>VOFH01000512.1_pt1 | contig 39124 bp, 59 predicted proteins | sample 5384091 | NCBI WGS metagenome assembly VOFH01 (sample SAMN12384727, study PRJNA508395) | human gut metagenome | isolation source: healthy gut G | host: Homo sapiens
CCTTTCTTTAATTTATTAGCTGTAAATGTCTTCTTGCTTACTTCTTTAATCTTCTTATACGATGTGCCACATTTAGCTCCATATATAACATACTTTGTTGCTCGGACATCTTTTTCCAAACAAGCTTAACTGACTTCTTAGTTGTTTTCTTTACTCTAACACTAAGTTTTGCAAATGTAGAATTTGCAAAATCCTTATCATCCTTCTTTTCCAGAATTTCTTTTTCCATCTGTTCAGCTGTTTTGTAAGTGCTTGATGTTTCCACAGATGTTACTGCACCATTATTTGTAGTTGTTTCCTGTTCTGTATCTTTCGTTGTTGATGCTACCGTTGTTGTTGGCGCTGCCGTTGTTGTTGGTGCTTCTGTTGTTGGCGCTACCGTTGTTGTTGGCGCTACCGTTGTTGTTGGCGCTGCTGTTGTTTTAAAGTTAATAAATTAACATTTCCATCAACTCACATTTTTAACGAAAAACCCATTAATAAACATTATATGAATCTGCTCCATCTGCTCTTGCCCACTTAAAATAGTAATAACTTTCTGCCCATACAAGCCCTTCCGGTGCCTATCAACACTTGATCTACTTCCGGAGATTCTGTTGTTGAGGCTATCGTCGTTGTTTGACCGTTGTTGTTGGCGCTGTTTTGTCTGTTGACCTTTTTCAACATCAGATATTTTTGAAATAAAATCCGTTAACTTTTTCCATTTTCATCAACATATGATCAACAATTTTAAATCCAACATTGTCTTATTCATTGATATTTGATTCACTGCCTGGGCTTCTGTTTTTTTAATATTTCATAATATAACTGTTGACATCGTCTTTGAAGAACTCAACATATTTCTTGATTCCTATCTGAAGAACTATTACTATTCCCTTAGTCACTGAGTTTTCGCTAAGAATATAACCATCATACTCCTTTTCCTCTGCAGAAACCTCTGTCGATTATAGCTTCTATTCTCTCAGTATCTTCAGTTACAAGGTCATATCCGCTTTCATCTTCTTTCTGTTTATAATACTCTACCGTATACTGATATAGTTGACTCATCAAGGAACTTTGCATACAGTACTAAATTTTCTGCTGTAGAATCTGTTATTTCCGTTATCTGATTCTGATAATTATCATCTGTATACCAACCAAGGAACTTATAACCTTCTCTCGTTGGATTATTAAGTTTTATTGAACTTCCGAATCTATAACCGTTAGGTTTGCATCATTGTTTGTTCCATCGTTTAATTCATACTGAATTGTATAGCTATTACGTTTATAATACGCCTTAACCGTAGCTGTATTGTCTTCTTTTTACAACCGTTGTAAGTATATTATTGCTATTTCCATTATCATATGTAAATCCCGTAATGTTCTCTGGTTCATACGTATAACTTGTAGTTCCCTCTTTTACGCTAACCTGTTTTTCCTGCTTTTCGTATCCGGTTCCCTCATAATTTTCAAGATATATTTCCACGTTAACTTTTGAAGTATTACCTAGCAATTCACTTTCATCAACATTTGGATTTGAACCGTTCCCTGTTTTGGTCCAACATAGCTTGAATTAGCTGGTACATCAACATATGTATTATCTGTAAAAATATACTCTCTTTACTTCATCAGTATGATTTTCTGCAACATATGTTTTGTTTCCATCCTTGCTCAATACTAGTGAAAGTGGCTCACTGCCTGTAATGGAAAAATCCTGATTTCCATACTTCTGTAATGATGTTATATATGAAAGAGTATGTGCCCTTGATTCACCATTTTCAACTTTTCCACTATCACTCATATCCCATCTTGCAAGGGCACCATCCGGATCATAATAAGCATAATACTCTGCTACTACATCCTGATTAGTCTTTGGATCTGTAAGCATGTCAACTTTATTGAAATTATTGCAAATCTGTTCTTTATTAGAAACAAAATGTTTCCACTGATTACTGTTTTCATCTATACTGTCTACAACGTTTTTGACTTTATCCTTATATTTTCCCATATAAAGTGTTGCTCCGGAAATTGGTAACATTGTAATTGTAGTTACTTCAATAGAGTTTTCTGTCCACCATGCTGTATGATCATAGCGACCACCAAATAATCTTGTAACTGTCTGAATATTATAATTACCTGCATCTTTATATTTTTTGTAGAAAATTTCATTATGTACATCATAATAATAGTCTTCAATTGCAGCTATTTTCAGTTGTATACATGTAAATACCTGCATCTCTGATTGTAGTATTTCCAACTGCTTCTCCCCATAAGATTAATGATGCCCATGCATTAATTGCCTCAGATGATGATTCCTGGTTATTTCCACCTGAAAGACCACCCTTCTTGTCAACTAACTCTCCATTCTCATCATATTCATAATTAGCCACACCTGATGCCCATGAATGACCTTCATAAATATCAAAGTTTCTAAGGAATGGATACTTAGTAGGACTGTTGGCATTATAACCTTTTCCGTCACGATTAACATTAGCAATATCACCAATCATCTCATAAACCATTCCGCCCCATTCTTTAGCCCACTGTGGGATCTTTCATTGCAACTGCTGCAGCTGCCTTTAATCCAATATCCATAATGGAAATGATGGTCATTAAGCTGCTTGTCTGAATCATATGATGATGGATAGCCTATTAATGTTCCATAATTTTCATCATAATAGAAATAGTCATCCTTGTAATCACCACTTATATATGCCTGATATGGATCAAACCAGAATTCAAGATAGTTTTCTACTCCTTCTACCATTTCATTTGTTATATTCTTCATATCCGCATCATCACCATCTAGCTGACCTGAAAGCCATATTGCATCTGATAATGTATTAAGATTCTTTCCTATCCAATATGTGTCAAATCCACCATACTGACCTTCCAAATTGCAAATCCACTTAGGATTTTCTTTGTTTTTTCTATAATCATAAAGATATCCTAACTGCTGCTTAATATTTCCAATTGTATTTTCGTCAGTTGTAACCGGCAATGAAGATAAAATTCCGTTGTATTGCATTTCAGTTACATAACTTGTTCCAACAATCGTTTTCATTGTTCCACGAATTGTGTTGTATGTATAGTTAGTATATTTAGAATTTAGAATAACGCCACTGATGAGGATATAATGCCATAATAGTATCTCCACCTGTGCTTCCATTCTCCATATTCTTTGTTGTTACATTATATTTAGTAACGACCTTAGAAGAATTCTTTAAATATTCCCACTGTACCTTTGTATCTGTAATAAAGTTAAATGCATATTTTTCATATAAAGAAAATGCTTCATTGCTTCCATCAGGAAGTATTGCTACAGACATATAGTTTTTTCCTGAAGGCATCTTTGCTGTAAGTTTTCCACCTGCATTAATCCATGTTGTACCTGATGGTGCTGCTAACATATAATAATGTATTTTTCCATCTTTTTTATTTTTAAACTTACACCGATTATATTTGAAGATGTTGTATTTTTACTATTGCAAGGTCTGTTGCACCTGCACCAAGTGAAATTGTTGGTGTAACATTATCAAATGTATAATAGGCATATGGAGTTCCCTTTGCAATAATTGAACGCATTGAACTATTGCATGCATTATTTGCCATTACAATTTCATAACTCCAATCTGTTGTTTTATCCACCTTAGCATCTTTAGCTGAAAAATTTTCACCACCAACAACCATTTCTACTGTATCATCATTTAATAAACTTTCTACTGTTGGTTCACCGTCAACATAAGAAGTACTATCTACTACAGCCGGTGATGCCATCTGCATACCATTATTTGCAGCTCTATATGCAAGAGGATGTGCATACAATGACTCTGAATACTGGTCAAATACAACTGAACTTGCCCAGTCATTTGTTGGAACAGTTCCAACTGTCTCTTTATAATTGTCAGTTAAATAAACCTTTGATGTAGGTAATGATTCTTTTCTATCTGTCCATTTTACTCCCCAGTCGTCAGTTCTAACTCCAAAGACTTCTTTCTTATATCCGCCTTTGTCAATCATTACCGAATTGTTCTCATCAAAAAAAATCTCCTGTTGCCGCTTTTATGTTTATTGCAGTAAATGGTATGCTTGTTGCTAACATTGTAATCGAACAACATAATGCTATTGATTTTTTAGTGCTCCTTTTTTCATTTTAATCTCCTTTTGTAATCTAAAAACGAAATTTTTGTTTCTTCTCACATAATAATACTTTTTTGTTTTCTCTCAATCTAATTTTTTGACAAAAAATAGAAAACACAGTTGCGAACAATGGTTCACAACTGTGTCAAAAATCTTTTTACCCCCCACTCTTGACAAAGAGCCAAAAAAGGTTGAAAATTTTACTTTTTACACTATTTTATGTTAAATAACTGGAAGTCATATAATCTAAGTGTTCCAACACCATTATCAGGTGTAAATATTTTAATCATTATATATCTTGCCTTTTGGCTTCCTATATTAAATGAAGATACTGCACTGTTGTTGGACGGTTGATAATCTACTGATGTCCATTTATTTCCATCGTTGGATACAAGAACTTCCCATTCAGTAGTATTTCCATAACCTTCCTTGCTTCTTGTATTGTAAAGTGTGTATGTATTAAACTCTTTTTCCTTACCTAAATCAATTTTTACCCAATGCTTTACGCCATTTAATTTGTACTCACCATTAGTTACATTAGAACTTGTTGCACACCATTTTGTATTTAAATCTCCATCTATTAATTTTTGTGCATTCTCGTTATTGTTTGTATATCCGGAGCAATCATACACCTTTCCTCCAAGACAAAGATTTGTTCCTTCTGTAACTGTATTATTTAACTGAGTTGCTGTTTTATTTCCATGTAGTTTCTCACCAACCATTGGATATTCAGGATTTGGTATTCCGTCAATATTTTCAGTAAGCCAATTATCTTCATAATTAGCAAATCCTTTAAATGTCCATGTACCCTGCTGCAACTCTTCTACATATCTCTTTCTTAAAGACTCAATACAATCATAACCTGTAATCTGTTTTACTACTTTATTAAATGGTGTTGTTGTATTATAAGGATCATCTGTGTAAGTACTTCCGGTGTTATTGTCTTTAATTAATTTATTTATACTATCAATAAGTCCATATTTTAATGTTCCATCTGCATTCTTTCTTGTTGGATACTTTGAGTCCATATATGCAAAGAACCATTTATTATTTCCGTACTGTTCATAACCCCAGTCCTGAAGTGATGTATCCGTAGCTTCATAAACCTGTACATATTTAGGATTTGACCAATGGAAGTATCTGAACCCTCCATAATTTGCCATATTTTCTGTCCACCACGCTACTTTATCACCATAATTAAGTTTTCCACTATATTGCTGTACTGAATGAGTTATTTCATGTGAGAAAAATCCTATATCATTCGGATGACTGTTAGCGTACTTAGTTGAAACACATACTGTAGTTCCCTGACAATATGCTACGCCATCATAATTTTTATCAGCCTTAAATGTAATAGTTGTAGGTTCTGTTCCATTACCCCATCTCTGGTATAATCTTGGATAACTGTTGTAGAACAGTTTTGTAAGTTCTTCAAATAACCATCTACTGTTACATCTTTCCAATCGCCTGTAAACAAAATATCATATTTACTTGGGCTTATATAGGCTCCTTTCAATGATATTTCTGACAACTGTACTGAACTTCCATATCCCGCTTTAATATCTAATTTGTAATATCTATATGAACCAACCTTATCCACTGTGTAATTGTATGTCTTAAAGTTAACATCTTCCATTCCACTATTATTTACAGTGTCAATTTTTTCCCAATTAGTTCCATCTGATGATCCATATAATATCCATGATTTTGGATTTCTGCCCTTATATGTTTCATTATCATTAGCTGTTGTTAAACTGTAACTATATAATGTTGTATCCTGTTTCATTTTCCAGGCAATGCTAAACTGATTTGAAAATTCAAATAATTTTGATTCTTTACGTCCATCAAATAAATTAAATGGTGTTTCATTACCATTACCTTTTGCAGTTGTAGCACTTGCAAAAATGCTGTCATAGTAAGAAGATAAATCTTCTCCCATTTCCTTATCAACATCTGCCACATCACCATTAAGTGAAATTTCTGCCAACTGGAATCCATAATAATTTGTTCCATTTCCTTCAAACTGTATTAAATAATACTGATAGCTTTCCTGAATATCTGTTTCATATGTATAAGCTTTTGAATTTTTTGCTTCAATTCCACTATCTGTTACAGTATCTATCTGTGTCCATGATGTTCCATTATTTGAGCCATACAAATGCCATAATTTTGGATTTCTATAAGAATAAGTCTCACTATCATTGGCTGTTGTTAATGTATATTTTTCAATATAATTGGCTTTTTTCATCTGCCATGATATTCTTAGTGGAAATCCATCTGATGTACATAACTTTGTATTTATATCTCCATCAAAAAGTTTTTCCATTCCTTCATTTGCACTTGTTTTAATGCTAGTTGAACTTGAAGTATCTATCTGCCTCATATAATTGTCAACATTTATGTTCTTAGGATGAACTTCTGTTTCCGGCTCTTCATAAAACTCTTTTTGTGTAGTTGTTGTAACTTCTGTTATTTTTTCTGTTGGACCACTGTTGTTACATGTTGTCCTTCCTTATTATAAGTATACTTGATTGATGTTGAATTAGATTTTTATTGCCTTTTACTGCTGCAACTGAGATTGTATATTCTCCTGAACCTTTTTCAAATACACTTTTATCCAAATTAACTGAACTTACTTCAACATTTGTTACATATTTATTATCTACATAAACATTATATGAATCAGCTCCATCTGTAGCTGCCCAAGCAAAATAATATGGTAATTCCTTATTTCCTGCCCATACAAGTCCTTCCGGTGCTTTAATGTTTTCATCTAATTCCTGGCTTGGAGCTGTTGGCGCTATTGTTGTTTGAATTTCTGTTGTTGCTATTGTTGTTGGCATTACTGTTGTTGTAGTTTTCACTGTTGTAGCGTCTGTTGGTTTATTTGTTACTTTTTCCGATTCTGTTGTAACAAGCTGACCATCTGGCGAAAATGTATATTTTAATGATGTTGCAACAGATACTTTATTACCTTTTACTGCTGCAACTGAGATTGTATATTCTCCTGAACCTTTTTCAAATACAAAGGCATCTAAGTTAACCGCTCCATCTACCACATTTTTAATACATTTTCCATCTACATAAACATTATATGAATCTACATCACTTGCCTTAGCCCATGCAAAATAATATGGTAATTCTTTATTTCCAGCCCATACAAGTCCTTCCGGTGCTTTGATGTTTTCATCTACTTCCATGTCCGGAATAATTGGTGCTGTTGTTGATGCTACTGTTGTTGGTGTCACTGTTGTTGGTGCTACTGTTGTTGGCACTACTGTTGTTGGTGCCATTGTTGTTGGCATTACCGTTGTTGGTGTTACTTTTGTTGGCACTACTGTTGTCGGTGCCATTGTTGTTGGCATTACCGTTGTTGATGCCACTGTTGTTGGTGCTACTGTTGTCGGTGCCATTGTTGTTGGTATCGCTGTTGTTGGCATTACCGTTGTTGATGCCACTGTTGTTGGCACTACTGTTGTCGGTGCCATTGTTGTTGGCATCACTGTTGTTGGTTCTACTGTTGTCGGTACTGTTGTTACTCTTGCCTCGGTTGTAGATACTGTTGAAGCTTTTCTCTGTTGTTTGAACCGTAGTTTTTGATGTGGTTTCTATATTCTTTGGTGTTTCTACGTTTTTAGTAATATTTTCTTTATTATTTCCCTTAACTGTCACTTTAAGAATATATTTTCTCTTTCCATATACAGCCTTTATTTTTGCTTTACCAATATTTTTACCTTTAATCTGTATTTTCTGTTTATATTTTCCTTTTTCTTTATTGCTATATTCTTTTTTCCTGATATAATTTTCCATACTACTTTATATTTTGCTTTTTTTAATTTTACCGTTTTCTTCTTTCCAACATTTACTGAAATTTTAGTTTTGCTTAACATTGATTTTTTAGATGCAGCATTAACTGTAATTGAGCCATTAGGCACTAAACATGTCATTAATGACATTGTTACTGCAACTGCTATTGCCTTTTTATTATTACTTTCCTTTTCAAAATTCTTCCTCCTTTTTTACAGTAAAATATATACTTATCTACATTAATTACATTATATAATTTTTTTAGCTTTGTTTTCAATTCAATTATTTTACTTAAAAAGGTAAATTTTTGCCAACATTCTTTATTAAAGAAAAAGTCATGGTTTAGTATGCATTTTTTACACAATACAAAACTATGACTTGTTAACTTAAATGTTTTTATATAAAGTTTTATTCCTGACACTGTACAGCATCATATCCTGTTTCACCTGTTCTTATTTTTGTGGCACTGGCAACAGGGTAACTGAAGATTTTTCCATCTCCGAACTCCCCTGTGTAAGCCGCTTTTTTTTATTACTTCTATTGTTTTTTTCTGCCCACTCTTCTGAAGAAACAACAATCTCAAATTTAATCTTTGGCTGCATCTGTGGCTCAACTTCCATACCACGGACAATTTCTATATAGCCTCTCTGTAAGCCACATCCCATTACCTGAGATACTGTAAGACGATTAACTTCTATCTCCATTAATGCATTTTTACATCTTCACATTTTTCTTCTCTAACAATTGCATCTATTTTCATTATCATAGAATATCAGCTCCTCTTACTTAATTACTGATCCATACCATTAAAACTTGGATATGCATTTTCACCGTGCTGTGATATATCAAGTCCAATTCTCTCTTCTCTGTCTGTTACTCTAAGTGTTGTAAATATTCTTACTATTGCTACACAAATTAAGGTTCCCACAACTGCAATTACAATTGTAATAAGTATTCCTTCTATCTGTGCTGCAAATAACCTCCAGTCACCATAAACTAATCCGTCCCATTTTGCTACTGGATTAATAGAACTTTTCCCAAATATACCTGTTGCGATTCCTCCCCATATACCACCTATTCCGTGACAACCAAATGCATCTAATGCATCATCAATTTTTAATTTTTTCTTTATAAGTATAACTCCATAATAACATATTGGGCTGACAAGAGCACCAATTATAAAAGATGACCAAATTGGAACAAATCCTGCTCCCGGTGTAATAGCTACCAGACCAATTACCAAACCTGTTGAGGCGCCTACCAAAGTTGTTTTTCTGTCATTTATTATATCTAATAACATCCATGATAACAATGCTGACGCCGATGCAATAGCTGATGTCATAAATGCATGCGCCGCAAGTCCGTCTGCTTTCAAGGCACTTCCTGCATTAATTCCAAACCATCCAAACCAAAGTATTGTAGCCCCTAATACAACAAATGGAATATTATGTATTCTGTATGTCGCTCTCTCATAACCTTTTCTTCTTCCAAGAATAATTGCAAGTACCAATGCTGTTATTCCCGAGCTGATATGTACAACATCTCCTCCTGCAAAATCTACAGAACCTAATTCTGCCAAAAACCCCCCTGCCCCCATACCATATGTGCTAACGGATAATAAACTATTATTGACCATATTGCCACAAATATGAATAAAGCTTTAAATTTCATTCTTCCTACAACAGAACCTGTAATTAACGCCGGTGTGATAATTGCAAACATCATCTGAAATGCACAAAATACTAAATTAGGAATTGAATCTGAATAAGGTCCAGTGTCCCATCCAACTCCTTCTAAGCCAAACCATCTGAAATCTCCTATTATTCCACCATGATTTCCACCAAATGCTAATGAAAATCCAAACAATGCCCACATAACAACAGCTAATCCCATAATCATAACTATTGCCATCATAGTGTTAACTACATTTTTCTTCTTACTAAACCTCCATAGAAAAATGCCAACCCCGGTGTCATAAAAAATACCAAAGCCGCACAAGTCAACATAAAACCTGTGTCTCCTGCATTCATGCAATAATACCTCCTGCTCTTTTAACATATTTTTCTTAATTCTCATCTTGTGTACCAAAACATTTCAATGCCATAAATTTCAGTCCAAGTATTTATGGCATCGAAAAGGGCGCCTGGCCATAAAGCCAAACGCCCTTGTTTGTTGACGTGAAGTCTATCATTTATTAAGTGAAAACACAAGTATATATTTTATTTTTTTAATTATCTAATGAATTTATTTAATTATTTTAAGTTTTTACTTAATTTTGTTTAGTCCCTTTCCAATGCCTATTGCAATCTTCTTTAACGTTTTGCTTGAATGGTCGCTTCTCTTATCTCCCACTTCCAAATCTACAGATGGTATTGTTGAGTAAGAAGTCTGAGTAAGATCTATTGCCATGGAACCACTGCCATAAATTTTAACACCGGCACTTCTCATTCCGTTTATAAGGTTCTTTTCCTAAATTATTGTGTTTCTTCCAATTCTTTGAAACAGGATACATACTTCTATATTTGTTGTTGTTAGGAACACTAATATAGAAAGCTCCTTTATTAGAAGATGTTGAATCATAATGTAATGCAATATGGTAATCCGCATTATTATTAGCAAAAACTGTTCTTGCTATATTATCTAATTGTGCATCATCGCTTTCTCTAACCATAAGAACATTATAGCCTTCTTTTTAAAAGCTGTTTCTTAACAGTCATAGCAAGTTTAAGCGTGGCTGTTGCTTCCCTTTGTGCCATCGGCTAGAGTTGTTCCACCATTAATAGATGTAGCAGTTATGGCTCCCTGACTTGTACTTCCTCCTGTAACCTTGCTGCTTCCATCAGGATGGCATAAAGTTTTAACACTTTCTCCGCCTCTTGTTCCGTGTCCTGCATTAACACATACTGTTTTGTTTTTCTTTTTAGCTACATTAGAGAAATATAATGTAGGTGAGTCAGTATGAATCTTTGAATTTTTGCAAATTCCCACTTAGTATTCCATGCAATAACTTCTGCCACATTACTCCACTCAGAATAATATTTTTATTATTCTTTTTTACGTAAGCACTAACACGAACATAATAGTTCTTAGACTTATTTACTTTTTGCAATCTTAGTCTTTGTCTTTGATGAACTTTTTACATTTTTGTTTTTTACGTTCTTGAAATCCTTATCATTAGAATACTGGATTCTATAGCCATTAGCCTTTTTATTCTTCTTCCATAAAATAAAAATAGTTCCTGACTTTCTTGTTACCGTATCAATGCTGACCTTCTTAACGTTAACCTTAACATTAGTCTTGTTTGTTGTCTGCTTACTTGTCTTAACTACAGCATTTGATATGGTTGGATTCGGCGTGGTAGTTTTTGGAATATCCGCATAACTATTACCTGTTCCTTTGAAAACACTACCGTAGCTATAATTAATGTAAAAGCAACTATTTTATTAACTACTTTTTTACTCATTTGTACCTCCTGAAAATTGTAAATATCTGTAATTTAATTATACCATTTTTTTGTCTTATTGTTTATTTTAATATATCTTATATTTTTTTTTTTCTTAAAGGCAATTTCATTGTAAAATAAATATAATGAAAACGACAGAAAGGAGCGAATACATGAAAAAAAAAGCTTAGTATTCTGCTATGTTTAACACTATTAATTCTTAGTGGTTGCCGTGCTTCGGGAAATACTATCCGATTCGGTGCCGCTGATATTGGTGGTATGTATTACTCTTTTGCTAACACTTTTACTGAACTGGCAAATGAGGAATATGATAATTATAAATTTGAAGTTAGAACCACTGCAGGTTCATCTGCTAACCTGCGACTTTTATCTGACAACTATATTGAGTTAGGTATTGCCCAAGCTGATTTGCTTAACAACGCTTACAAGAAGAACAGCAATCTGCGTGCCATTGCAGGACTATATACCGAAGCATGTCAGCTTGTTGTAAAGGCTGATTCAGATATTAAATCAATTAACGACCTTTCCGGTCATACAGTAAGTATTGGAGCAGAAGAATCAGGTACTGAATTAAACGCCAATCAGATATTGGAATTTTCAGGTATGCCTTCTTCCATTGTTACAACCAAGAATATGGATTACATTGATGCTGCTAATAGCCTTAAGTCAGGTGACATTGATGCGTTCTTCTGTACAGCCGGATTAAAAACTACAATTATTGATGAGCTTTCAAGAGAATGTGACATTCGCATTATTCCTATTGATGACACAGTTATCAACAAAATGCTCACATATTCAAGTTCTTATAGTCGTTATACTATTCCTGCCGGAACATATAAGGGACAGGATGAAGATATAAACACTATTGGAGTAAAGTCTGTTCTTATAACATCAGACTCTATTTCAGAAGCTCTTGTTAAACAGCTTACGCAAATGCTCTTCAAGAAATCAAAAGAACTCCAGTATTCAACATCCCTGGATCTTCAGATTGATGAAAAATTTGCCACTGACGACATTACAATTCCTTTTCATTCAGGTGCAGAATCCTACTATAAAGAAAAAGGAATTAATCTAAATACACAATAATTAACAGAAAGGGTAAATAATGAAGATTCAATTGGATATGTACCAAACGTTAGCTGTTGCTGTTTTGGTACTTTTACTTGGAAATTTTTTAAAGAAACGAATTAACTTTTGGAAAAATTTTGTATTCCTTCTCCTGTAATCGGAGGACTTTTGTTCGCCATTATGACATGTATTTGTTACACAACAGGAATTGCTGAATTTTCCTTTGATGACACTTTACGAGAAGTTTGCATGGTATTCTTTTTTACATCTGTAGGATTCCAGGCAAATCTTAAAGTTTTAAAAAGCGGTGGTAAATCACTGATTGTATTTCTTGGACTTGTTATCGTATTGATACTTCTCCAGAACGTTACTGCCGTAGGACTTGCCAAAGCTTTAGGACTTGATCCTCTTATTGGAATGTGTACAGGTTCAATTCAATGGTTGGTGGTCACGGTACAGCCGGAGCTTTTGGTCCTGTACTTGAAGATTTTAGCATCAGTGGTGCTACTACAATATGTACAGCTGCTGCCACATTCGGACTTATCTTCGGAAGTTTAGTTGGTGGTCCTCTTGGTAAGCGTCTTATTGAAAAACATAATCTTCTTGATACTGTATCAACAGATGATGACAGCTTACTTGTAGAAGATGAAAAGAAACATGAACGACATACTAATATGTATCCTGCTGCTGTGTTCCAGCTTATTCTTGCTATTGGACTTGGAACTATTTTTCAATGTTCCTTACACAGACAGGACTTACATTCCCTATTTATATTGGTGCCATGCTTGCCGCTGCACTTATGAGAAACATTTGCGAATACACAAGCATAACTACTATTCACATGGGTGAAATTAACGACCTTGGTGGTATTAGCCTTTCATTATTCCTTGGAATGGCTATGATTACTTTAAAGCTTTGGGAACTTGCTTCTCTAGCTCTACCACTTGTTATTTTATTAGCAACTCAGGTTGTTTTAATTTGTGTTTTCACTTATTTTGTGGAATTTAATATTATGGGAAGAGATTACGATGCCGCTATTCTTGTTTCAGGAACTTGTGGTTTCGGTATGGGTGCTACACCTAATGCCATGGCAAACATGCAGGCAGTTTGTGAAAAATATGCTCCTTCAGTAAAGGCATACCTGCTCATACCACTTGTAGGAAGTTTGTTTGCTGACTTCCTTAATAGTTTAGTTATCACATTTTTATTAATATATTATAATTTTGAGGAGTAAAATATGTTTGAGAAATTGAGAAAATTTTTGAAGCAAAAAAAAAAGAACAGCATGAGTATAATTACAATGTTACGTTCGACAACGTAGCCATTCCTGAGGTTCACACTCACAAATCAGATAAGCACGAAGAGGAAAAACCTAAACACTCTCCGATAAACTATGAAAATGTAGCTATACCGGAAGTTCATATTCGTACAAAGAAAAATAAATAATATTATATGGATTTTCAAAAATCCTTAATTAAATTCTAAAAGTCCGCTATCATTTTGTGTCTTGATAGCGGACTTTTGTTTATTTTAAATTCATTTACAATAGTGGATAAGTATTTCCTTCTTCATCAAGGTCTGTTCTTTTATATGTTTCAACTCCCATATATTCATAAAACCAACTGCCCGGGGATTTTGTTCATTTATACTTTCCTCTCCGTTCAATACAAAATTCAATAACTGTTTTCCTATACCTTTTGACCGCATATTCTTTTCAACAAAAATTCCATATTCAGCTAATTAAATTATATCCATTATCTAGCCATATAAAATCACCTTCAAACCATATTTTTTCAATTATAGCTTGAAGGTGATTATTTTAAAGTTACCATTAAATTTAATAGTGACTGTGATATCGGATGTAAAAAGTATTATTTTTTGACTTTACCTTTATCGTCTTGGACCAAATTCCACCAATTTTATTATATCCTTTTAGAGTGGATACGTCAGTTGTAATACTATATCTTATGTAGTAAGTTGTGTTAGGCTTTAGCTTTTTAATTGCCTTAAGTCCACCGCCCTTTTTTTTATCCCATACAGTTTTAGCATTCTTAAATGATTTATTTTTTGAATATTGAACAATATCAACAGGTATCAGCATTTTTCAAAGGATATCTGTTTTTCTTTATATTAAGACGCTTCTTTTTCATCTTTGGTGGTCTGTTGTCCAACGAAAGAACTATCTGTGTAGCTTCTGTTGCTCCTGTTTTATAATTTGCTGCAATATTCACCAGAATAATATTTCTGTTATTTTTAAAATAAGATCTGTTTACAGTAATTGATGTTTTCTTATAATCGGTCTTTTTAAAGAAAGCTTTCGAGTTTTTCCCTATACCGGTATATGTAATGTTGTAGCCTGTACATCCAGGAGACTTAGACCATGACAATACATATTGATTATTTTTTACATTGCTTACAAAAAGATTTTTTTACTTTAGTTTTGTGTTCCGTTCACTAATGTCTTACATCTCTTAATACATAAACATTGTCTATTTGTATAATAACTATTATATCACTTTTATGCTACTTTTTCACTTTGCTTTTATTATCTATTTGTAACCTAAAATAAAATTTTAAATTCCACTCTCCTACCTTACAGTGGAATTTACTTTTACATAAGTGGAATTTAACCTTTCACACCATTTTCATCCTTTGTTCGATAAATATCTATCTGTAACGAGCTTCCATTGGTGTTAAATAATCATTGTACGAATGAGGACGAACATAATTATACCAATTGATATATTTCATGGTAAGCTCATCCATCATCTCCACACTTGAAAATGAGGTTACATTAAAAAAACGGTGGTATAAAGGCATTCTTCCCTGTATTCGTTAGCCCACTTGCTAACGGAACTTTTTGCAACATTGAATTCAACAGCAAGTTGATGTATTGATCTGTCGCCTGCCATATAGGCTTTAACTACTTCTTTTTTGAAGTCTTCGCTGTAACGTATTGACATAATTATGTCCTCCTTGTTTGAGTAATATTATAATATATTATTCGAACGAGGTGTTACAAATTTAGTTTACCACTACAGAAGTTTTTTCATTTTTTAACATACTCATCTTATTTCCCATGCCCTTTTTCATTTCAGGTATGGGATTTTTTCTGTCCTTCATGATAACGAACTTTCCTATAAAGTAAACAAGAGCTATAAGCTCATTTCATGAACTTACAGCTCCATCAATTATCATAGAATGTCTATTTACAGACTTTATTTCACAGTCTCCTCTCATCTAGGGAGAGCTTGCAAACTCTTATTGTAAATAATTCTATTTTTTCATAACAAAAGTTCCAGATTCTCTCCATTTTCTTCATGTGCAAGTCATAATAAAATCCATACCAACCAAATTTCCAAAATATCTGTCTCCACCAAATTCACATTCTAATTGATTTCCCCAATATATGCTCTGATCATTCAAGAATTTAACTTTTTTCACCACTTGACAACGATATGCCAAATCGCCTCTTATTACATATATTCAATGTTTTCAGCGTGTCTTTCAGGAATAATGCTTTTATAAATTTCCATAATTTTTTCAAAAAAATATAGAGCCTCATTTCTGTTTTCAAAATCAAGGTCATTCAATATTACTCTATCCAAGAAATTTTTTCTCCTAAACTGAAATTTGTGCCGTTTATTCCTTATCTAATTTGCTTCTTAATTCCAAAATATCATTTCTGATTTGTTCAATAACTATCTTAAATTTCTCATCGCTTTTTCCTGTTGGATCATCAAGTCCCCAGTTATCATCAAATGCCCTTCCAATAAAAGGACATCCCACATTGCATCCCATGGATATTGCAATATCCGGATCTGGAATATCATTAATAAGCTTACTATGCTGTCCCTCTGCTTCCATGTCTATTCCATGCAATTCCTTCATGATACGGACAGCGTCCTGGTTAATCTGTGGTTTTGTTTCTGTTCCTGCTGAATAACTTTCAAAAACATCTGATGCTAAATGACGTCCAAGTGCCTCTGCAATCTGACTTCTACAAGAATTATGTACGCAAATAAAAGCTATTTTTTTTTTCTTACTCATAAAATGGACACCTCTCTTTTATACACTGTTTATTGTGTTCTATCTTTTGAATTATTATAGATTATAATTCAAAACGTATCAATGGCAGATATACTAGACTAGTACATACATTTAATAACTTTAACCTTAACCGTTACTGCTTCTTAATAACATAAGTAATATTTCTAAAATCATAATATCCTAATGTATAATTTGAGTAATGGAAATTTATTTCAAGACAAGCTATTAAAATGTTAAAAATGCCACTATTATCATTAATATAAGATGGTGTCCTCTTTGTTTTCTAATTATATAATTTCTACAAAGCATTTAAAGGAATACTACCAGATGACTCACGAGAATACCTAAATTGATTTATTTGACAGGTCGGCTGTTGGTTCATTTAGGATTTTGTACTCGTTAAGTAGAAATCTTTCTTCACCATTCCACAATGCTTTACTTACTTCAGAATTTGGAAGTGATAGATTTTACATATTTTCTATATAATCAATTGCCTGTGATAAGTCCTCTAAAACCACTTCTGCCTTGTCTTTGTGAGCCTGACTTGGTTGTAGCATATCAGGAACGCAAATAACCGGAATATTTCCATTGTACGCTGCATCAATTCCTGCTTCAGAATCTTCAAAAACCACAGCTTCTTCCGGTGTTGCTCCAAGCTTCTTGCACGCTTTGAGGAATATTTCGGGATTTGGTTTTCCTATATTAACTTCATCTCCACAAATCGAATCATCTAAATAGTCAGTTAGTTTCATTTTGTTAATTATTAAATCCACTTTATCTCTGTTACTCGATGATGCTAAAATAGTTTTGCAATTATTTTCTTTTAAATATGTTAATAATTCAATCAACCCTTTCTTTAGGGCAACTCCTTCTTCTTTGATTTTATCTGCACACATTGAATAAACTTTTTCGATGCATAAATCTGAATCAAAATCTTGTCCATATTCATCCTTTAATAATTTCTTACAATCTCTTAAAGTTCTTCCTGTCATTGTTACATAAAACTCTTTTGTAATTGAAAGCCCTAACGTAGCCATATATATTTTATATACATCAAGTGTCAATCTTTCGCTATCAATCATTAATCCATCCATGTCAAATATTGCTGCTTTAAACATGTTTATCTCCCTTATCACTAGGTACATATCCTACAACCTTTTTACCAACATGTTCTCCAAAGAAGCTAATAAGTGGTCCTGCAAAGAATCCAAAGAAAAATGTTGCCACACCCACTGTTGCTCCAGTAAAATATCCTATTGCAATAGCTGTACAATCATATACCATTCTAACATACCTGTATTTTATTTTTCCGTTTGATTTCATTTCAAAAACCTGACCTAATCTGTCCCACGGAGCTGCTCCAAGATCGCATGACATATAAATTCCGCAACCACAAGCTGCAATTAACACTGCAACTGATAACAATATAATTCTTAGAACCATTTTGTCCGCAAAATTTTCTGCATTAATACCTAACTTATCTGTCCAAAAACATTAAACTCGATCATATATCCCAATAAAACCATATTAATAATAGCACCAATGCCAAAGCTTCTTCTATCAAACACAAAATAATAGCAAATAATACTATATTAATCAATAACTGATATGTTCCTAAGCTTATTGGCAAATGACTGCTTACACCTAAGTTCATGCATGTAAACGGGTCAGTTCCAAAATCAGCTGCATACAAAAATGAAATTCGAAACTTATAATATAATTACCAAGAAAAGCCATTATTACTCTTCTTATCAGGTTATTTTCTTTCCAATTCATATATATCCTCATATAACCTAATTGTTTAATATTAAGCTCTCAGATTATACATTCCTTTTCTTTTTTTTTATAAAAAGAACTGCTTAATTAAAAACAGTTCTTTTATTATAATGTTTATCTTTGTCTATAAGTTTTGAAAGCTTCCAATACTACATCTATGTCCTCATCTTTCAACATCTTTGGTCCACCTGCAAGTAAAGTATTATAATATATATTCTCAACAAACTCTATCTGCTCTGCTATATCCATAGCATACGAAATGTTCCTGCACAAGCCAATAATCCATGATTTCCCAATAAGCATGCATAATTGTCACCCATTGTTTCATATGCTGCCTCAGCTAATTCATATGATCCAATCGTTTTATATGGTGTACATGGAACTTCTCTTCCTGAATATGCAATTAAATAATGCATTGGTGGAATAGATTTACCCATTGTTGCAAGGGTAACAGCATATCTTGAATGTGTATGTACAACTGCTTTTATTTCCGGTCTTTTCTGATAAAAATTCTATGCATATCTAATTCACTTGATGGCTTAGCTGTTCCTTCAACTTTTTCTCCTTCCGGTGTGCAAATAACAACATCCTCAGGGGTTGTCTTATAGTAATCCATGCCACTTGGAGATATAGCAAAAAGATTTTCTTTTTCATTATATATGCTTATATTTCCAAAAGTTCCTACAGATAAGTTTCTCTCTAACAATTGCTTTCCGTACTCTACAACCTGTTCCCTTTCTTCTTTTAATAACATATTGAACCTCCTTTAAAACTTTCTATGCTTCTAGATCTTTTTCATTAACAATACGATTTGTAACACCTGTTTCAAAATATCTGTCTAGCTCAGCCATTAATAAAAATGGTGATTTTGGAACTGCATCTTCTGACATTCCGGCAATATGTGAAGTCAAAAGAACGTTATCCATTTTATTAAAGGACTGTCTGATGGAATTGGCTCCTTTTTAACTACATCAAGGGCTGCTCCTTTTAAAATATCCTTTCTGTAAAGAAGTAATAAGTGCATCTTCATCAATCAGACCGCCTCTTGCTGTATTAATAAAGTAAGCTGTTTTTTTCATTAATTTAAAATAGTCCTCATTTATAATCCCTTCTGTCTCCGGAGTTAATCTTAAATGTAATGAAACGATATCCGCTTTTTTAAATACATCCTCCATCGTTTCAACTTTTTTGATAAATCCAAGTCCCTGTTGAGCCAATCTTTCTTCTGACACAAAAGAGTCATAAGCAATAATTGATACTCCCAAAGCATTAAGTCTTCTTGCAATAGCTGCTCCCGTTTCCTATACCAACTAATCCTACCAGATGACCATTGAACAGTTTAATCTGCCCTGTATTGTAATATTCATGCATCCATTGTCCATTTCTAATAAACTTATCAGATAAAGTAATATTTCTTGTAATGTCTAACATTAAACCAAGTGCAAAATCTGCAACAGGTTCTGCATTTCGAATCACATTAAATACCGGAATATTGTGATTACTTGCTTCCTTTACATTAATATGTTCTACTCCACCTCTTGAAGTAAGAATAAGTTTTAAATTCTTTCCCTTCTCAATTATATATTTGGGTATGGGAGAAAAATGTGTCATCACAATATCCGCATCAACTATTGCTTCCTCTAATCCTTCAGCAATAGGTGCTGCATCAGAGCCATGATTTTCCAGATTCTGCTGATTTTCTGCAAAATGTGTTTTGTCATAATCTCCCAAAACAATTGCGTAATCTTGCCACAATTAATTTTACTCTTTTCCAATGACTCTACCATCACGTCTGTAGACACATACATATCCCCAATCACAACAATGTTTTGTGGTGATGAAATCAAATCCTTCATTCTGTTAGCACCTCCTATTTTTTAAATCCATTTATATTTTTACATGCGTTATAAATTCCATCCTCTAATACTGCATCTGTAACATATGTACTTACTTTCTTAACCGTTTCGAGACCTTGTCCTAAGCAAATTGATATATCTGCTCCCTTCATCATTTCAAGGTCGTTGTTAGAGTCTCCAAAAGCCACATAACCATCCATATTATAGTACTCTAACATTTTTTCTATCCCCTTCTTCTTATTTATTCCTTTATTAACCACGTCAAGATAATCATTTTGACCATGATATAATTCAATTTCCTCTATATCCTTAAACACAGATATATCACATCCACACGGAGCACACATAACCATTCCAAAAATATCATTTCCCTTATATTCTTCATATGGTGGCATATCCATATGAAAATATTCACATGCCGTTTTTGCATATTTAAAATATTCGTTAGCCATAACAGTTCTTTTTTCTTCCAAAAGCATCATATTATACTTTTGTTCATTAACTTTTTCTATTAATCTCTAACTACATCTTTAGAGTATGCATAATTATAAAACATAACTCTTTTTCTTTGTTGTAAATGCCTTGTCCGTTAAAGCACACATATCCATCCCATGGAACGTCAAAAAAAAGATTGATGGATTAGCTTTATTAAATAAAGGTCTACCTGTTGATATACAAATTTTGTGACCATTTTCCTGTAGATTATGTAATGCTTCTATTGTTGATTCAGGTACTTTTCCTGTTTTGCTATCTACCAATGTATCGTCAACATCAAAAAAATAATATTTTTTATCGTATCTTTTGTCCATAGTCTTTTCCTTTAAAAAATATTTTTACTATCTCATATTTTGCCCAATTTGTTTTTATACAAAAATAATACCGCAAATACAACTGCACTAATCATTAACAAGCCACCAATAACTTTTACAAATCTTTACTGTTTTCTTAATGTTTACTTTGTAGAAAGTTTCAAATGAAATAAATGGATATGGTAAAAAGAAAAATGCTATACCACCTAACATTTGTGAACAGCTTAATAACAATAAGTTTTGAATACTAAATAGCTGTGTAATAATATAAATAACACATGCTACAAATATAAGCATAAACATAGCTGTTTTTTCTTTTTTTATCTTTTTGAATATAACTTTCAAGGGCTGCTTTACATTCGTCATTGCAAACCTTAAAGCTTCTTGTAACTGCCATTGCCCATTTATATTTATGTCCTAACTCATTTCCACAATAAACACACTTTGTCTGATCCTCAGGTCTTTCTGTATATTCTTTATCTAAGTTTAAAGCCATAACTCTTTCCTCCTTTAAAACAAATCAGGCAACTGTCTTCTTGGAAAAGCAGTCGCCCTTTTTGTACTTTGTTTTATTATTAAATTGTCATTTTTATATACTTATAGCTGATATTTTGCTGCCTGATTTTCCATCCAATCAACGAATGTATATCTGTTCTTTTTGAAGAGAACATATAATACTACGTAAACAACAATGATAATTGCAATTGCAATATAGTTCTGGAACCAGAAAGCTGCAAAATAAACCAACAATAAATGGATGACACAATACACCGAATGAAACAATTGATACACCTGCTGCATTGTAGTCTGCAAGGTTAACACCCTGTTCTATAGCAATCTGAGTCATTGCCGGACAGAACTGAGATACGATAATCATACCAAGTGAGAACCAAATTACATTCATAGCTACTGTCTTAGCAATATTACCATTTGATGTTGCACAGAATACTTCTGACATATATGGTAAAGCTACTAAGTCAGCCATAGGAAGAATAATATTTCCCGGAAGTACGAATGATAATATTAAAATTATTGAATTGAAAGGATACCAGCTGCTAATGTGTTAGGTTCACCATAAGCTACTGCATCGTTAACTGATAAGTACCAGTCTCTATCTTTTCCTTTTTCAGCTGCTTTTTGATTTGTAAGCATCTGTGATAATTGTAAAGGCACCTGCAAAGATACCCCGCAACTCTTGGGAATACTGCCATAATAGCTGCTGTTGAAACTGCTGCTGTAATTATGCTACCCCAACCAGCTACTGTAGTAAGATCGTTAATATTTCCAAGGAAACCAATTAAAGCACCAACTACTAAACCGATAAACATTGGTTCGCCAAAAATACCAAGTTTCTTCTGTAATGTTGTTGCATTGATTTTAATCTTATCAAATCCAATCTTTCCAAGTATCCAGTTCATAATAACAGCAAATGGAAGTCCCTCTAGTGGTGAGGAGCTGTCATACAGCACTGTGGATAATTGTAGAAAGTTGAAAATCTCTTAGCAAATGCTTCTGAGAATAATAAGATATAAAGTAACTGTACTAACATACAAATTAATGCGAATGCAAAACTCTTTGTATGGAAGTATACTAATGAACCCCAGATCATAAATGAGTAGTTATTCCAAAGATCTGATGCCATAAATACATCTGTAAACTTACATAAGAATAATACAATCTGTAAGATAATACAGATACCAATCCAGATAAGACCTACCTGAGTACCGTAAGCAATAACAGAAAATGCCTGCCAACCTACGTCTAAACAACTAAGTTTTACACCTGTACTGTCAACCATAGACTGTACTACCGGTGCTATAATACCTGAATAACTGTTAATAACTAATGAGAAACCTGTTAATCCAGTTGCACAAAGTAAAGCAGCTCTAAACGCTTTCTGTCCTTTACATCCCATAAATAATGCAATAATAAATAGCATTACAGGTACACAGAATGAAGATCCTAATGTTGAAAGAACATCTCCTACTGATTGAAAAAATTGAGCCATAAATTTTTCTCCCTTCTTTAATTTAAATTAACGTTTACCTCTCGCTAATTAACCTTCTAAAATTTTTAGGCAATCTTCGATTACCTGTTTTTCTGCCATTCCTGTTAACATGCCTACAGCGTTAACTTTTGGAATGTCGTAATCCTGATAAACCGGGCTAACACATGCGATAATATCATATTTGTTTCCCATAAGTTCTGTTTCAACACCACCCGGGCTTGTTTCAACAGTTGTACAATCCCAACCAGCTTCTCCTAACTGGTCTCTTAACTTATTAGCTACCATGTTTGAGCTAACTGTTCCTGATCCGCATACGCATAAAATTCTGCAAGTTTTCATTTTACGTATCTCCTTTCGTTTCATATTTTTCTAGTCCTCTAAGCCAATATGCTTATAAGCGACCTTATAAAGTTCCTCGTTTGTTGTTGCATCCTTAAATTCCTTTGCAATCTCCGGTTTTTGAAATACATTCATAACTTTTGATAAAGTCTCCAGATGTTGACTAGGATCTGTAATTGCCATCATAAATAACATTTCTGCCTCAACCGGTTGATCTTCCGTTCCCATATGCATGAATGTTACTGGTTTTGCTAGCTTTGCTACACAAACGCCGGATTTATTCAATGTAAGTATCTTTTACAAATCCGTTATCTAAGAAAATCTGACCTACTTTTCTAATTGCTTCTTCTGATGTTTCTGCCTGAACATCAACCGCTATTAATTCTGGATATATTGAATTCATACTTTCTCCTTTTTGTTTTGTTATTCTCTTTTGTGTTTTTGTTATTTTTTCTTATATTTTACTGTTTTCTCTTTTGTAATTTTGTTATTTTCTCTTGTACTCTTATTGTTTATCTCTTGTAAATTTATTATTTTCTTCTTTTTTTAAAATTGTTATTTCTATCTTTTACATTATTGCTAGCGTAAATTTTAGTCGGAAAATAAAACAAAAAAATAAGAGGAACCCTTACTTTGTGATAAAGTATTAATTACTACAAAAACTTTAAAAGAAAGGTATCCTCTTATGAAAGAAATTATACAGTATTTTAACGAAGTTTGCATCAATGAATTATTAAAAGTTTCCGAAAATTTATACAGAGATCCAAGCAAGTTTGCTGAATACATTGAAGAACTAAAAGAAACATTAAATAAACTCGGAGTAGAGATTATCAAAGAAACTCTCGAAGAGATGGATATGGCAATAAAAAACAGTGTAAAAAAGAAAGATGAACTGGCATGTTGAGAAGAAAGATTGCGAGAAAGATTTAATTACAACTCTTGGTACTGTATCTTTTATGAAAACACTTTATGTATCAAAAGAAAAGAATGAAGATGGAAGTTTGAGATGTGCTATCTTCTAGATAAGGTAATGGATTTGAAGAAAATCAACGGCTTACAGAAGATGCAATGGTAAAAGTATACGAAGAAGCTGTACAGACTTCTTATAGACGTGGAGGTGAGTCTGTAAACGAATCGGACAGTATAAGCAAAACCGCGGTAAAAGATATGCTTCACAAAACAAAATTTCCTGAAATAATACCGGAAGAGCCGGAGAAAAGAAAGTGGATTATCTTTATATTGATGCAGATGAGGACCACTACGCTCTGCAATTCCAAGAGAAAAAAGGCGACCTGGAAGTAAGTGAAAATGGAAGAAAAAAAAGAATGGAGCAATAACAAAACTCGTATATGTGTATGAGGGAGTTGCGCCTGAAGCACCGGGAAGCAAACGAAATAAGTTGATAAACACAAAATATTTTTGCAGTGGATGTGATGAATCAAACAAAGAATTCTGGGCAAGGATAAGACGCTATGTTTATACAGCATATGATATGGAAGGCATAAAGAAAATTTATATTAATTCAGATGGTGGAGCATGGATTAAAGAGGGAATGAACCAGCTCGGAAGCATAGAGTATGTATTGGATGAATTTCATCTAAGCAAATATGTGTTAAAAATGACATCACATATGTTGGACAGCAAAGAAGATGCAAGAGTCGGAGTATGCAAAATCATAAGAGATGGAACAAAGAAAGAATTCGATGAAATAGTAGAAAGATTAGAAGGATGCGCAAAAACAGAGAGTCAGCTCAAAAGAATTCAGGAAGCTGCAAAGCATATCAAAAATAACTGGACAGCGGCCAAAAGACGACTTTGGAGAAGAAATGGCGTGTGTGCATGCAGTGCCGAAGGGCATGTAAGTCATGTATTGTCATCGCGAATGAGTACACTTGCTCTGGGTTGGAGCAGACTGGGTGCATCAAAAATGGCAAGACTCAGAGAGTGGCATTATAACAAGAACAGTATGCTGGAACTTGTAAGAAGTCAGAAAGCAGAACTGCCTATGGTTGCCGGAGCAGAAGAATTGATTATGAGTGCAAGCGACATAATAAGCAGTGAAATTAACAGGAGAACAAAAGCAGAAACAATCTCAGGAAAATATGAAGAGATAATGAATACAACATTAGGATTAAAAACAAAAAAACAATTAAGTATATACGTAAATCGATGGATATAAATCTTCTTGTTCCTGCTTGATTAAAGTATATCTGACTTGTTGACGCAGTCAAGGATGCTTTGCACCGGAGGCTGTGTCCTTGACTGCGTCAGCAAGTCAGATAAAATACAGCCAAGCAGAACAAAAAGATATTTTTGACAATAAATGTCAGTTGGATTATCATAGATAGTGTTCTAGTACTTCGATACAAACATGGGGAATTCTCTATCATGTATTTTCCGACAACAAATTTACGTCAGCACGTCTTCGTGATCAACTTGGTCTTAGAGAAGCTTTAATCATCTCCGGTAAATACCAACACGATGTTGCTTTAGAAAAATGTGCTAATGAAGCTGCACAATTCGTTTCTTCTATATTAGATAATAATATGTCAATTGGTTTTTCCTGGGGTCGTGCTATTCGTGCCGTATGTAATGCCTTCCAGTCTAGTGAATACTATAACGTAACTGTTGTACAGATGGCCGGTTGTCTTAGTGTCGGAGATCCAACCTATGACGGACTTGAACTTGCTACCACTGTAGCTCAAAAATTCAATGCCTCTTATACTAATATTGTTTCTCCTGTCTATGTAGACCATATGTTAGTTCAACAGGCTCTTTTAGCTGCTCCTCAGATTAAAAAAGCTTTAGCTGCTACCCGTAATTTAGATATTGCTCTTACTGGTATCGGTACTTTAGATGATACAAATGGTTCATCTTATCTCTTTACAGGTTCCGAAAACGACTTAAAGTTGGCTAAAGAGTACGGGGCTGTAGGACACGTTTTAGCAAGATTAATGGATAAAGACGGTAACGAAGTAACATTTCCGAATCATTATCCTATTGCTGCCCCTTTAGAAGCTCTTAGGGAAGCAGATTGGTCAATCGGTATCGTAGCCTCAAAGAAAAAGGCTTTGGCTACACTTGCTGCCATTAAAGGTGGCTACATCAATTGCCTTATTGCCGATGAGTCCTTAGCTTTAGAATTATTAAAACTAACCAAATAACATTCACTCTTTATATAACATCTATCTCTTTCCTATAAGGGACAGGTGTTATTTTTTTTTCTATATTTAGTTTTCAATTTTCTATTTTGATTTTAATCGTTTGTTTTCCTATTCTAATTCTTCATCAATAGTTATAACCCACTTAGCGCCTTCGCCTTTAGCCATTCTGTCAAAGCCATCTCTCCAGTTTTCGAGGGTTACAAAGTTCTTTGCAGTTTTTCAGGTACTACCTTTCCGTCTGCCATTAATTCTAATGCCTTAACCCATGATGAAGGTTTCTGACTTCTTGATCCAACATAATTAATTTCTTTATGAAGAATCCAGTCTGTGCAAATTTCAACTTTTGATTTTGAGAAAACTCCCATCTGTACCACAGTTCCTTTTCTTCTGCAAAGATCAAGGGCTGTATTTGCTGCAACAACAGCGCCTGAACATTCAAAACACTTATCTGCGCCTTCTGTTGTTTGTCATTTCCATAACTATTGACTTTAAGTCCTGTGTCATTTGGTCAACTGTAACATCTATTCCACATTCCTTTGCGATTTTAAATCTCTCAGCATCATTTGTTAATCCAGCCATAATAACTGTTGCTCCGCATCCTTTTTGCAACCTGTGCAACCATCTGTCCAATTGCTCCGCTCCAAATACAACGCAGATATCTCCAGGCTGAACATTTCCTTTTTCAATTACTGCATGAACACCACACGCTAATGGTTCTGTAAGAGATGCTGATAATAGCGAAACATTATCCGGTAATACATGAACACTTTCTTCTCTCGATACAACATATTCCGCCATTGATCCGTTAATCTGTGTTCCAATACCCTGTCTATTACCACAAAGATTATAATCCTTGCTTGCACACATCGAACAATGTCCACATGTTGTAAAAGTAGTTTCGCTTGTTACTCTATCTCCCACTTTAATATTTTTTACATCTGGTCCAACCTCAGTAACAATTCCCGAAAATTCATGTCCTAATATAACAGGAGGTTTTGTGCTTCCGTATTCACCTCTAAATGCATGTAAATCAGTTCCACAAATTCCCGAGTACGCAATTTTGATTTTTACTAAATCTCTTTCTGCCTTTGGTTCTTCCACTTCTTTATAAACCATGTTGTCAAAACCGACCTCTGTTTTTACTACTGCTTTCATATTGTCTCCTTTGTAATAATACATAACTCTTTAATGTATTTCATAAGAATAATATTTGTGTTTATCTTTTGCATTTGTTCAAGTTGATGCACATTTGTATCGCGTTAGTCTTAATATAACATCCTTTGGTGAAAATTACAACACTAAATATTTATTAAAACGTTTTTTGTGAATTTTCACCAATTTTTCGCACTGTTTCTCATTTGAAAAGCTGTTTCTTCCTTTTTAATGTAAAAACAAACTTTCAAAAAAATCTGCTAAAAAGTGTTGACAATTTAGTTGTTGAATGAATATAATTAAGTTAGCATTTGTTCAGGTAGACGAAATTTTGTAAATTAATTTGATTATTTGAAAGGAGTATTATAATGACACAAAAAGCTACAATTGATGAAATTCAGAAAGTTGCCAATAAGATTAGAAAGCAAATTCTGGGTGTTGCACTTGAAAAGGTGGTTGCTACTTATCTCAGGCTTGTTCTTCAGCTGAGATTGTTGCCAGCCTTTATATGGAAATAATGAACTTAGGACCTTCAACAGGTAATCCTGAGCCAATCCCATTCCCTGGAGTTCCGGGACCGGATAATATGGATTATCCAAAGGGAGCATATTACAATGGATGTTACAAACCAACTAAGCCTGGTATGTTTGTTGGATGTGATGCTGACAAAGATCGTTTCTTTGTTTCATGTTGTCACTATGCATCAGTTATCTACTGTGCATTACAGGCTACAGGTCGTATTTCAGAACATGCTATGGATAAATTCAACGTTGACGGTTGGAATATGGAAATGATCGGTGCTGAACATTCTCCAGGATTCGAAAATACAGCTGGTTCATTAGGACAGACAATCTCAATCGCTGGTGGTACTGCTCATGCTCGTAAGATGAGAGGTGATACCGGTAAAGTATTCGTTATGCTTGGTGATGGCGAATTGCAGGAAGGTCAGACTTGGGAATTTGTTGAATCTGCTGCTTTCTATAAATTAGATAATATGGTAATCGTTAGTGATTATAACTGTCAGCAGGTAGAAGGTGCTACTGACAATCAGACATGTGTTTCTAATATGGCTGATAGATTTAATGCATTCGAGCTAAATGTGTTGAATGTAACGGACATGACATTCAGGCAATTATAGATGCTTGTAATGTTGAACACGAGGGAAAACCTTTAGTAGTTCTTTGCAAGACAAGTGGTACAACAATGATACCACCTCTTGAGAAAAAGAAACCATTTTTACATTTTGTACGTATTCCTAAAGACTCTCCGGATAGAGCTGAATACGAAAAAGAATTTATGAGGAATTATAGAGAAGGGAGTTAAGAAATAATGAAAATAGAAGTAAACACACATGAAAGATGTATGTTCTTGATTTTGCAAACAAACATCCAGAAACATTAGTATTATCAGCTGACTTAGGAACTTCCTGTGAAGTTAAGAAATTCAGAGCTGAGAAACCGGACCAGTATTTAACAATGGGTATTGCTGAGCAGAATATGTGTTCATGGGCTGCAGGTTTAGCTCGTGAAGGTTACCGTCCTTTCTTACACACTTTCTCAGTTTTCCTTTCACGTAGAATTTTAGATCAGGTGGAAATGAGTGTTGCATACCCTAATCTTCCTGTTACATTTGTAGGTTTTGTACCTGGTATTACTACTCCAGGTGGAGTAACACATCAGTCAATCAATGATGTTGGTATTATGCGTACAGTACCAAATATGGCCATTTTTGATGTTGGCGACGCTACAGATATTGAAGGCGTTTTAGATTTAGTATATGAATGGAATGGTCCTGCTTATATCAGAATGCTTCGTAAGGAAGTTCCAAGATTATTCCCAGCAAATGAGCCTATGGTATTTAATAGAGCCAGAACAATTACAGAAGGTGATGATGTTCTTATCCTTTCATCATCAATCTGTACAGAAGAAGCTATGCGTGCTACAGCTGCTTTGGAAGACAAGGGTGTATCAGTTCAGCATATGCATGTTTCAACATTAAAACCATTTACAGATCCTACTATTGTAGAAGCTCTTAAGAAATGTAAATATGGTGTTGTTACAATGGAAAATCATTATAATATCGGTGGTTTAGGTTCAGCAGTTGCTGACTTAATGGCTGAAAATGGAATTGGTAAGAAGTTAATTAAGATTGGTCTTAACGGTTACGCACATGGTGCTTCAAAGATGTACTTAATGACAAAATATGGTATTGATGCTATGAACCTTGTTAAATCTGTTGAAGAACTAATTGGTAAAGATCTTGGTATCAAAGAAGATGATCTTGACAATCAGCGTTTCGTAGACTTTTTGGAAGTGTAATCTAAGGAGGATAAAAATGAGCATGTTTTTTAGAAGAGAAGAAAAAAAATTATAGATGCAGGTATTAAACTTGATAGATATGGTCTTATTTCATTAGCAGGTGGTAACGTGTCCATGAGAATGCCTACCGGAGAAATTCTGGTTACACCTTCAGGTATGATTTATGAAGATATGGAGCCTGATGATGTTTTAGTAATGGATATTGATGGAAATATTATTGAAGGAACAAACAAACCTTCATCTGATACACCTGGTATATTATATATTTTCAAACATCGTCCTGATGTTATGGCTACAATTCATACACATCAGCCATATGCTACAGCTATTTCTCTTATTCAGAAAGAATTCAGAGCTGACCTTACAACTGTAGGCAATGCCTGTGGCGGTAACGTTGCAGTTACTGAATATAGTTCACCAGGATCAGTTGAAATGGGAATGGACGTAGTTAAGTACTTAGGGGATAGCCTGGCAGTTATTTTAGCACATCATGGTGTAATGACAGTCGGAAAGAATTTGAAACAGGCATTAACAGCTGCTGTTTACTTGGAAGAAACAGCAAAAGGCTATTTAGCTGCCAGAGCTTGTGGAGAAATCGAACATTTATCAGATGAACAGATTAAACAGACTGTTGAGATTTACAAATATGTAGGTCAGGGTACAGCCGATATGCCTGAGGGTTTAACTGACAGAATTAAATAAATTATAGACTATGAAATAGAATCTGTAACTATACACTCTATGATAAGTTATGGAGCTGTAAGTTCATAAAATGGATTTGCAGCTCTTTTCATATATCTAACTTATATAAATACCCATATCAAAAGCGCCTGTATGATTAACAGGCGCTTCTTCATTTACTATATTAAACTTGAATTCCTTAAATTAAAAGCTAATAATATTCTTAATAACTTCTGCATCTACTTTATATGGGCAATTAGCTAATTTTCTTTGATTAGAAAGGATTAACTCTCTGTTTTTGTCTAAAAGTTCCTGTGGAAATTTTTCATATCCACAAAGCCTTCTTATAGAATTTGGAAAATTCTTCTACTGATTCAAATCCTGCTGCCTTCAAAACAAATTCTTTATCCTCATCTGTAGCTTCATTAATATAACCAGGCAAAAAATATCCAACTGCTTTTCCATGAGGAATTCCTAATTCATAGGTAATAGGATAACTTAATCCATGTGGAAGAGATGTTCCTGCGTGAGCAATGCACATTCCCGCCAACGTTGAAGCATACATCATATTGTGGAAATCCTCATCTGTAGCTTCTCTATTTCCAAGTAACACATCTTTAAATTTACTCCATGCTTCTAAGCCTTCTTTTGCAAACATCTTACTATATTCGGTTGCATTATTGTTAATACAGCTTTCAACAATATGAGCTAATGCATCAATTGCTGTGTCACAGATTACTTTCAAAGGTGCATTTTTAATATATTTTTCATCAACTAAAGCCATCCTTGAAATATTCTATGAGACATTGATTTTTAGTTTTCTCATTATGCACCGTTAAAACTGCTACAGTTGTAACTTCCGAGCCTGTGCCACATGTAGTTGGTACTTCTATAACCGGCAAAAGATTGTGAATTGGAAACTGACTTGTATAAGAAATCCTTATTTTCATTCTTATGGTAAATCATTACTCCTATCGCTTTTGCCGCATCCATTGGAGAGCCTCCACCAATACCTATTATAAAATCACAACCTGCTTTAACACCTATTTCTCTGGCCTCCATTACAGTTTCTACAGATGGGTTTTCCTCTACGCCATCATAAACTGTATATTTAATATTCTTAGATTTTAAAGCATTTATTACATCATCTAAAGAACCGTTCTTTTTTGAAGAATTCCTGCCTGTTACAATTAAAGCATTTTTGCCCATCTGAGCTATTTCATCTGCATGATTATGTACACAATTTTTTTCCTGATATACTAAAACTGGAAGATTAAAACGCATTATACCACCTTTCTGCGATAAATAATTTTATTATTTACGATATAATCTGTTCTGTTTTTATTTGAAATTAAGTAAATAAATTTTTCCAAATTTCTTTATTTATTGCAATAATATTTTACCATATTAAAGATTTTTTTCATTAAAATAAAAAATTCAATCTTTATTTTTAGATCAGAGCTTTTTATTTTACTCAATCATATTCAATATTTTTCCGTCTCTAAGCAAAATTTGAAATTTAATCTAATTTTAATCCACTAAGTAAACTTCCTAGAGAAGTTCCAATGCTTTCAACTTCCTGCATGTTGTTTTGATTTCCTCTTCTTCCTGAATTCTTTTTCTTCCAACAAATCTTTAATGCTTAAACTTATCTTTCCACCATCATTTTTAATGACTTTTGCTTTCACAATCTGTCCTACTTCGAGAGCCTCTTTCGGAGATTTGATATGATTCATGGAAATCTGTGAAATATGCACCAGACCTGTTACATTGTTTCCTAAATCTACAAAAGCACCATATGGCTGAATAGATTCTACTTTTCCTTCAACAACAGAACCAACCTCTATCTTTGAAACGGCCATCTCACGCTGTGCCTTTCTGGCTGCTTCACTTTCTTCACGAAGAATTTCTCTGGCGGATAAAACAAGTTTGTTTCTTTCCATATCTGCTTCAATAACACGAACTCTTATATCTCTGCCTAGCCAATCCAGAGTATCCTCAACATGATTAATGTCTAATCTGCTGACTGGAATAAATCCACGCACACCTTCTACTAAAGCAATCACGCCTTTATTTACAATTCCTGAAATTGTAACCGGCAGAATAGTTCCTGCTTCCTTATATTCATTAATCTTTTCCCATGCTAACAAAGTATCGGTATCATACTCTCCATTTCCCATATGTGCATAAGACTCTTCTAATGCCTGTCCTAAATCTTCCATTCTTTCTATTTCATTTTCTGCTACATTGTCTCTTGTTTTTTCATCCATTGTGCTTCTCCTTTTCACAATTTTTATTTATCTAAAGTCATTGTACCATATTCTCATATAAGGTGCAAAAAGGAGTTCGTTATTGTCAATCCATATTTTCCATAAAAATAATAATTTATCGGGTTAGCATATCAATTGCGTCTTATACAGTATAAACAAAAACCTCAACAATTAATTTTTATCAATGACAATATTTCAAGAGCCAATTAAATCAATGACTTTAGCCCGACTTTTCGTGTAAACCACCCAATCAGTCTCTGTGCAAATTTTAAATTAACTATTACAATAACAATTCCTATGATAATGCATAATACGCCATCCCACCACAGATTGTTTACTGTAGTAAAACATTTATATAAAATGAAAAGCCCTCTGTTGAAAAATCTTTATGTGAGTTTAACATACTGGGGCATTTCTTTTCTAATGTATCTTTTTATTTTTTAGCCACATTCCAAACCCTATTTTTTCTTCCATGTCATGAAATATAAAAATAAGTGGGAAAAACCATATGTATTCTTTTAACATTTCCTTAAATGAATTTCAGAGTTCTTTTTTACAATCAACCCATAAGTTAGTTCTGCAATGATATAATAGGAATGTATCCTCCTGAGATTGGAGGAAAAATGCCTGAGAAAAAAAAAAAAGGACAACACTTAACCTGGGAAAACAGACAGGAGATTCAATTAGGATTAAAAAATCATTTAAGTTTTGCAGCAATTGCCGACGTTATTGGTTGTTCACCGGACACCATATCCAAAGAAATAAGAAAGCATAGGTATTTTAAAGAGAGAACAAAAACAGCAGGAAATTACAACAGAGTAAATGACTGTAAATATAAAGATACGTAAAAAAAAAAGAAACCTGTGTAACAAGAAAAAAGGATATCATTGTAGAATCCAATGTAAGAAATGCTACAAATGTATGACCCTATGTGATGCATATAAACCATATGTTTGTCCAATAGAACACAAGGCACCATATGTTTGCAATGCATGTGATAAATCTGCCACATGCAGATATGACAAATATCTGTATAATGCTAATTGTGCACATCACGAGTATCTTGAAACATTAAAAAGTTCGAAAAAGGAATAAACGGAGAAAAAAGAACAAGATTATACTATTGTGAGGCAAGACATTCAGAACAAAAAGGTGAACTGGAAAAGAATCATGAATACATAAGATATGTATTGCCAAAGAAAACATCATTTGATGAACTTACACAGGAAAAGGTTCAGCTAATGATAAATCATATCAATAACACATCAAGACCAAAATTTAATGGTGAGACACCAATAAATAAGGCCTTGAAGTCATTTGATAAAATGCAATGGAAAAGCTTGGGCTGGAAATCATCCTGCCGGATGAAATCCACCTGAAGCCTGATCTATTGAAGTAAAAAAACAGGCAGGAGGATACGAAAAGGATAACCGAATCCACAGGCATCCAGAAGTTACTCTTGCACAATGATTTCTGGAAGCCTGATTAGTATGCTCAAAAATCCATTGATTTAACTTAATTATAGAGTTGAGAATGAGAAAAACAACAGTTAAATAGGCAAAAAATGGCGAAACCAGAAGTTAGTTCTGCAAAAAGAAAACAGAAAAAAGCAAACCAGAAGTTAGCTTTACATTCAAGTTCTATTATTTAAAAATTGACCATTACCGCTTCCCGACTGTATATAAGGTGAAAGGAGAAACAATTCAAATTATGAGTACTCAGCAATTCGAAGAGAAATACTACAAGTACAAGGATCTTCTTTTCAGAATAATCTTCACATATGTAAAAAATCCAAATGACGCTGAAGATATTTTGCAGGAAGTTTTACAAAACTTTATTGTAGTAACAAAGCTTTTGAAACAGATGAACATGAAAAAAAGATGGCTCATTAGAATTTCAATTAATCTCTCCAAAAATCACCTGAAATTATTTTGGAATAAGAAAAGAGATATTTTTAATCATGAAGACTTACCGGGAGAATCATTTTCTTCAGAATATAATGATTTACTGCAAATGGTTCTAAACCTCCCTGACAAATGTAAAGCTCCAATGTATCTGCATTATTACGAAGGATATTCCTGTAAGCAAATTGGTGAAATACTTGGCTGTAAAGAATCAGCAATTAAAATGAGATTAAAAAGAGGACGTGAGCTCTTAAAAATGAATTTAGAGGAGGATAAACAGTATGGATGTTAATGAATATAAAAAAGTATATGATGAAATTAAAACATCTGAAAAAATCGACAACAAAATATTAAATTCTGTTAAGGATACAAAAAAGAAACATTCTTATCCGCGATTACTTAAAGTTGCTTCTATTGCACTAGCCTGTATTTTATTATCAAATGGCAGTGTTTATGCAATTAACTATATTTTACATATGGATTCACACGTTAAAAATAAGGTTATTAAAACTACAGAGAAAGAAACACATGAACAATATCTTATTAAAAACGGATATGACACTATTTATACTGATTCAAATTTAAAAACATTAAGTGTGAAGATAAAGGTATTTCCGTCGAACTTGTGGAAACTGTAGCTGACAATAATATTGCATACGTTTATTTTAAGGTTGATTATGGAAAATGGAAAAAAACTGTAGAAGATATGGGCTATGATTTGGTTGATGTCTTTATGGACGTTGATTTTTATTGTACAAAATCTAATGGTAAACAAGTTGGTCTGTCATGGGCAACAGGATATGCTAATCATTATAAATCAGATGATACAAGTTACACTTACGGTTTTGATGTTGATAATGAACGTGATTTAGATTTTGAAAATATTACTCTGGAAATAAAATCTTTTTATGCTACAGGTCATACAGTTTATTCTGAAGATGAAACTTTTGTAAATGGCAATTGGAAAATATCCTGGGATTTAAAACATGGTACTGAAGAACTTAGAAAAACATTTAATAGGGAAATTGATTTAGGCGAAAAATATAACAACAAAAGGTTTATATTAATGAAATAATTATCACACCTATTGAATACACAATCTACTATTCATACCATAAGGGTGAAAAAAACACTTTACCATTGATAGATGTAATAGATGAACTTAATACCGGTATTGCAACATTAAATATTAAAGGTAAAAAGAAACCTCACCTAAAGTTATTTCTCAGATTGATTCTGTAGAAAATGGCAGCAAACGTTCTAAATATACTGTATTCACCGGAGTTATTGGAAATCTTGATGATATTAAGTCAATAACTCTTCCGGGAAATAACACATTTGATATGACAAACTAAAAGCGTGAAAGTTTTTTTCTGTAAATCAAATATTTAAATATAATCAACAGCCACCGGCAATTGTGATACGCACCCTGCTTACTTGATTGGATGCATATTCAATTGACCGGTGACTTTCTTTTTAATATTCTCAAATTTCAAACAATTTATTACAACAAATTTTCAGGCCATTCGTCGCCTTCATCTAAGTTATTATCCATAAGCCACTTGTCTTCTACTGAGATGATTTTTTTCTCATTATTTTCATTTACAAGCGTAACTGTCACCTTTGGATTTTCACTTTCAGAACGTTCTTCACATCCATAATCGCCATCAAATATATGCTTAATTTTCCACATTTTCTTTCTCCATTCCTTCAACTATTGTACCTGTCCACTTCACTCTGAATCCATGTCATAATTACATCTACCAAATAATCCTGCTGAATTCTGCTTAATTCTTTTTCCCGGCTGAATTTTATGCCACTTTCTGATACACTCTCTGCAGCATGTAGCTGTTGCATGCTGAGCAACAAACACCGGATGTCCTTTTTGTTGGAGTCTGCTTTCCGTCATTATGAATAAATATTTGCATACATATGTACACCATCAATGGCATACTCTGGTTTTTGTTCTCCATTTTCATTAACGATACCTGCATTGCAGTCAATATAACGACAACCGTATTTTCAAATGCTCATTGCACATTTTAATCGATGATTACATAATGTAAGATTTTCAGCCAAGGCAAATGGAGTACGGAGTTTCATCCATTGGATTGATTGTTCTGTCTGCCATGGCAGGTGAAGATTTGCAGGATAAAACGCCATGATAAAAATTTCCACATCTGGAATACGGAATTTGATAATTTCCATGATTCTACAGATATTATCCATTAAATGTGACATCCACTGATCTCCAAATCGTTATACTTTTGTAATATCATTAGTGCCGATATTGATAAATATCTTAAATTAGCTTTTTTCATATCATCTATTTCCATCCAATAAACTTCACCCTCATTAGATGAAGACAATTTTCCTTCATATTTATTAGTTTTATAAAATAAAACCATATATCTTGAACCATCATCATTTGACCAATCTTTTATTCCACATAATACTGGTGAAGAAATTCTTAATCCTGTCTCCTCAAACACTTCACGGATTACAGCATCAGTAAAAGATTCTCCTTTTTCCACATGACCACCTGGAAATGTAACGCCACAATAATCATCATCTGTTTTTCTTGTACTAAAACCGTATTACCATCGTATACCATACACATATTGGTTATTGTAACAACTTCTGTCCTATTCATATTGCACCTCCGCATTTTAAAATTTTTAATATTCCAGTTTTTATCTGATAACTGATTCAGATTTTTTCAGGACTAATTTCCTTTATTTACCAGTTCAATATAATAATCCAATAATTGATATATCCACTCTTTTTAAATTAGAAAAATGATATCCTTTCTTCTCTGCTTTTTCCGTATTTATGCTATATTCAGGTTCCCCATTATAGGGTGCAACTTCTCCATCATCACTTAAAATCGCATGCTTTCCTGTATTTTCTTCCACATAATTAATTATCTCCCTGAAGTGAAATAGTACCTGTAGAACTTCCATTAATTGCACCCTCAATATCTTTATCTACCAAATATGCAATAAACTCTCCTGCTTCATCCGAACGGATATAACTCATTTGATAATCTATATTGTCTATGTACATAGGCTCTGATTTCATCACATGCTCTACGTAAAATAGAAGTCTTTTCGTATAATCATCTTTTCCAATTGCAAACGGATATCTGACAGCAATCCATTTTTTATCTGAATATTTTTGCCATAATGCATACTCTGCCTGTCTCTTTATCTCCTCGTATGGAAATTCAAATCTGTTACACCACACAAAATCATTAGAGTATCCATTAAAATCTGCTTCTACAGTATTCATATGTTTTGGATTATAAACTGACGTACTAGACATATATATGTATTTATCACAATCAATATAATCCATAACATACCTGATATCATCAGAGCAATATGCAATCTTATCAATAACCACATCAAAATGTTTTCCCTGTAAGGCCTTTCGCATACTCTCTTCATTTGTTCTTTCAATGACGATGTGCTTTACTCTGTCCCCGTATAAATCAGGTGTTTTCCCCTTGTTGCTATTGTTATATCATGACCCTGCTCTAAAGTTTATTAACCATATGTATACCAAAATATCTTGTCCCGCCTATTACTAATATGTTCATTTTTCTTCTCCTTAACTTATACAACCATACTATAATTCACATTCTAAAATTTCATTTTCCGATTTAAAACCATTTCTTGCATACCAATCAATGGCTTTATCGCTTGGCCACACAATAATATTTTCACATCTGTTTTGTTTCAGGTAATTTTTTATGTAAGATAACATTTTTGTTCCTACTCCCTGATTTCTGTACTCTTTTAAAGTGTAAACATTTGTCAAATATGCTATATACGATTCTTTTTATTAGGTTTTGGAACTTTTCTAATCATTGTTACAAACATTGCTGCAATTATCTGTTCATTCTTTTCCATTATAAATATTTTATATACGCTCTCTGTTTTTTAAGAAATTTATATATTCTTTTATAAATTCATCACTCTCTATTCCTTTGATATTATCCTCCCCATATGTAGCATCATCTTCTTTTTATGTTCCCATCTCATATGAGCTAACTGTAAGAAATCTTTTTCTTCTGCTAACCTAATCACTTTATCAATTTCTCTAACTTATAATTTTGACATCAATTTTATATATCCTCAAGATTCACATAATTGAATAAAATTAACTATTTCACTTCACTCGTTGTTACACCTACATATAATTTATCTATCATATATTATATTGAATAAAAATGTTCAACAACATATTTTTCTGCACTAATGACTATTGATTTCTGACTATTTTTGAAAATATATTATTTTCTTTCATCCGTAATTATATGCTCAATTCCAGCATGT
>VOFH01001950.1_pt1 | contig 39064 bp, 63 predicted proteins | sample 5384091 | NCBI WGS metagenome assembly VOFH01 (sample SAMN12384727, study PRJNA508395) | human gut metagenome | isolation source: healthy gut G | host: Homo sapiens
AGAATGTAACTCCCTTTCCTATGATGCAATGACTGCACATACCGCAGTTGTTTTCACACGATATAGGATGCTGTCACTGGAAAGCCGGGAATCCAATGATAACCGGTCACTTGGGGAGCTCTTTTTATACTTTTCTGACGAAATGTCTGATATCACATGGATACAGGCTTTTCAAATGCTGCTTCAAATGTTCCGGACAATGCTTTTAGATAACACCGAGCTTTCAGATGAAAAAATCAATGAATTGGCGAATGCATTTATGGATGCACTTCCTACTATGATGAAAATACGACTGCAGGCTGCATAAAGGCTGAACACTGACAACTAAATAACTGCCAGATATTGAATTTTCAAGGTGTTCATCATCTTTGCCGCATGCACGGCGCGGTTTGCCACCCACAGATCCGAGATACCGTCATAGATCAGGGCAATTCCGATAAACTGCAGTGCCAGCTTTACCATGCCGAACGCATTCACGATGCAGAGCACACCGAACACCAGGCTGACCGCTGCAATGATTAACATGCTCCACCATTTTCCATAGCCGTTGCGCTTTGTCTCCACCGCAAGCTTCAGATCCTGGATTCCATGTACGCAGAGGATCACGCCGATCACAATCGGGATCAGGCTCACAATGCTCTCCGGGCGCAGGAAAATCCAGATTCCGATTAACAATACAATCAGTCCCAATGCTCCCGCAAACGGATGAATACTGCGGTTCATAAAATAGGATGCGATGTCGACGCCTCCCATAATGATCAATCCAACGGCAAGGATTTTACAGAATACATCGATCGTCTCAGCCGGCCATACCAGAAGCACAATGCCAAGTGCAATGCGAAGCAGCGCCGAGACTATGATGTCTGCCTTGATCCGCTTTAATGTTTCTTTCATATTACATACCTCTCTGTCACTTTTCTGCATTATACTCTATTCAATCCACAGTTTCAAGAAACAATGCGGTGGCTTTGTCTATTCCCATTCAGCCCGGTCTGTCCCGCTTGACTTTTTTTTTCACAATTCCACTAGACTATGGGCACAATGAATCATATGTCCCGCCGCAGTGCAATCCACGCGGAGCGTTTTTCCTTCACAGGACATATTTTCCGGAAAGAAACAAAGGAGTGAATATTTTATGGGAAAAGAAGTAAAGACGAATGCTATGCGCATTCTTGATAAAAATAAGATTCCGTACGAAATTTTAAATTATGAGTGTGGAGAATTTATCGACGGACTGCACACCGCCGAGGCGACCGGCGCCCCGGTGGAACAGTCCTTCAAGACTCTGGTGATGCAGGGAAAAAGCAGGCAATACTATGTGTTCGTCATCCCCATTGCGGACGAGGTGGACTTAAAGCCGCCGCCAGAGCCGTCGGCGAAAAATCCGTGGAGATGATTCACGTCAAAGACATCACTGCCATCACGGGTTATGTCCGCGGCGGCTGCTCTCCTCTGGGCATGAAAAAGCAGTTCCCGACCATCGTGCACGAGAGCGCTGCGGCTTTTGACAAGATCTACATCAGCGGCGGACGCATCGGCACCTCCATCACGATCAATCCGGATTCCCTGCTTACCGTGGTGCGCGGCCAGTATGCCGACGTCATCCGGCATGAGTAAGTTCTTCTTCCATCTCCTCTAAGATGTGGAGCAGATCACGTATCTGCCTCGGATTTCACTTCTACGGTCTTCTGTGCAATATCGGTCGTTCCCTCGGCACCTGCGTTCGTTGCCGTTGCAATTTCCCTCCATCGCATCCAGCACGCCATCAATCGATGCCAGAAGGCTCCTCGGATGTCGCGCTGAAATCGCTGATCAGTGCATCGATCTTTCCGGCATCCTGGTTATAAGCGTCTGCCACCTCATCAAACGTATCATAGCTCGCCACCACATCATTTCCAACAAAGGCAAGCGCAAGCTGCTCCGCATCAGAAGAAAGCTGTGCCACAGAAGATGTAACTTCCTCCGTCACCTTCTGTATCTGGGCAACCTGAAAAGATCTGCTCAGTGAAAACGCCATATACAGACAGACCGCCATGACAATCACAATCAGCAGACTGCCCGTTCCGATAATCGCGATCAGTGCCGTTTTTACATTCTCCCGCATTGCCTGCGTTTCTTTCTCAACAGTCTCATCGATATAGTCAATATAGTTTCCCGTTCCAACAACCCATCCAAACGGCTCAAATGCCCTGCTGTAGGAGCGCTTCGGAGAGGACTCCGTCTCCCCTTCCTTCGGGAATACATAATCTGTATAACCGCCGTCCGGTTCCTGCCCGACGCGGATAATCTCTTTACCATCTGGTAACCTTCCGCATCCTTTGTCTCCATACGGTTTGTTCCCTCGGTCTCGCTTCCGAGCAGAACAACATTGTCTCCGTCATAGGTATCCGCCCAGAAGTATCCGCCGTTCCCGTACCTGAGTTCCCGCAGCAGATCTGCACCGCGTGTTTCCGCTTCCTCATAGGAATAATCATCTTCTAACGTACACTCACATTTTTTCATACCTATCCGACTCCTTCCTGTGCTTACTTCTTTTATTATCGTATATTCCCCACTAATCGTCTATATTTGTTAATAATTTAGCAATCTATTCATGTTTTTTGTCAATATTGCATATATGTAAAAACGCAGGACTCCTCTTTTACAATCACAGAAGTCTGTCTAAAGACATTCACCCGCAACGCAGTTACACTAAAGCCACAAACGGTGAGCGGCACATCAGACCGCCACTCATACAACCAGAGGGGAACCGGGTGGGGCCGGTTTCCACACTAAGAAAATGGAGGGACTTTACATGGCAAAGTACATCATGGCACTCGATGCCGGAACCACCAGCAACCGCTGCATACTTTTCAATGAGAAGGGTGAAATGTGCAGCGTTGCCCAGAAAGAATTTACACAGTATTTCCGAGACCACCATCGTATGGGATAAAAATACGGGAGAGCCGGTCTACCACGCCATCGTATGGCAGTGCCGCAGGACCTCAGAATACTGCGATACCTTAAAGGAAAAGGGTCTGGTGGACACCTTCCGTGCCAAAACGGGACTGGTGATCGACGCATATTTCTCTGGAACCAAATTAAAATGGATCCTGGACAATGTGGAGGGCGTCAGAGAACGGGCAGAAAAAGGCGAGCTGTTATTCGGAACCGTGGAAACATGGCTGATCTGGAAACTGACTAAGGGAAGAGTCCATGTGACCGACTATTCCAACGCATCCCGTACCATGCTGTTCAATATCAACACTTTACAGTGGGATGACGAGATCTTACAGGAATTAAACATCCCGAAATGTATGCTTCCGGAGGCAAAGCCGTCCAGCTGCATTTATGGGGAATCCGATCCCCAGTATTTCGGCGGCCCGATCCCCATCGGCGGCGCGGCAGGAGACCAGCAGGCGGCTCTGTTCGGCCAGACCTGTTTTAATCCCGGCGAAGCGAAGAATACATACGGCACCGGCTGCTTCATGCTGATGAACACCGGAGAAAAGCCGGTATTTTCTAAGAACGGACTGGTAACGACCATTGCCTGGGGACTGGATGGAAAGGTGAACTACGCCCTGGAGGGCTCCATCTTCGTGGCGGGCGCAGCTATCCAGTGGCTCCGCGATGAGATGCGTCTCATCGATTCCTCACCGGATTCTGAGTATATGGCCAATAAGGTAAAGGATACCAACGGCTGCTATGTGGTGCCCGCGTTCACGGGCCTTGGGGCGCCCCACTGGGACCAGTACGCCAGAGGGGCCATCGTGGGCCTGACCCGGGGCGTCAACAAGTACCATATCATCCGTGCCACACTGGATTCCCTGTGCTACCAGACCAACGATGTATTAAAGGCCATGGAGGCCGATTCCGGGATCCGCCTGGCAGCCCTTAAGGTGGACGGCGGAGCCAGCGCCAACAATTATCTGATGCAGACCCAGTCAGATATCATCAACGCGCCGGTACAGCGTCCCCAGTGCATTGAGACCACAGCCATGGGCGCCGCCTACCTGGCCGGCCTGGCAGTGGGTTACTGGGCGGACAAGGCGGACGTGGTCAAGAACTGGGCCATCGACCGTACCTTTGAGCCTGCGATCTGTGACAAAAAGCGGAAGGAAATGGTGGACGGCTGGGATAAGGCAGTGAAGTATTCCTTTGGCTGGGCCAAATAAATGAATGGAGGCGGAAGAATATGATGGCATATATTGCAGAATTTATCGGGACCATGCTCCTGATCCTTTTGGGCGACGGCGTTGTCGCCAATGTGACCTTGAATAAATCCGGAATGAAGGGGGCCGGTTCCATCCAGATCACCTTTGCCTGGGGCCTTGCGGTCATGATCCCGGCCTTTATCTTCGGAGCGGCCTCCGGAGCGCACTTTAATCCGGCATTGACCATTGCCCTTGCTGTGGACGGAAGTCTTTCCTGGGGGCTGGTACCCGGCTACATCATCGCACAGTTTGCCGGTGCCTTCGTGGGCGCCTGCCTGGTATACGCCCTGTTTAAGGACCAGTTCGACGCCACAGAATCTGCGGCCACGAAGCTCGGCGTATTCTCCACAAGCCCGTCGGTCCCCAACATGGGCCGCAACATCTTAAGCGAAGCCATCGGGACCTTCGTTCTGGTATTTGCCATCAAGGGGATCGCACAGGTTCCCGGACTGGCAGCCGGACTTGACAAGTTCCTGGTATTCGGGATCATCGTATCCATCGGTATGTCCTTAGGCGGACTTACAGGCTATGCCATCAACCCGGCCCGTGACCTGGGACCCCGTCTGGCCCACGCCGTTCTTCCCATTAAGGGAAAAGGCGATTCCAACTGGGGCTACGCGCCGGTGGTCATCCTCGGACCGGTGATCGGAGCGGTGGCAGCCGTCCTGTTATACGGAGTCATTCCGTGGGCATAAAGGTCCAGCAAGCTCTCCCGCTGTGCGGATGGGGCTGCTGCAGGAGATCATCTTCAGCAGCCCCCGGAATTTTTTACAAAAATAAAAGATAGATTTGCAGAGATAAGAGCAGAGCAAATAAAGCATGGAGACATGTTTTGTTTGCTCTGCTCGTTTAGAGATGAGAAGTCATGTATGATGTGATCATTATCGGCGCAGGCGTATCCGGAGCGGCGGCAGCCAGGGAGCTGTCCCGGTATAAGGGAAGGATCTGCGTCCTTGAAAAAGAAGAGGATGTGTGCTGCGGCACCTCCAAGGCCAACAGCGCCATCGTCCACGCGGGGTATGACGCTCCGGAGGGCTCCCTGATGGCGAAGCTCAACGTGGAGGGAAACCGCATGATGGCGGAGCTTTCCAGAGAGCTGGATTTTCCGTTCCGTCCCTGCGGCTCCTTTGTGGTATGCCTGGACCGGGAGATGCTCCCGGATCTTCAGGCCCTGTATGAGAGAGGCGTAAGAAACGGCGTTCCGGGGCTGGAGATCATTACCGATAAGGAGCGGATCCGGGAGATGGAGCCAAACCTTTCGGACCAGACTGAGGCAGTGCTTTATGCTCCCACAGCCGGGATCGTCTGTCCCTTCTTATTAAATATCGCTATGGCGGAGAACGCCTGCACCAACGGCGTGGAATTCCGGTTCAATACAACGGTCACCGGCTTTACCAGGACAGAAGAGGGATGGCTGGTCCACACAAATAAAGGCGATGTGGAAACCAGGACCGTGGTCAATGCGGCGGGAGTTTATGCAGATGAGCTGCATAATATGGTCTGTGAGGAGAAGATCCATATCACTCCGCGCCGTGGAGATTACTGTCTCCTGGACAAGAGCGCCGGAGCCCATGTGAACCGCACGATCTTCGCCCTGCCGGGGAAATACGGAAAAGGCGTTCTGGTGTCGCCCACGGTCCATGGGAACCTCATCGTCGGCCCCACAGCCATTGACATCGGGGATAAGGAAGCCACCGCCACCACCAGAGAGGGGCTGGATCAGGTGATCGAAAAGGCGGGGATGAATGTGAAGAATCTTCCCATGCGGCAGGTGATCACCTCCTTTGCCGGTCTCCGGGCCCATGAGGACGGCCACGAATTCATCATCCGGGAGCTTCCCGGAGCGCCGGGCTTTGTGGACTGCGCCGGGATCGAATCCCCAGGCCTTACCAGCTCCCCGGCCATTGGGAAAATGGTGGCGGAGATCGTAGAGGGGATCTTACACCTTCCGGAAAATCCGGACTTTAACGGCATCAGAAAGGGGATCCTGGACCCGGATACACTTTCAAAGGAAGAGCGGGCAGCACTCATTAAAGAAAATCCGGCTTACGGAAACATCATCTGCCGGTGCGAGATGGTCACGGAGGGCGAGATCCTGGATGCCATCCACAGGCCCCTGGGAGCCAGATCCCTGGACGGGGTCAAGAGAAGGACCAGGGCCGGCATGGGACGGTGCCAGGCGGGCTTCTGTACGCCCAGGACCATGGAGCTGCTCCACAGAGAGCTTGGCATTCCCATGACGGAGATCACAAAATCCGGCGGGGAGTCCAGACCTTGTGGGAACCAGTAAAGATACCCTTGGAAAGGAGGATGCTTAAGATGAGAGAATACGATCTGGTCATCGTCGGCGGCGGCCCCTGCGGGGCTTGCGGCAGCAGCGGCGGCAAAGGACAGCGGCATCGACAGCATCCTGATCCTGGAACGGGACCGGGAGCTGGGCGGGATCCTGAACCAGTGCATCCATAACGGCTTCGGACTCCATACCTTCAAGGAGGAGCTGACAGGACCGGAATATGCGGCCAGGTTCATTGAAAGGGTCCGGGAACGGAAGATCGAATATAAGCTGAACACCATGGTCATGGAGATCAGTCCCCAGAAGGCAGTGACGGCCATGAACCGGGAGGAAGGTCTGTTTGAGATCAAAGCCAGGGCTGTGATCCTGGCCATGGGCTGCCGGGAAAGATCCAGAGGCGCACTCAATATCCCCGGCTATCGTCCGGCTGGTATCTACTCTGCGGGAACGGCCCAGCGGCTGGTCAATATGGAAGGCTTCATGCCTGGCCGGGAGGTGGTGATCTTAGGATCCGGCGATATCGGACTCATCATGGCCCGGCGTATGACCCTGGAGGGCGCAAAGGTGAAGGTGGTGGCAGAGCTGATGCCTTATTCCGGCGGCCTAAAGCGGAACATTGTCCAGTGCCTGGACGATTACGGCATCCCCTTGAAGCTGAGCCACACGGTGGTGGAGATCCGGGGAAAGGAACGGCTGACGGGGATCACCCTGGCAGAGGTGGACAAAAACGGAAAGCCCATTCCCGGCACAGAGGAGGACTATTCCTGTGATACTCTGCTCCTTTCTGTGGGACTGATCCCGGAAAATGAGCTGTCTGGCGGCATGGGCGTGGCTATGAACCGGGTCACCTCCGGCCCCAGGGTCAACGAGAGCCTGGAGACCAGCGTGGAAGGCGTGTTCGCCTGCGGAAACGTGCTCCATGTCCACGATCTGGTGGACTATGTGTCAGAGGAGGCGGCGGCGGCCGGAAGACATGCGGCTTCCTATATAAAAGAGGGCCGGAAGGAAAATGCCCGGGAGATCGTCATAAACGCTGTGGAAGGTGTCCGGTATACGGTTCCCTGTACGATCTCGCCTGAACGGATGGAGGATACCCAGGTGGTGCGGTTCCGTGTGGGGAATGTTTATAAAAACTGCTGCATCGGCGTATACTTTGACGGGGAGCAGGTGATCCGGCGGAAACGGCCGGTGATGGCTCCCGGAGAGATGGAAGAGATCCGGCTGGAAAAGGAAAAAGCTTCTCTTGCATCCGGAACTGAAAACCATTACAATTAAGGTGGAGGAGGCGTAGAAAATGGAGAGACGGGAACTGATCTGTATCGGCTGTCCCCTGGGATGCTCCCTTACGGTGTCCATGGAAGGGGCAGAGGTGGTCTCGTTCACAGGAAATACCTGCAAGCATCATATAGTAGCAGATGGATGTGGAAAGAAAGCCTCGTCACCGCCTCCAGTTCCTCGGGATGCTTTTCAAACATGCCCGGATTTCGCCAAGCAGCAGACGGCGCACCTGCGCATCCAACGCCATGCGTACACCACGCACGATCATCGGCCACGCGGCTCGTTCGCCAGCTTCTCATAAAAAGCTGCGCTCCCTCTGCAGCACCTCCATCAGATCGCATGCCCACTTTTCCATACTGTCATACTGTCCCTGCAGCTGATCCTTAAAGTCATTACAGCCGATCCACTCCAGCACATCATAAATATCCTTAAAATGATAATAAAAACTCTGGCGGCTCATCCCCGTTGCCTCCATGATGTCCCCGATCGTAATTTTGGATATCTCCTTGCGCTTCATCAGCTGCCTGACACAATCCGCAATTTTTTCTTAGTTGAATAACACATACCCGTACCCCTTCTCCTGATACACTGTATCCGTTACATTTTCCACACTGCCTGGTTTGTCGTTGAAATCGCAATCGCTCCCGCATCCAGTGCCCGCATGGCGGCCTCCTTCTCCGAGATCAGACCTCCTGCGATCACCGGTACTGCTGCCTGCCCTGCTATATGCTTTATGATTTTAGGCATAATGCCCGGCAGCACCTCGATTAGATCTGCAAACCCATACCGTGGTGTTCCAGTCCTCCAATCGCCTTGGAATCAATCGCAAATATGCGAAATACCGTACAGAGATCCAAGCTCCTTCGCATAACGGATCATTTCCGGCTTTGTGGAAATAATACCGTCCGCCGCCGTCCCATACCGTATAAAACGCACCGCTTCCTCCCTGACCGCAAGCCCCCCGATCAGATCCAGATGTACAATGACAAACTTTTCCGGCATCTTTTAACCGCTGCACGATATCCGGGATGGTAATCAACTCTCCATACAAAATGAATACCACGCGGATATCATTCTGTATACAGACCTCCACCCCCCTGTCTCTTGTCCTTCACCGCCGCGATAATCGGTCCGTCCACAATCGCGTCATAAAATTGCTGCTTCATCTTTTTGTCTGCACTCCCCCATTCTCCCCTGCCGCATCATGGCATTCCTGGCGCATCATTTCCATAATGATATTTCCCATAGCGGAAGTCAAAAAAATCCCGCAAAGGCTGCACATTCTTTATTTCTTCATAGGGCGTAATTTCCTATGAAAAAAGCACACCGACAGAGTAACATTTCTGTTATTCCCGGCCTGTCTCTTTCACTCTTGGCTCACACTATAGAATTGTATGCAAAATACCGTGTAATTTCTTTCTGACATTATTATAACTATGTCAAAAAGGAAACGCAACCGAATTTCAGATTTTGCATTTGACAATTTCAGCGTTTTGTCAAAAAAACTCACATCGGATTCTCAAGGTATTCCGCCAGCACCTGATATAACCGCTGCGGCTCTACCGGCTTTGCAAGATAGTCGTTCATTCCGGCTTCCTTTACAGGCATCCATATCCTCGCGTGCATCTTTTGCACTCATCGCAATAATCGGAATCATCTACGCATCCTTGTGCGACACCCGTCGGATCTGCCTTGCCGCCTCAAAGCCGTCCATCTTCGGCATCACAATATCCATCAGGATCGCATCGAAATAATGCGCTTCCTTCTCTCCATAAAAAAGACGCACCCCGATTCCCTGCCGGACATGCGTCTCTTTATTGTATCTTTATGTATGCCTTCGTTTCGATATGACATATATGCCTTCGCTTCGGTATGCCTTAGCTTGTCATCTCTGTGCCGTCATAACGTGCCAGATCCATGATCTTCTGAAGCCCGCTCCTCAACCGGCGCCTCGCCCAGACTCTCTCATGCCTGCCATCCGGCAGGATCTGTCCCAATGCGCGCACTTCCTTCTTCTCCGCCGTCATCTCAATCGTGTAGTAACCCGCTTTCTTCGTCTGCGGATTAAACGTAATATGGATACGATAGCAAAGCGGGGCTGCCAGTGCCTTCTCCGGCAGATCCACGCGGATCAGTGTCAGATCCTCCGCAATGTCAAGCGCCATAACCGAATAGTCTGCCTCTGTGTACGGATAGAGCTTCGGCTCCTTATACGTCTCGGCAAAAATCTGGTTCACGAACGCCTCGCGCTCCTCACAGAGCTTCCTGACAAACGTCTCTCCTCTGCATACAGGCGCTTCGGCAGAACTCCAAACTCCACCTGCTTTTTCACAAACACGTTAAACTGCTGCGGTGTCATCTTCACCTGCCGCATCTGTGCCGCCTTCTGATCTGCCTCATGCAGCCTTCCGTACAAGTTCGGTCTTTAATACAAGGTTATCCGAGAACGGATTGATGACCAGCCCGGTCAGCTCCAGTTCCGGCTTCACGACGATGTTGTTGCACGCCGGGAACGGCATGAAAAGAAGTGCCTGGCTCTTCGGCTCCTCCGGCATCTGCTCCTGGAAGTATATGCCACAAAAACTGCTCGCCCTTGTTGTTCTTGAGGAAACACGGGGTCGGCTGATCCGGCGCCTTAAGCATTGCCGGCACATACAGCTTGGTCGGACGAAGCAGGTTTAACACCGTGGTAAGTTCTCCTTGGTGCGCTCCGCCGCATACTGCTTAATCGCTTCCTCTAATCTATCGTTGGTGATCTCCATTGTCATTTTTCTCGTCCATCGTATAAGTATCCTTTCCTATGCTCCGATGTCGCTAAAATGAATTATATCATATCTTTCCCATAAAATGAACTGTTTTCTAATCCACAACAAAGACTGAGATATCCTGTGTCAGACGCTGTGCCGTCTGATCGCATCTGCCAACTTCATCTGTGACCGTATCCGCCTCGGATTTGACTTCCACGGTCTTTGTGCAATATCTGTCGTTCCTTTGCACCTTCGTTGGTTGCCGTTGCAATTCCCTCCATCGCATCCAGCACTCCATCGATTGATGCCAGCAGTTCCTCCGATGTCGCGCTGAAATCGCTGATCAGTGCATCAATCTTTCCTGCATCCTGGTTGTATGCATCAGCCACCGCATCGAACATGTCATAGCTTGCCACGACATCATTTCCCCACAAATGCAAAGCAGCTGTCCGCATCGGAAGAAAGCTGTGCGACAGAAGTCGTAACTTCCTCCGTCACCTTCTGTATCTGGGTAACAGTCTGCTTGGACTGATCTGCAAGTCCGCCAATTTCTGTTGCCACAACGGCAAATCCTTTGCCTGCCTCCCCTGGCGCGTGCTGCTTCAATCGAAGCATTTAACGCAAGCAGGTTTGTCTGGTTTGTAATCTCCATGATCGCCGATGATAACACTTCGATCTGCTGAACTACCTTTGCAGCCTCAAGTGCCTTTGTAAGGCTCTCCCGTATCTCATTGTGGATCCGGCTCGCATGCTCACGCTGTTCTCTGGTATCGTTCTGTGCCTTTGATGCCCGCTCGTGTATATCTGCTGCCTGCTGTGCCCCCATCCTGCGAACGATTTGTAATATTTTTGCTGCCTCTTCAATCTCAAGAGACATGCTCTTAATCGTATCCGAGGATGCCGCGGTCTCCTCCATGCTTGCAGCAAGTTCCTCTGTCGTTGCGGAAACGTCCTCGATATTGCCGTTCAGCGTAATCACATTGTCTTGACCGTATCGACGACCTCCCCGATTACATAACCTCATTTTTCACTTCTCTGATAAGATCTCTGATCTGGCACTTCATATTCTCAAGGCGCTCGCCGAGAATACCAAAGTCGTCCCTGCGGTTCTCAAGCTGTACCGGCAGCGGCTGCGAAAAATCACCCTTTGTAATATAACCGATGTACGTGAGTGCAACCTGAAATGATTTGCTCAGTGAAAACGCCATATAAAGACAGACCGCCATAACAATCACAACCAGAAAACTTCCCATTCCGATAATCGCAAGCAGTGCACTTTTTACATTCTCCTTCATTGCCTGTGTCTCTTTGGCAACAGTCTCATCAATATAATCGATATAATTGCCCGTTCCAACAACCCATCCAAACGGCTCTTCCTCAGATGTTGCAGAATTGGTCTGTACAACATCATTAATTTGTTCAATTCCTTCATTAATCTGCCGGATTTCTGTTGTCTGTGTTTCTAACGTTTCCGCAATATTTGTAACTTCTTCTGTAATTATTTTAGAGTTCTCTGCAACATCTTCCAATTGTGCCGCAGTCTGTCCCGCAATCACCATTCCCTTTTCCACAGCTTTCACAGAGGTTTCAATCAACATTGCAGATTCTTTCGCTGCCTGGGCACTCTGGTCCGCTAACGAATTTACCTGATCTGCTACCACTGCAAATCCTTTTCCGGCTTCGCCGGCTCTGGCTGCCTCGATAGAAGCATTTAACGCAAGCAGATTTGTCTGGGAAGCAATTTCATTAATTGTTGCAATAATTTTGTCAATTTCTTTTGATGCTTCATTAATTTCATGCATGGAATCAACCATTTCATGCATCTTACCATTACTTTCTAAAATGGCATTTCCAAGCTCATCCACCCTTCCACTAATTTCTTTTGCAGATTTTGAATTATTTTCTACCTGTTCAGATACACCTGCAACTGTTGCTGTCAGTTCCTCTACTACTGCCGCCTGATTTGTAGCTCCATCTGCAAGATCATTAGAACTTGATGCTACCTGGTTTTATCGCAATTTCTACTACTTTATTTAAAGCCGGGGTACAATTATTAAGAATTGCATCTGTGGCATTCTCATCGTTTCCGTTTTTTATTTCTTCTATAATGGAATAACCAATTTTTCCCCAGTCAGAAAGAGCCGTTGCATATTCCTCGTAATTTTCATCGGAAAGGACTTCTGTTTTCTTTAAAATCTGCAGTTCAGAATCAACTTCTGAAAGCAGTCTTTTTACTGTTTGTTCATAGTTATCGTAAGAGGAGGTATCCTCATTTAATGCCATCTCTGATATTTCTTGCTGCAGCATTAACGTTAATCCTGCAGATTTTTACTGCCTGGTCTGCTACATTAACATTCTCAACATAATGCATCATATTGGCAAACAATATACCTATAATTACAACAGAAAGCAGACCAGAGATCAACATCATTGTAATGACTTTTCTATATCCGTAGTCTATCCTTTCCTTTAAATGCATGTTTTCCAATTTCTTCTTCATCATACTCTCTTGTGATATCATGGGATTATTATTCCTTTCGTTTATTTTTAGTATATCCTTAGTACTAATACACTAATATATCAACTTCTTTTTAAAAGTCAATACACGTCATTTATTTTTATTTTACATCTGACCGTTTCGGCAATCTGTCCAAAAACTCACATCGGATTCTCAAGATATTCCGCAAGCACCTGGTACAGTCTCTGCGGCTCCACCGGCTTTGCAAGATAGTCGTTCATTCCGGCTTCCTTACAGGCATCCATATCCTCGCGTGCATCTTTCGCGCTCATTGCGATAATCGGAATCATCTGCGCATCCTTGTGCGGCACCCGTCTGATCTGCCTTGCCGCCTCAAAGCCGTCCATCTTCGGCATCACAATATCCATCAGGATCGCATCGAAATAATGCTCTTTCCTCTCCATAAAAGCTCCAGCGCCTGCCGTCCATCTTCCGCACAGACGACTTCCACGCCCCGGCGCTCCAAAAGCTTCCGCGTAATCTCAACATTGAGCGGATGATCCTCCGCGAGAAGCACCCGCTTCCCCGAGCGCGGCAAACGCCTGTCTGGAACCCCCGCCTCTTGCCACTTCCTTCTGTGGCTGAATATCCGCGAGCGGAAGATCCAGATGCACCTTCACCTTCGTGCCCTCGCCGATCGCGCTCGTGACTGTAATACTTCCGCCAAGCTGCTGCACAATATTCTGTGTAATTGCCAGCCCCAGTCCGCTGCCGTGCCGCCGTTCCGCCTCATTCCGTCTTTCCTGCGTAAACGGCTCAAACAGCAGTTCCTGAAACTCCCTGCTCATGCCGATTCCGGTGTCCGCGACAACATAATCCGCAGAAAAAAGTACCGCTGTGAACCGCATAATTGCATACCCGAAAAGAGATCTCTCCCCTTCCGGAGTGAACTTGACCGCGTTCCCCAGCAGATTAAAAAGAGCTGCTCCAGTCGGATCGGATCCACCATGACATTCAGACTGTTCTCGCCGCCGGACATGTGAAATGTGATCCCCTTTTGGCGCACTCCGGCTCTGTCATGTCCCGGATGGCTTCCATAAAATCCTCGAGCGCATACGGCTTTCGGATGCAACCGGAATCTTCCCAGTTCAATCATGGAAACATCCACGAGATCATTCAAAAGCCCCATCAGAAACCGGCTCGCCGTATCAATTTTTCCAAGACATTCCACCATCTTCTCCGGGTGATCCGACTCTTCAAGTCCGACCGCCGTCATTCCCATGATCACGTTCATCGGCGTCTTGATGTCATTGCTGATGCGGGAGAGAAAATCCGTCCTTGCATCCGCGACATGCAGCAGCGCCTCATCCTCTCACGTTCTGCCTTCCGGATCAAAACGATGCTGACCGCCAGTATCGCTCCGAGAAGCAGCAGGAAAATCAGCAGCAGGATTCCGCTTTCCCCATGGTCTTTTTCCTCCAACAAGTATCATTCCGACAAGCAGCACCACCACTGTCGCCACCTGATCCGGTGTCCCAAAAACAATGTCACGCACAAAACTCCATGCCGCGTGAAACGCTCCGATTCCCCATATATTTCCGCGCCGGATCAGATAAAGCGCCGCGAAAATACCGAACAGCATACCGTTTAAAAATGCAAGCGGCGCCTCCACGGCTCCCGCCGCGTACGGAAGCGCACCGATCACCGCACTGATAAGCACCGCCACCGTCATCGAATAGCGCCGCGCGATCGTTACCATCAGGTAACTGCGGTACAAAAGCTCCTCCGCCATCCCCTGGATCAGATATCCCAGGAGAAACAGCACCAGCATCCCCGGCGCCGTTCCGGTAAACAGCTTCGCATTTCCCGCCGCCACAGCGATACCCCCCGTGACTACCGCAAATACCACCCCAAGTCCCAGTCCAATGGCATATTCCCGCAGCGCGTGCTCCTTCACAAAACCGATCATCTCAAAGCTGCGCTTCTGGAACTTCCTGTAGAATAAGACGACCACCAGAAGCATGGCAATTCCGGAAAAAGCTTTAACACCGCGTAGGCATCCGAACCCGCAATCTGCACCGACACCTCCGACAGCTGTTCCATATCCCCGGAGGCAGCCGCATCCTGATATGCCGTGTTCGTATTCAGCAGCACAAGCTCTCCCGGCAGCAGAATCAGCATCTCTCCAAATGCCGCAATGATGTACACCGTCACAAACACCAGCAATTCCACCAGCCAGTGCTGCCCCTTCTGTACCTTTTTTCGACTGCTCAACGAGCTTCGGACAATCTATGCTCTCTTTCATCTCAATCTCCCATCCTGCGTGTGGGCTTCTGTCTGCCCGCTGCGACATTTCATTTTACGGAAAACTGCCTGTTTTCCGCCGTTTTTCTGCACTTATCATAACATAAAAAATGGAGCGATGCAAAATTTCCTGCACCGCTCCACACGCATTTTTCCGGCTCATTTCTTCCGCCGGCTGATGCTTATTCCGGCTCACTTCTTCCGCCGGCTGACTTCCATCCTGGTCCGGTTACTAACGCCGGATTCCTATCCCAGCTCGATTACCGCCACTTCACAGCTTTCGAGTGTCAGCGCGTTCGCTTTTTCACATGCCGTCTCCACCGCGCTCTCTGCTCTCAGATTCGACAGCAATACCTGCCTGCACGGATAGGCAAGCGGCAGGAAACCGCATCCGTTCCAAAGTTTGCTGCGACCAGTATACGCTGTCCGCTCTCCCCGGACACACGGTAATACGCAAATACATCCGCCATTTCCTGGTAAGCCGGCTCGAAGATACCGTAGGTGAATGTTTCCCTGTAGGCGTCCGCCTTGCGCAGATGCACCAGTCTCCGGTAATAGGCAAGCACCGAATCCGTCCGCGCCTCCTGCTCCCTGACATTGATCTGCCGGTAATTCGATTCATTGCCAGCCACGGCGTTCCGTCCGTAAATCCGGCATTCTCATCATCCGTCCACTGCATCGGCGTTCTGGCATTGTCCCTGCTGTTCTCGTAGCAGCAGCGCAGTGCCTCCTTCCCTGCTGCAGCCTGCGTCAATGGCAGCCTGATACTGGTCCTTCGTGCTGATGTCGTCGTATCCGAAATGTCATTCCGGGTGCAATTTGTCATGCCGATCTCCTGTCCCTGATAGATAAACGGGATGCCGCGGAGCAGAATAGATGTGGTTCCCAGCATTTTTTCCCGGCTTCATTTCTTGCATGCTCCGGCAGATAGCGGCTCGCTCCGCGCGGCTCGTCGTGATTCTCAATAATGTTCGCCGCGAATCCCGCCTTCTGCAATTTTAACTGGGATGCAAACAGCGTATCGCGCCATTTTTGAATTCGATTGGTTTGCTGTCATACCAGCCGTGTTCTCCGTAGGTCAGGCTCATGTGCGGAAAAATCAAACATGGTGGAAAAATGCCCTTCATCCCCGATGAACTCCGGCAGTTCGTCCTCCTTCATGTTAAAAACTTCCGCCACGGTAAATGCATCCCATTTTTCAAAGGTTGCATGTTTTAGGTCCTCTAAAAGCGCGCCGACTCCCTGCACTTCCTCAACCATCTTCACACAGGAGGCAAGTCCGTCGCCTCCATCCGGCGGGAATGACGGGAATGCCGTGTCTTTTTGATGTTAATGATTGCATCGATGCGGAATCCGGCAAGTCCCTTCGCCAGCCACCAGTTCACCATATCGTAGATCTTCTGACGGACAACGGATTTTCCCAGTTTAAATCTGGCTGCTCTTTTGCGAACATGTGCAGGTAATATTTGTCCGTTCCCGGCACCGGCTCCCACGCATTTCCGCCAAAATACGAGCGGTAATTGCTCGGCTCCCCTGCCGTCTTTTCCCTTCACAAAGTAGAAGTAATCCGCATATTCCCCATCCGGATCTGCCAGCGCCTTTTTGAACCATTCATGCTGGTCGGAACAGTGGTTCACCACCAGATCCATCACAATGTACATGCCTCTCTTTTTTGCCTCGGCAAGCAGCTCGTCAAACTCCTCCATCGTTCCGAATTCCTGCGCGATCGCGTAGTAGTCGGAAATGTCATACCCCTGATCCACAAAGGGAGATTTATAAATCGGAGAGAGCCAGATGAGGTCAATGCCAAGCTCTTTCAAATAGTCCAGCTTCGAGATGATTCCCCGCAGATCCCCGATTCCGTCCCCGTTCGTATCCAGAAAGCTCTTCGGATAAATCTGATATGCCACTTTATCGTGCCACCATTTTTTCTTCATTGCACATTCTCCTTCTTCCCAATACGGTTTTTCTTTTCCTTTTTGTATGATACTGTTATTATAATAAGAGAAATCCGTAATATCTTGCACTATATTTTCATTTTTATTGCATAATACTGCTATTTAATATCAGGAGAACGCACATGAACAGGACATCCCTTCCGGCGCCGGAGCAAAAGGAACACGCCCGGCACGGCGAACAGCTTTTTCCACTGCAAAATATATCACCACGCTGGACGATCTGCATCCGTCCGTCAGCGCACACTGGCACGAGGAAGCGGAATTTACGCGCATTCTCTCCGGGAGCCTGCACCTATCAGATCCGCCTGCAGCACTATGACGTTGCCGCAGGCGATCTCCTTCATCCCTCCGGCACTGCTGCACGCAATCACCGTGACACCCAGAGAGGCGCTTCGCACCGAGACTTATGTTTTTCACATGCATTTTCTCGGCGCCAGTGCCGCGGATATCTGCTCCGTGCAGTATCTGACGCCGCTTGCGACAGCAAAGCTGATTCCGCTGTTTTTCTTTGATACCCGTCATCCGCTGCACGCTGCCTTAGATGACCTGTTCAACGATATGGATGTGCCCTGCACGACGCCGCCACGCCGGGCTATGAGCCTGCTGCTGAAGGCTGATTTTCTGCGCCTGATTGCGCTGCTTCTCCCCTGCTGCAGCACAGCGGATGAGGACACGCGGCTTCACATGGAATATACCGCCAAGTTAAAAACAGTTCTGGAGTATATTGACGCCCATTATATGGAGGAGCTTTCCATCGCCGATCTGGCTTCCCTGTGCTATTTCAGCGAGTATCATTTCATGCGGTTTTCAAGCGCTTCATGGGTACCTCCTGCTTAAACTACATCAAGAACCTGCGTCTGGAGAAGGCTGCCGAGCTGCTCGGGCAGGACGGGCTTACCCCGCTGGACGCCTCCCTGTCCGCCGGCTTCCACAACCTGTCCTACTTCTACCGGGAATTCCGGAAAAAATACGGCGTGACCCCGGGGGATTTCCGCGGAGCCGGTGCCCGGGAGAAATAGGCTTTATAATAGGAAATATCATTCCGGAGCGAAGCAGCGGGACGGAGTCTTTGAAACAAAATGCAAGAGTTTCTTCCCTGCCGCTTTCGGCAATTCATTCCGTGTCTTTGCCACGCTTGAACAATCCGCGAATGTGTCCGACAAACCCGCAGACAATGAGCGGACTTCCTAGCAGCGCTAAGCACACCTCTTCACAGAATGATAAAACCGCGCGAGCCGAAACTCGTTGCTTTCTGCTATTAAAAACAAGGCAGAAAGCTTGAGCTCAAACATCGGTCTCGCGCGGTTATGTTTTGCTCATCGGTGTGCAAAGTGCTGCACGTAAGTCCTAAAATTGTCTGCGGCTTGCGGACACATTCGCGGAGTGCTCCAAGCCTGGAAAGACGCGGATCATCGCAGTTGTCGAAAGCGGCTGGGTTAGAAAGTCCGTATTTTGTGATCAGACTCCGCCCCGCTGCTTCGCTCCGGAATGTGATTGTCTGTTATAAATCCCCGTAAAGATCACTTCTCCCCGGCAGGCTCCGTGAAAACCACCCTGGGCATGCCCCATTTTTCGGTCAGCGGCTACCGCAGGCGCTCTTCGCGGTACTCCTTCGGCGACATGCCATATTCCCGGCGGAACGCGCGGTAAAAAGCTGGAATAGTCCCGGAACCCGAACCGCTCATACACCTGGCTGATGTTCTCACCGCCTAAAATCGCCTCCCGGGACGCCTGCATCCTTTTCTTTAAAATATACTGGTGAACCGAGATTCCCGCCTGTTCCTTAAAGACGTGCGCCACATAATAACGGCTCACGAAAAAGGCTCCTGCCAGCTTTTCCAACGACAGTTCCTCCTCCAGATGCTCCTCTATATAATAGATCAGATTCTGGTAGAGATCCTGTTCCTTCACCTTGGCGGGATTTTCTTCTTCGTACACCATCCGGTTCAGGTGCAGAATCAGATCGTTGACCAGCAGCGGTATCCGCGCCTCCCTCCCAAAACGCTCCATCTGCATCTCCTCAATCAGCTGAAAGATCTTAAACTGCGTGGCGTTAAATGTAATTACATCACTGTGAAATACATTTTTCCCGGACACTTCCGCGCGCTGCATCAGATAACCGTATGCCGGAGAAAGTTCCATCAGCCGGCTGGCATATTCCCGGCTGACCCAGAACACGAACCGGCGGTATGCCTGCGCATGGTTGTGCACAACGGCACGGTGCCTGCGGTGCGGAGGAATTACCACCATATCCCCATAGCGGAGCGGGTATCTCTGCCCCTCAATCTCAATCGAGACGTCCCCCTAGAGAGAATCATGCCTGTATGTGACAAATACGACATCAACATGGCAATCCACCCAGATGATCCTGCATGGAGCGTATTCGGACTTCCACGTATCATCATCAACAAGAAAACATTCTCCGTATGATGGAAATGGTAGATAACCCACACAACGGTGTTACTTTCTGCTCTGGTTCTTACGGAACAAACCTTGAGAACGATCTTCCGGATATGATCCGTTCCTAAAAGGACGTATCCACTTTGCACATGTCCGCAACTTAAAAATTCAACAGCCCGACAGATTTCGAGGAGGCAGCTCACCTTTCTTCTGACGGAACATTTGATATGTACGAGATCATGAAAGCTCTTTACGATATCGGATTTGACGGACCAATCCGTCCAGACCACGGACGTATGATCTGGGGCGAAGTTGCAATGCCGGGTTACGGTCTGTACGACAGAGCTTTAGGTGCAACATACTTAAACGGTTTATGGGAAGCAATTGAAAAAGGAGAGACAAGACATGCAGTTAAATAGAGCAGGTTTAGCAGATAAAAGTGCATGGGAAGCTAAGGGTTATGTCCTTCCTTCCTTTGATTATGAAACAGTACAAAAGAATACAAAGAGAATCCATTCTGGGTTCACTTCGGTGTTGGTAACATCTTCCGTGCATTCCAGTGCAACGTTGTCCAGAACCTTTTAAATGCAGGTGTTCTTGACCGCGGATTGACCGTTGCAGAGGGATATGACTACGAGATCATCGAGAAAATGAACCGTCCACACGACGATTTAAGCATTCTCGTTACTTTAAAAGCAAACGGAACCGTTGAGAAATCCGTTACCGGAAGTATCATGGAATCCCTCGCTTTAGATTCCCACGATGACACGCAGTTCTCCCGTTTAAAAGAGATTTTTTGCAAAAGATTCCCTTCAGATGTGTACTTTCACCATCACAGAAAAGGGTTATAACTTAAATACTCGGACGGAAACTTCATGGCTGCCGTTGCAGAAGATATGAAAAACGGACCGGAAAGACCAGAGAGCTACATCGGTAAAGTTGCTGCATTAGTTTACGCACGTTACGTTTCCGGCAAGAAACCGATCGCCATGGTAAGTATGGATAACTGCTCCACAACGGAGATAAGTTAAAACTCGCCATCACTACTTTTGCAAAAGAGTGGGCAAAAAATGGTGTTGTAGAAAAAGGATTCGTTTCCTATACAGAGGACGAAAATAAAGTTTCCTTCCCATGGACTATGATCGATAAGATCACACCAAGACCAGACGCTTCCATCGAAGCATTATTGCAGAAAGATGACATCGAAGGTCTTGATCCGGTTATCACAAGCAAAAATACTTACGTTGCTCCATTCGTAAACGCTGAGGAAACCGAGTACCTTGTCATCGAGGACAAGTTCCCGAACGGACGTCCTGAGTTAGAAAAAAAGGCGGTCTTATCTTCACAACCCGCGAGACAGTAGATAAAGTAGAGAAGATGAAAGTCTGCACCTGCTTAAATCCACTTCACACAGCACTTGCTGTATTCGGATGTTTATTAGATTATAACCTCATTTCCGCAGAGATGAAAAATGAGACTTTGGTAAAATTAGTAGAAGGTATCGGATACAAAGAAGGTCTTCCGGTTGTTGTAAATCCTGGCATTCTTGATCCAAAAGAGTTTATCGACACTGTACTGAAAGTACGTGTTCCAAACCCATTCATGCCTGATACACCACGTGCGTATCCAGCAGGAACGACAGATCGTTCTTCATCCCCATATAGACCGCATTATCCAGTGTCACAATCTCAAAATCCTCTGCATTCTCATGCGCCCTGCCCGTTACGGCATTGTACAGCGACAGAAGATTCTTTTTGTCCGAGAAAAGCATACGGAACACCGTATCCTTATACTCCCGCTTTGCCTTCGGCTTCTTATCTTCCATATTCAGTTCCCCCTTGCGGGAACTTCACTCCAGTGTCCCTGCTTTTTCTTGTTGATTGGATAAAAGCATAGACCTCTGAAATGAAATGAGAAAATAGACGGTGCATGCACCCTGAACTCGCAAGAAATATGCTTTTTGTTGAAATAATTTTATCATAGAATGCCATTGTTCTACAAGAGTATACGAATCAATTTAAAAAAAATTTAATAAATAAAAGAGTCATATCTGCTATGCCTCTCTCCCGCTATATCTTTGCTTTTACAAACTGATATATCTTTTTTCCGCACTGTGCTTTTCCATTCCCCCGGTGCTGCGCCCTCTGCATCGCGTTTCTCTTCCCGGGATTGATGAAGCAGCTGCATTCCTCTTCTGACCAGACCATATTCCGTGTATGCGGTCACGCTCATTCCCTTTTTGACAAAAAAGCTCCGGTTCTTTGTCTCACATCCCGGTATCGGCTTTGTGTGGACAATGGAAATCTCCGTCACTGCGGCCTCCGTGGAGGTGAGTCCGCCGGGTTTTTGTGTAAATGATGTCACACGCACGCAGATAAACCGGCATGTTGCTGACGCTTCCTAAGATCGTCACGCGTGCATCCTCTACCGAAGCGCGCACGCATCCGCTGCTCTAGCTTCTGATTGCTGCCGCAGATCAGAATGAGGTGTTCCTCCCTTTGCATGCGCCGCAGCAATGCCGGAATCAGCCGGTCGATCGATCCTCGCTCCCATGCTGCCGCCAGCCACAAGGATATACCTCTGCTTTTCTTCGAGTCCCAGACTCTTTTCGCCGCCTGCTGCGCGTTTTTGCGCACAATGCTGTGCGTGTGTGTATCCGCCGCAGCACTTTCTTCCGGCATACCGCTCCACGGCTCACTGCATGCCGCCGCCACCGGAATGCCCGTTACCACCAGCTTTTCTTCCGGGATTCCTCGCTTCACAATCTCCGGGATCAGACTCTCGTGCGGAATCATATAATAGTCGCAGTCCGTCTCTTCCCAGAACGGGATACAGGTATAATCCGTCATCACCGCCACCGTGAGCGGAAGCTTCATTCCCTTTCGCTTCATATAGGTAATGGTTTCCGCCGGATACAGATGCGGCATGACAATCACGTCCGCCGGATGTTTCTTCAGATAAGCCGCCAGGTAGACTGCCATCTTCCCGTTGACATAATAGACCGGCGACCGGCGGAGAAGCCGGCTGACAAGCATGCCGATCTTATACAAAGTCCGAACAGACCCGGGGCAATCTTTACTGTCTCCACATAGACGTTACCGACCGTCCTCGAGACCTTCTCTCCCGCAAGCTTGAGATAATCCAGCACCACCGCCTCGTCCCCGTGCGCACGGAAAAACCTCCGCAACCGCACGTGCCGCCGCGTTGTGACCGCCGCCTGTATTACATGATAAAATCAGTACGTTCATTTTTTTCCTCCCCAGGCATCCGAATGTGTGCCGGTAGATAACCGTTCCGGCAATCAGCAGGCTTCCCATCAGAACCGGCCGCTCCTTCACCGTAAGACAGGTTCCCGCTGCAAAACACAGATACGTCACAACGCTCCGCCTCGCATGGCTTTTTTTGATCTTAAGCAAAAGTGAAAAACAGCAGATAAAACAGCACCAGCATCGCTAGCGGCCGCCAGATTCCCGCCGGCACCAGTCCTAAGAGAACCCCGAAGGATACCGCGATCGCCTTGCCGCCGCGCCCGCGGTGATAGACGGAATAGGCATGTCCCAGCACTGGTGCCGCCATTACCGCCGCAAACCACGGGGATTGCAGACCCACAGTCCGCTCGCACAGCCATACCGGGAAAAATCCCTTCAAAAGCTCCAGCAGCAACACACAGATTCCACAGACTGTGCCGCCGTACCGGAACGCATTGTAGGTCCTGGATTGCTGTCCTCCGACATCTCCCGGATATCGATATGGCGGGTCAGCCTTCGGAAGCACGTAAGCAAATAAAATGCTTCCCAGAAGATAGCCGCCGATCACAAATCCCAGATAACTGCTCATAACCGCTGCTCCTATCGCCTCGTTTCTAACACTGATATGTAATGTAACATATTTTCTGTCATAAGAAAAGACAGGGCGGCAGAAACTCTTTCTGTCACCCCGTCCTTTTCGTTTATTTCCATTACACTCCCCTGTAATAAAAAAGAATCTTGCTTGCGAGATTCTCCGCGCGCGAGCGGTTCGCAAACGATATTTTCCTTACCGCGAGCTGCGCATCCTTTCGCGGAGCGTTTTTATTTCATAGGAAAGTTCCACTTTCACACATGAATGTATCACGGTATTTCCTATGAAATAAAAACAAAACCGGATATCGGAAATGCCCTTGCAGGCGTTCTTGTCACTCACGCAGCAGGTACGCATCCCTCTCTGCTCCCGTAGATACCAGATAAATCGGATGATCCACGAGGTTTCTCCAGTGCACACATATTTTCTGGCATTTTCCGGCAGATCCTTCCAGCTTCTGCAGCCGGAAATATGATTCCCCAGCCCGCAGTTCCTCGATCACCGGTTCTGCCTCCTCGAGTCTGCTGTCCGTCGGGAAAGAATCAAGCAAACACACCGTGCAGACGGTATCCCGTAATTACCGGAATTTTATCAAATGCCTGAGCACATCCAGTTTGGTCAGTGCGATATCCTGCGCCTTCTGGCACCGGATGCCGTAACGGCGGTAAACAGCGTCAAACGGTCCGACACGGCGCGGTCTGCCTGTTGCTGCGCCGAACTCTCCGCCGCTCTCCCGCAATTTTTTTCATTCCAGGCTTCGCCCATCGCCGTCTCCGCTACAAACGGTCCCCCTCGCCTACGCATGTGGAATATGCTTTCATGACGCCTACCACGTTGTCGAGCGCGCATCCCGGAATACCGGCACCGATCGGGGCATAGCTTGCGATTGTATTGGCCTGGATGTAAACGGATAAATGCCATAATCAATATCGCGGAGCGCTCCAAGCTGCGCCTCAAACAGAATATTTTTCCCTTGACCGGCAGCAGCACCGAGCAATGTTCCCACGTCGCAGATATAATCTTTTGAAAAAATTCTGCCTGGCTTCTGCACCACTCCATAATCTCATCATAGAGAGCGGCTCCTGATTGTATACATTCTCCAGCACCAGATTCTTGCTGTCGATGATAACTTTTTTAAACGATGCTGCACGGACGGCGCATCCAGTTCCAGCAGATCGCCCAGCCGAAGTGTTTTTTCATATATTTATCCCCGTAGGCGTAGGGCGATGCCCCTCCGCGTGATCCGAATGCGGAACCCGTCTTGAAAGCCGCTCCTCCTCAAGCATCCTGTCTCATGGAACGGCATACAGATGGTCGCCTTATCTGAAATCTTAAGATTCGACGCATCCACTTTTACTTTCATATACTGCATCATTGCAATCTCATGGCGCAGATGATCCGGATCGATCACCATACCGTTTCCCAGCACACAGACTGCCGTCGGATGCAGGATACCGGACGGAAGCAGATTCAACACAAATTTTCCCTGATCCGTCACTACCGTATGCCCGGCGTTATTGCCTCCCTGATAACGGACAACATAGTCCGCCTTTTCTGTGAGAAGATCCACGATTCTTCCCTTTCCTTCATCGCCCCAGTTAATTCCAGTCACTGATGTTAACATAATAATTGCCTCTCTTTCTAATTGCGGATGTCCTCCAGCTTCTTGGACACTCTTGTCTTTCTTTTTCTTCCGGTATAGTCCGCGCGGATATTCTGCACGATCCGGTTAAAATCACTGTCCGCCACCGCCACATCGCAGCAGGTCTCCGAATCTTTGTCTCCATAGACAATACTGTGATGCACATGCAGCATCTTCATAAGCCGGTCAAGCATGTTCCGCGGGCTTGCCTCAATCGACAGAATCTTGAGAAGACTCTTCTCCCCGTATACGTGATCCTCCAACAGGAATTTCAGCTTTCCGGCGAATCCCATCTCCTCAAGCTGCTTCTCCAGCATAATCAACCGGTTGTGCGTGTCCAGAACACTGAAATACAAAATATGATCTTCATCGTGCGGTGCACGTTTCATATAGTTGCGGTACGGCGAAGTCCGGAGTTTCTTTTAAGTATCCTTCTGGTCCTCGTCCACCAGATCGTTATAGTAAATCACCCACACGTCATCCACGATGACATTGGTGAAAAAATGCGCGGTTCTGCTCCGTCAAAAAGCTGCCGGATACGGATTCCCATATCGTGCTCCATCAGGCATGCATGCAGATACCTGTTCTGATAAATATCATACAGAACCGCTCCGTCAAGGGCGATCACCGGCAGGCGCAGCTTAAGTGCTCGACCTCCGCAATCAAAGACGCCGGTGTCTGTCTGGTTATCATGGTAAAAAGTGCGCCCTCGTCAATCATATGATTTAATGCTGTCTTGTTAAATTCGCTGATCTGCCGGTGCGCGCTGCGCAGCTCGTCATCCAGGCTCCGCCACGAACAGCACATCGTTGCGCTTCTTCCGCGTGTGTGTGAAAGCTGCCGACCAGGCTGCCGATTCCCACGCCGAGGAAGGTATCTACCACCCTGTAAAACAGGAATTCATACGGCGATACTCCGTCATGTGCAATGACCGCTACGCTTAAATACGCCACACACGCCATGAACGCAATGTACTGTCTGCCGAGCAGCACCGTCAGATAAATGGTAATGCAGATCATCACCGCGTTTAAAAGGTCCCACCACAGTTCGCCTCCGGGCAGACCCTTGAGCGGCATTTCCAAAAGCATCGCCACCGCACCGGTGACCGCACCGATCAATGTTCCGATCGCACGGTTGAATGCCGTGTCCTTTGTGTTTGCAATATCCGGCTGGATACAGATGATCGTCGTGATCAGAACGTAGAACGGCGATCGCTTTGCCCCTACCGCAGTAAAATCAACAATATCAGAAAAGCCGCTATCGATGTTTTATAATTCTCATGCCAATACGCGGCATACTCTTTTTCATGTTTCTCATCCCTTTTCAGACACTTCTGACATAACGTTCCATCTCTTCCCGGAACCCCAGCGCAATCCCGTCTGCCTGCTCAATGTTGCGCTCCATGGCATCGCCAAAATGACGCAGTGGAAGGAAAATTCCCAGTTCCTCGCTTCCGGTCTCCTGCCCGTTTACCTGCATTTTCCCGTAATACATAAAGGCGCGCGGCAGCATCCTGCAGCCGCATCAGCGCGTCCCATACATGGACATACACCTGCGCATCCGTCAGATGCTCCTGCAAATGTTCCGGCATTGCATAGAGCAGCAGAATTCCCAGATGTCTTCCGATCTCACGCTCTCCACCGACAGATCCTCCTCGCCGTAGCGGTGCTCCTCGCGGAAACCGTACGCCAGATATTCCCGCATCTGCGGGATCGGCTCCCTGTGCTGATAGATTCTGCTGAACTTCTGGTAAACCTTGTCCGGGACGTTCACCGGAAAAGCTTCTCTCTTAAGATTCCCTGGTCATCGGTCAAAAGAATCGGGTTTGTCTTGCCCTTGTCGTTAAACCGGATCGGGATCAGAAAAGAGTTGCGCAGCAGATCAAACATGCTGTTTCCGCAGATCGCCATCAGAAATGCCGACAGATCTTTGTTCTGGTATGCCTGAAACAGCGCCCTCGTAAAGGTCTGTGGCGATACCGCCGGCATCTGCGCATCCATATCCTCCGATTCCGGAAAGTGCTCATAAAACGTATCCTTCAGTCTCTCACACGCATCCGGATTTTCAGAATCTTCTCAAACAACTGCTCCGCTTTTTCTTCCCTTGGAAAAATAGTTGCCATCACACTCTCCCCTTTCTGTCTGTTCTCACCTGTTCCATGCGCGCAGCTTTTCCAGGAACATTAACAGCACACTCACCATCAGAAGTCCGCCTGATACCCAGATCACATGTACCCCGTAACGAACCGATAAGTTGCCGCCTGCCCCGGCGCCCAGTGCGAAAAACAGGATGATGCCAAAATAATAAAGAGCCTGCTTCAAAAACTCGGGGCGGCGCTCCCTGAAATACATGGAAAGCGACGCCGTACCGCTGCGCAGGTTGCCGATGCACATCGTGCTGGCGAACGGGTAGCCGTGCACCTTGCGGAACGACTGCACCTGCATCGCGCAGGCGAACGACACCAGGATGGTCGCCGTCATATTGAGGGTCTGCGGAAGGAATCCGACAATCAGAAGGATTGCAATTTCCAGCAGCAGAATTCCCTGCCGCCAGTGCAGCCCCTGGCAAAACGGAACTGCGCCTGTATCCGTTCCGCCGCCAGCACGCCAAACGCGAATGCCAGAAGCGGCAACAGATACTTCAGCCCGTCCTTCCACTCTCCCATCATAAAATGCTGGCTCATCAACACCACATTGCCCGTCTGCGCGTTGGAGAACACCTTGTCTCTGGTAAAGTAGGTGTATGCATCCTGAAAGCCTCCGGACATTGCAAAGGAAAATACTGTTGATAAACGCTTCCGACATCTGCTTTTCCGGAAGTACCTGTGTCATCCAGCCTGTGAACGTTCCTTTTTCACCTGTATCACTCCAAACTCTCTTGCTTTCTTGATCCTTCTGTATTATACTGACCGGAAACAGATATGTAAAAAGTATATTTTATATATTGGATATATCAATATCATATATCGAAGAGTGCAAAAGGAGGCACGGATCATGACGCTGGATTACTACCGCATTTTTTACTATGTTGCACAATATCAAAGCTTTTCCAAAGCTGCTGAGATTCTTGGGAACAACCAGCCGAATCTCTCCTGCTGCATGAATCTGCTCGAGAGCGAGCTCGGCTGCAAGCTGCTTGTGCGCACCAACCGCGGTGTCAGCCTGACGCCGGAGGGGGAACGCCTCTTCTCCCATGTCGCTATCGCCAACGAACAGCTGATGCTCGGGGAACAGGAAATCTTAAAAGACAAAAGTCTCGAAAGCGGTCTTGTGACCATCGGCGCGAGCGAGACGGCTCTGCGCCTGTTTCTTTTGAACAAACTGGGCTTTTCCACCACAATTATCCACATGTGCGCCTGCAGATTTCCAATCATTCCACACCGCAGGCCATCCGTGCCCTGTCGCACGGCACCGTCGATTTTTCCGTGGTGACGACCCCGATCTACATCAAAAACCTCTTCACAGGACATCGCTTTTTATCCTTTCGTGAAATCCTGATCGGAGGTTCTTCCTATGCCGCTATTGCCTCCCGCATGCAGAGTCTGCACGACCTGTCGGAGGTCCTTTATCTCTCTCGGAGCCGGAACCGGCACGAGAGAATTGTATTCCCAGTATTTTCTAAGTCATCATCTTGTATTTTCACCGGACATGGAAGCATCCACGACCGATCAGATTCTGCCCATGGTTGCGCACAATCTCGGCATCGGCTTCTATCCGGAAGCACTCGCCTCCGAACCGATTGCGCGCGGTGAAGTGCTTCCCATCCGTCTGGTCGAACCGATCCCGGAACGTGAGATCTGTCTCATCCGGGATACAAGCCGCCCGGAGAGCATCGCTGCCAGGAAAGCTGATGGAATATCTGCAGAGGGATGCTTAAGCAGCCGCTTCTATACGGTATAAATATCCTGAAAGGCAATCATGCAGTTTCTTGCACCTGCCTCCTTGATCTCCGTATTGATAAGCGTATGCACCAGTGCTCTTCCGCCCGCAGCATTCATGTATTCCATGCTGACGACCGGTTCTGACTGCTGCCGGATCCGCTGCTCTGCCAGGAAAGTGCAGACCGCCTCCTGATCCTTTGCATCCGCACACAACCGGGCGAACGCAATCATATTTTCCCGGTAGCAGTTCCCCGCAGGCAGCTTATTATGCAACGGCTGGCACTCCTTTAATACCTCGTAAGTACCGTCTTTTTGCATCATAATATATCACTGCCACAAACATATTCATGATCTTGCGGTAGAACTTTTCCTGCATCTGAAGCGCCGCTGCCGGATCAATGATCTTCTTCTGTCGTTCTTGTGGCATCCGGCTTCCCGCCTCAAAAACAATACACAGTTATTTTTTCCGTTCCTCTTTACCTCGTACAGAGCTTCATCCGCAATTTTCAGACATTGTTCATATTCACATCCGTCTCCGTTCAACCGGCAGATGCCGACACTGCAATGTACATTCTGCTTCATTTCGAGTGCCTTGAACTGAAGAAGCTCTTTGAACTGACGGAAACGCGTAGTGATCGTCGTCGTGTTCGCAGGACTTTTCATGAACACCAGATATTCATCTCCCCCAAACCGGCAGACGATATCCTCCGCCCCGCATACATTGGCAAGAAGCGCCGCCACTTCCCGAATCCAGTAATCCCCGGCATCATGTCCGTAGACATCATTGATCGACTTAAAATCATCAATGTCCACAAACATCAGTGCCGCTACATCATCCTGCTGCATCTGTGCCATATATTCCCGGATTTTTGTTGTTCCCGCCACTTTATTCCACAGACCTGTCATCGCATCGTGCTCCGCCTCATGTCGCGCACGCAACAATGCCATATGCGAGCGATCCAGTCTGGATGAAATATCAATCGTATCCATAACAAACATAATCTGGGCGGAAATCACAATGGCGATATTCTGCAGTGACAACCCATACGTAAAAATCATAATCACGGTCGTAATTGCCGGCAGCACAAAATAAGAAAGAATGGCATAAAACAGAACCCGGTCTAACCGTTTCCGGTATTGCAAAAGAATCGTCAGGTCAATCGCCATTCCCACGATAGCGATCAGCTGTGCCACAATGTACCATGTACCACGATGGTAATAATGGTCTGCATCAAATGTATAAAACCATCCATACGCCTGTGTGACAATGTAAGCAGAAGTACTCCAAGCCCGCTGAATCCGAGTATCGCATAAATCTCCTCGGCATCCGCTCATTCAGCTCTCTGACCGATCTCCACAGAAAAATCGAGAACACTCCCATATACAGATAATTGCTGAAAAATACCGTATAATTGCTGATTCTTACCATATAGTATGCCGTATTCCCCGGATGCCCCCGGAAAATATACGCCAGAGAATCATTCAGCAAAAGCAGGATGCAGATCGCCTGCATAGCCAGCTTAATGCTGCGGTTCGCATGCAGTCTCGCATTTCCGAAAAGAATTCCCGCAGATGCGATGATGCACCAGACAATCCCTCAGAACTCAATCGCTATCTGAAAAATGGTAACCGTACTCATACTCTTCCTAACCTCCACGCATGGATGCATTATGCATTCTATCCAGACCGCAGCGTCACTTTCATCACGGAGCCTTTGCCCTGCCGCTCCCTGTCCGCCGCTGCTCATTACTTTCGCGTACAGTATACCACAAGTATTTTGCATGATAAATTGCTTCCCACAAAACGTTCACAAAAACCTCCACAAAGCCTTCTATCGCCCATGCCATAATTCCCGACCAGATCGGATATCCTGCATCTGTATATTTTTTCATACAGATACCTTTTTTCCCTTCCTAAATTAGCCTAACATCTCCTTCCAGTCGTTCACCGCATATAGCCCCCGGTGCCTGATACGTTGCTCCAAGTTTTTCATAATAAGGTCCAACCGCAAGAGATTTCATTCCCGCTGCTTTCGCCGCCTGAATTCCAGCCGCCGCATCTTCTACCACCAGACATTCCTCTGCCGGGAGTCCAAGCTTTTTAGCTGCTACTAAAAATACTTCCGGATCTGGTTTTGATTTTGTAATGTCCAATCCACAGCTTACTTTATCAATATAAGGAAGCAGTCCAGTTTTCTCCAAAATCATTGGCGTATTTTTGCTGACAGAACCAACGCCGATCAAGACTCCCATCTCCCGAAGTTTTGCAAGTGTCTCTTTGCTCCTTTTAAAACTGCGCTGTCATCCAGTTTCTGCAGAAGTTCTTTATAATAATCATTTTTCTTTTCCGCCAGTTTCACTTTTCCTCTTCCGTATAAACTCTATCCGTTTTTTCCAATACGATTTTAAAGATGCCATGCGGCTGACTCCGCGCTGTCTCGTTATCTTTTCTCGTAAATCCGAAAATTCAACAAGCTGGTCCGCAAGTCTCTTCCATGCCTGATAATGCATCTCATCTGTAGATACTAAAACTCCGTCTAAATCAAAAATTACCCTTTAATCATTTCATTTCCTCCAAAAGATTTATTGTAAAAACAAAAAATCATGCTATGCTAAAATAATAAGTTGCACGTTAAACGTCTTAGATTTATACAAAAATAACAATAGATAAGGATATAAAAATGGCTACCATTAAAGATATTGCTGCTTATACCGGCGTAAGCCCTACCACTGTTTCCAATGTGATCCATGGTCGTTCCGGCCGTGTTTCCGAAGAAACTGTTCATAAAATTCAGGATGCGATTGAAAAGTTAGATATGTACCAAATATGTCCGCACGCTCTCTTGTATCCAGTTCTTCCAAGGTGATCGCACTGATCAATCATATCAATACGCGGAAAGATTCCACTTTTATGGATGATCCTTTTCAGGCTTCCCTGATTGGTATCATTGAATCTGCATTGCGCGAAAATGGTTATTATCTGATGGTGCGCACCGTAGATACTGCGGATGAATTACTTGCTTTTTTCTTCGCAACTGGAATGTGGATGGTCTGTTTGTCACCGGTATTTTCCGTGACAGTTTTTTGATACACTTTCCACCTTAGATCTTCCTATGGTATTCATTGACAGTTATGTAAAACACCCTAACTTTTATAACGTTGGTCTGGAAGATTTTAACGGAAGCTTTCTGGCAACCAGTCATCTCATTGAGAACGGACACAGAAAAATCGCTTTCACTTCTCCAAGTATCCGCGATGGCGGTGTACTTCAGGAACGTTTTCTCGGCTATAAAGCAGCCCTCACACAATATGGGATTGCGTTTGATAAACATCTCGTTTTTGAATACGAAATGGATCTTCCTTCCTGCCGGGAGCTTGCAAAACAGCTTACAGCAATTCTTGATCTCACCGGCATTGTTGCCTCCGCTGACATCATGGCTGCCGGTATTATGACTGGTCTTCGCGACCTTGGTGTCCGTGTGCCGGATGACCTCTCCATTGTCGGTTTCGATGACTTGGTTTTCAGTCAGATGATCACTCCACCTCTCACAACCATCCATCAGAATATGCCACTAAAAAGGTCAGACCGCTGTCGATTTTATGCTGCAAAAATTAGAAGGCAGGACACTTTCACAAACAGAAGTCATCCTGCCAACTTACCTTGTCAAGCGCCAGAGTGTTAGAAATCTCCGCAATGACCACTAATTTTGTAATGCCCCATGCTTTTTATCTCCGTTCCATTTGCTGTAACACATATCTCATACCGCTCTCCCTGATAAAAGATGGAAAACGCATTTTTTCCCAGCCATCCGGGAGATGCGGATGTGCTTTTATCTGCCCATCTTCCATCGTAATTCCTGCAAATCCTTTTATCGCTGTCATATAGGCACCTCCTGCTGCTGCCGGATGTGTTCCGCCAATATAGACATTCCCTGCCCATTCTTTACCGCCGCCTTTTAAATCTGCCGCTGCCGATTTCCGAAAAAAACGGATATGCTGCATCCGGATTTTCACAATTACAGGCAAGGATTCCATACATACAGGCACTTAAAGAAGATCCATGTTCGGTTCTCGGTTCATAATAATTCCAATTGTCCCATGCAACTTTCCTTGAAAAATCTTCCGGAAACATTACTAACTGTGTTACAACATCCGCCTGCTTAATGATCTGCGTATCCGAAGCAACCCCATAGGCGCCACCCCAATATTCCTTTTCATTTAGTAAACGGCTTCGCACTGTGTCTACAGTTGTATCTTCCAATTGAAATATCCATCAAACTGCTCGATCACACCATTTGTTCCCGGCTTCTTTTGCACCAGTTTTTCTGTGTCTTCTTTGAATCTTTTTTCCCAGTATTCACAGTCTGCCTCGCCCAATGCCTCTGCGAGTTTTTCATCCTCCCGGCTCTGGCTTAAAATTCTGACCGCCTGTCAAAACAAAGCCTGCCAGCCGGTTCTGTATAGCTATTGTTATTCACTGTTCATGGTATTCATCTGGTCCAATGACATCACACAGCTCATACACTCCACTGTGCACACGCTCAATCATTCTTGAATCATAGAACATGGCACAGGAAAGAATTGTCTTCGCTCCTCCTTCATATAGAATCGAAGTATCTCCTGTCGAGTTTACATAATGTATCAATCCGTAAACAACCGCTCCCGATATATGAATCTGTTTATCTTTAAAATAGGTTCGCATTGGACGGTTCGTAAAAACATCTGTGACATTGTAATCGCTGCACGCATCATAACCACCTTCCTGTGATTCCCATGCATAAAATGCGCCAGAATAGCCATACGACTTCGCTTTCTGCTCTGCTCCCGCTAATGTGTCAATACGGTATTTTAACAGTGTTCTTGCGACCTTCGGCTGTGTATTGATAAAGAAGTCCAGCATAAACATTTCGGTATCCCAGAAAACTGCCCCTTTGTAAGTCTGTCCGGAAAGTCCACGTGCAGGAATTGACTGGCTCTCTGCATGGTATGGTGCGATAGAAAGCAAATGATAAAGTGAATAATTCAATTCTTTTTCTGCCTCTTCGTCACCCTCTATCTCCACTTTGCTTGTGCTCCAAAGTTTTTCCCAGCAGTCTATATGTCTTTTCCGCTGTTTTTCATATACAAGCTCCATACTCTCTGCAACAAGTTCTTCGGATGCACTTTGTGGATTTTCGCAATCATTTGTCGTGTACACTGCTGCCATTTTTCGATGACCACGGGCTTATTAATATCTGTGACAACACAGATCCGATGAAGTGATCTTCGTTCTTCCTCTTTTGTCTTATGCTCGTGTGGCGCCTGTGTGCGATATTGTTCTGCCACACAGACATGCTCCTTTTTCTCATGCGTAATGGCGTCCACCAGAATACGCTTATCCTTCTGTTCGAACCTCACATCATCATAATGTGGTCCATGAATATCCCATACGTCTCCGTCAATTCCTGTCTGAATTTCTAAATCTGCATGAAAATCTGCCATCACAATATAGCGCATACCAATCAGATGACAGTCTGCCATACTCGCAAAATGTTCTGATTCTACTGTCACGGAACCTCTTTTGGTGTGAAACGTTGTGTGGCGTCTGACAAGTCCGTGTTTAAAAATCCAGCTCCTGTGTATGACTGACCGGCTCTTTTTCCGGTAAAAAATAATATTCACCATCCACCTTCATTCTTGTATACAAAGGGTTAGGCGCATTTAACGGCTCTCTCCATCCATCTCCTACCCGGTCATAAATCCCAGACAGATTGACTGCCGGAAGTTTTTCTTTTGAAATTCTTCCAATGCACCACGAATACCAAGATACCCATTTCCACACAAAAATCGATTTTCATTGGCAGTTATTTCCTGATTATTAAACCATTCCTCTTTGATGATCCAGTTTTTCACTTATTTCATCTCCATTCTTCTGGTATTGCAATCTCTGTCCTTTTACTGCTCAATATATATTTTTCCCCATATACAAGTACTTCACATTCACGGTCACTTTCTAATGTCATTTCAACACGATCCGTTTTCACATTCACGATAATCGTTCCGTTATCCGTTTCCACGCGGAATCTATATCCATTCCAGCAGATTGGGATAGTCGGAGAAAAGCAAGGATCTCATCATCACTTCGCATACCGCCAAATCCGTATACAATATTCATCCACGCTGCAGCTATGGATGTTGTATGTAATCCCTCTTCCGTATTTCGATTGTAGTTATCAAGATCCATTCTTGTTGCAAATCCAAAGAAGTCAAACGCCTCTTTTTTCTTTTTTAACTGTGCTGCAAGAATGGAATGTACGGACGGTGACAGTGAACTTTCATGAATGCATTTAGGTTCATAAAATTCATAATTCGCCAAAAGCTGTTCTTTCGTAAATGCATGGTTAAATAACAGCATGAACATCAATACATCCGGTTGTTTGATCATATCGTTTCGATAAATGCGGTCATAACTCCAATGATGATATAATGGGAATTCCTCCATCGGGATCGCATCTACATCCACATGTGGCAATTTAAAAATCCATCATGCTGTTCAAAAATCTGCCTGTTCTCATCATATGGAAGGAGCATTGCCTCTGCTTTTTTCTTCCAATCCTCCTGTTCTTCCTTCGTTACATGAAATTTCTCTGCAAGACCTTCATGTTCATTCAGAACTCGAAGTGTATACACAAAGGTAAATTTCCCCATAAAATTCGTGTAGCAGTTATGATTGACCATCATCTGAAATTCATCCGGTCCCATGACACAGTAATAACCATACTTTGTGCCATCTGCCGACCAGTCGCCCCTCGTGGCAAGCATCCGGCTGATTTCAACCAGCATCTCTGCTCCATATTGCTCTATAAACTCCCGGTCTTTTGTCACCTTCTCATAAATCCAGATTCCATAAGCAACTCCTGTAGATGCCTGTAACTGCAGACTTGCATGCTGCCACAGATTGCAGCACTCCCTTCCGCTGATCGTTGCAATCGGATAAAACGCGCCTTTGCAGTCCAACGCTTCTGCACGCTTTTTGGCCTCTCTAATGTCTGGTAGCGGAATAAAAGCAGATTCTTTGCTGCCTTCCGGTTATTAAAAAGGAAAAATGGTAAACAGTATGTTTCTGTATCCCAGAAAGCATTTCCGTTATAAGCCTCCCCTGTCAGACCTTTTGCTCCAATGTTATTTCCTGCTTTTGCACCGTGATACGTCTGCATCATCTGGAAAATGCAATATCGGATTCCCTGCTGGTTTTCCTCATCTCCATAGATTTCAATATCTGATTTTTTCCAGACTTCGCTCCACCATTCCTCGTTTTCTGCGAGAATGCTTTCATAACACGTGTGAAAGCTGCTCTCTCCAATCCGGCATATCCTCCATGCCATTCCAGGTCTTTTTATAAAAACAGCCTGTTTCCCGGGTTTTAATGATACCTGGTAAGTCACCCCTGCCTTTTTTTTCTTCCACATATCCAGCAGCTTCCAGTACCTTACCATTAGATTCTCCGCAAACAACGCTTCCTGAAAATAAGTATATGTCTGTATGGATTGTCTTTGCAGCAATATACGTGTATGTGCTTTCCGCCTTTTTCTCCTGAACGTCCCAATAATTCTTTTGGTGCATCTGGTGGATCATTCCAAAATCGCTTTCCAGATTTATCTGCAGTTCTCCATCAAAATCAACGGACTCGGCTGTTATTTTCTGAACTGCTTCTGTGGTATGCTCCATGGCAAGCAGTCTTTCAAAGCGAAGTCTGATTCTCACATTCTTGCCTGTTACCCAGATAAATTCTCTTTTTAACAATCCTGTCTTTAAATCAGGCTTCTTCTGTAGTCTTCTATTTTGCATTTTGCAAGGTCTAATGTTTCTCCATCCGCAATCACTTTGACAGCAAGCCAGTTTACCGCATTTACCATAAATTCCGTGTCATTGACCACACCCTTATAACCACCGCTGCCAAGATTCTCCCGCTCATAAATTCCATTAAAATAACTTCCTGTTAATGACTTTGTTGTACCACCTTCATCAAAATATCCACGGACTCCCATATATTCATTTCCCAAAGCGAAAAATGGATTCCGCCACTTTCGCATAAGCCGGGTCAAAATGTGTTTCCACAATCTTCCATGGATTTACCTCAAAATATCTGTCTGCTTTTTTGCCATATCATTATCCTTTCACTGCACCTGCTGTAGCACCATCTGTAATCTGCTTCTGGAAAATTGCAAACAGAATGGTCGGTGGAATAATTGCAAACAATGTTGCGCGAAGTACACTCACTGCGTCTGTTGGTGTATCCTTAAACGCAAACAGTTTTACCATAACCGTTTCCTTTCCTGAACCATTTAATACAAGATATGGAAGCAGTGGAAATCTGACCATGCAGCCGTCAGCGAAAAGATGATAACCACCATGATAATTGGTTTTGACAACGGAAGCATAATCTTTTGTAAAAACAGTCAGCACACCCGCACCATCTAACTTTGCTGCTTCCAGTAATTCGGTTGGAATTTCTTCAAAAAAATTCCTTGAATAAAACTACATAAAACGCATTCGCTCCAAATGCCAGCCATAATGGCACAAAGCTTCTGTACAGTCCTACCATGTTGATATTGCGGAATACTGCAACAATACTCGTTGTCGCTGGAATTAACAGACTCCACATTACAAGTCCAAATGCGATTTTATGTCCCTTTGGCTTTAACACAGCAAATCCATAAGCAAGCAGTCCATTAAAAATAACGGCACAGACCACACTACCCGCAACTGAAATAAATGAATTCAGATAGTATTTCTGAAACTTTAACGCATCCCAGGTTGCTTTTATTTTTGAGAAATCAAAACTGTCCGGGAAAATCGTTACATTTCTCGTAAATTCACGAATATCCTTAAAAGCTTGCCAAAAATACCCATAAAATTGGGAACACACTGATCACAACCAGCGTGGCGCAGATCAACATAATAAAGATACAAAAAATTTTTACACTTGGATTTTTTAATATCATAACCCCGGATAGCTCCATCCTTTTTTATTGATGTATGCTCCCCAAGCCTTCTCTTTTCTTCTTTTTCTTATCTGACATAGATCTTTTGCCTCCTACTCTTCCTTATTCTTGGTCAGGCTTCATATAAATACCGCTTAAGATAATAAGGATAATGCAGATCATAACGGACAATGCGGATGCCATCGGGAAGTTATAATCTCTGAACGCATATTGGTACATACGCATCATCAGTGACTCGCTCGCTCCATTCGGTCCACCATTCGTCATAACCATAGGTTCATACATAATCTGGAACACAGAAATAATCTGTAAGATCAACATGGTCTTTGCAATTCCAAAATACTCGGCAATGTAATATGGCGGATTCTCTGCCAGATTCCGGCTCCATCAATGGTAGCTGCCTCATAAAGATCCGGACTGATTCCACTGATATTTGCCATATAGATCAATGCTGTGGAACCTGCGCTCTTCCATGTCAATGTCAAAATAATAAGAGGGATCGTCCATTTGGGATTTGTCAGCCAGATCTGGGGATCAATCCCAAGTTTTGACAATATTATATTTAAAACACCGGTCGGACCAGAATAAGAACATGGATATCAGAAGCCATCTCCACGTGCGGGATCCCGGGTCAAAGTGGCGTATGTGCAGCGGTCCCGCGGCTATTCTCTGCGACCGTCCATCAATATGACGATGATGGAACAGCTGATTCGGGCGGTTCGGCAAAACAATCCCAAAGGCGATCTTCATGGTGGACAACTGCTACGGCATTTTTTACCGAAAAGCTGGAACCAACCCAGCTCGGCGCTGATTTAATCGTAGGGTCACTGATCAAAAATGCGGGCGGCGGAATCGCCCGCACCGGCGGATACATTGCGGGGAGGCGGGATTTGATCGAACAGTGCGCATACCGCCTGACCACGCCGGGGGCAGGGAAAAAGAGATTGGCTGCACACTGGGCGAACTGAGGAACATGTTTCTGGGGGCTGTTTTGGCCCCAAATGTGGTTTGCAATGCGGTAAAAACGGCGATTTTTGCCGCCTCGCTTTGAACGGCTGGGATTCCGCGTCACCCCATCCTGCCGCGAC
>VOFH01001295.1_pt1 | contig 39057 bp, 83 predicted proteins | sample 5384091 | NCBI WGS metagenome assembly VOFH01 (sample SAMN12384727, study PRJNA508395) | human gut metagenome | isolation source: healthy gut G | host: Homo sapiens
TCTGGATTTGCTGCTAACACATCTTCAGCCTTAGCATCTGCAGGGAACACTGTTAATCGGCAACCAGCTGCTTCTAAAGAACGAAGGATATTTTCTTTTACACCATAAGTCCATTACAGCTACATGGAACTCTGCATTTTTATCGCCACGCATACCTTGCCATTTTGTAGTTACACGCATAACTCGATCTGTTGGCAAGTCTTGTTTAAATAATTTTTGGATATCTTCCATAGGGTAGTCAGAACGTACAAGTACGCCTTTCATTACACCATGGTTACGAAGAACACGTGTAATAGCACGTGTATCTACATCATAAAGGCAAGGGATGCCGTGCAAACGAAGATACTCACTAAATAGGCCTTCATTTTGCCAGTTAGATGGGAAATCACACAGTTCGCCTACGATAAAGCCTTTACAATATGGTTTAGGACCTTGAGTAATAGCATTCAATGTACCATAATTACCAATCAAAGGATATGTTAATGTAATAATTTGATCTGCATAGGACGGGATCAGTCAAGATTTCTTGATACCCTGTCATACCTGTGTTAAATACAACTTCCCCTAATGTAGGAGCGCCACCTAATAAGGAACCTTCAAACACGGAACCATCTTCAAGAACTAACTTGCCTTTCATTATAAGACTACGCCCTCCTTCATAACTAATTTTGCCATCAACTACTGTGAGTTTTGGTTTTACCTGTAACAGTCATACCATCAAATGGGCTGACTTTGCCTTTTTGTATAGAATTTATTTCGATCTACTGTCCACTCTTCAGTTGTTGAGAATACAGTAATGTCTGCTGGTTTACCAACTTCAAGAACACCTGCATCAAGGCGCATTAATTCAGCTGGACGTGTACTCATATAGTATACAACTTGGTCGATGCTAAGTTTATCTGGACCATATGCATTAGTAATAACCGCTGCTAAAGATGTTTCGAGACCACTGAAACCATTTGGTGCACAGCAGAACTCATGGTCTTTTTTCTTCATACGCATGTGGTGCATGGTCTGTAATAATTGCATCAATTGTGCCATCTTTCAAGCCTTCTAATAATGCTTGACGATGATCTTTCGGAGCGAATTGGAGGAGCCATTTTGAACGCTGGGTTATATTCGCGTAAATATTCATCTGTGAAAGATAAATGTTGGCTTGTAACTTCACATGTTACATTAAGACCTTTTGCTTTTGCACGACGAACCATATCCACAGTATTTTTACTACTTACGTGAGCAATATGAATGTGACCACCTGTCATTTCAGACAACAAGATGTCACGAGCAACAGCCAAATCTTCAGCTACTGCAGGACGACCAATAACACCTAATTCATAGGAAACGATACCTTCATGCATATGACCATTTTTAGTCAATGTAATGTCTTCTGCATGGTCGATAACCATTTTATTAAACATGGAAGAGTATTCTAAGGCACGACGCATAAATGCAGCATTTTCTACATAGTGGCCATCATCAGAGAATGCTACTACACCAGCTTCCGCCATATCGCCCATTTCAGCAAGTTCTTTTACCTTCAAGGCCTTTGGATACAGCACCAATAAATTCTACTTTCACAACGCCAGTGAGTTCAGCCTGTTTTTGTAAACCTCTTACGAGTGCAGCATTATCTACAACTGGGTTTGTATTAGCCATAGTGACTACACGTGTGAAACCACCAGCGGCAGCCGCTTGTGTACCAGAGTGGAAATCTTCTTTAGCTTCTTGGCCTGGTTCACGCAAATGTGTGTGAATATCGATAAGACCAGGTGCTACGATAAGCCCTGTTGCATCATAAACTTCAGCACCTTCAGCACTTAAGTTTTGACCGATGGCTGCAATTTTACCATCTTTTACGAGAACGTCTGCTACTTCGTTTTGTTTTTTGCCGGATTAACTACCGTACCATTTTTTTAATAAGCAAGCTCACTACCGTCACCTCCGATAATAGTTAAGTACAATACAGCCATACGTACAGCTACGCCATTACGTACCTGTTCTTGAATTACGGATTGATCAGAATATGCTACATCTGGTGCAATTTCAAGGCCACGGTTCATAGGACCTGGATGCATTACCATCACATCATCTTTAGCCAATTTCAATACATCATTGTTAATACCAAAGATACGTGCATATTCTCTATTTGTAGGATACAACGCAGAATGAATACGTTCTAATTGAATGCGAAGTACGTTAACCACATCTGCATCAGCCACTGCTTCACGAATATCGTGGTGTACGGTAACACCTAATTTTTCGAGCTCTGGATATACCATAGGACGAGGAGCAGCCAAATGTACTTTAGCACCCATTTTTGTAAGGCCATAAATATTAGATCTTTGCTACACGGCTATGCATAATATCGCCTAGAATAACAACTTTTAGACCTTCAATGGATTCTTTTTTCTCTAAAATGGAGTACATATCTAATAATGCTTGTGTTGGATGTTCATGAGCGCCGTCACCAGCATTGATGATGATAGGATCTACTGCTTTTTGTGGCATATAGAGGAGCCCCTTCTGCACTATGACGCATTACGATAGCATCTGTGCCCATATAGGATAATGTTAGCAAAGTATCACGGAAGCTTTCACCTTTACCCATGGAAGAACCACTAGGAGAAAGATTAATAACGTCAGCCCCTAAATATTTGCCGGCCAATTCAAAGGAACTACGGGTATGAGTACTTGGCTCCATAAAGAGTTAACAATAGATTTCCCTTTAAAAGTGGAACCTTCTTGTCATCAGAAAGAACGATTTTTTTCATTTTTTTGCCACATTTAAAATCAATTTGATTTCTTCAGGTGACACATTTTGCAAACCTAATAAATGTTTGCCTTTTAGGCTAACTTGTCCCATGATTTCCTCTAACTCACGTAACAAAAAAGACCTTTTGCCCAGGGCAAAGGTCAAATAGTTTGCACAAAGAAGCCCTTATGGGGCGCTTCAACTATATTCCTTTCTCAGCCTCTCTGGACTAAATTAAAAGGTTTTGTAATATGCAATGGTCTCTCGTACCATGGATGCATTTTCTTTATTTATTGTACTGAATCTGCCCTTGAAAGTCAATGTGAAAGCAAAAGTTCATAAGTATTTTAAAAAGAGGACAAACCCTCAAAAAGTGGCTTGTCCTCTCTATACTTCACCAATTGTTTCCTTATAATCACTCTATAATTAGAGACAAATAATTTTCATTATTATAAGCTAATATTAGTGCCCCATAGGATATAATTTTGGTGGATTTTGATCATCATTTTGTTGACCTTGCTGTGAACTATAAGGAGCTTGACTTTGTTGACCATCAGTCATTGGATTTTGCTGTGCATATTGTTGATTTTGTTGTGGTTGCCGTTGGTCACGACGACGTGTATTTTGAGATGCAGTCGGTCTAGGTTTAGTCAACTCATCAATAGATACAGCATTTGGAATAGTTACACTTGGTATCCTCATGTACATCATCAAGTTCGCCGAAGGAAGGTCCTGTTTTAGCAGCTTGTGCTGCCTTATGTTCTGCCTCAATTTGTTGACGTGCAAGTTCTGCGCGACGACGAGCATTTTCTTGTTGTTCTTTGACACGTTGAATCGCTTCAGCTCGCTCTTTTTGCTTTACGTTCAACTTCGGCTTGCGCAAGAGCTTGCTGACGTGCTTCTTCCGCCTTACGTTCCGCTTCTAAGTGAGCTTGGTAACGTTCTTCAGCAATGCGTTTTGCCTCTGCCGCTTGACGTTCAGCCTCTGCACGTTCTGCAGCCAATCTAACTTGCTCTGCTTTACGGCCTCAGCAGCTATACGTACTTCTTCGGCTTTTTCGCGCTTCTTCTGCTCGTCTAGCCTCTTCTATACGGCGTGCTTCCTCTGCTCTACGAACCTCTTCTGCACGTTTTGCTTCTGCTGCAATTCGAGCCTCCTCTGCTTTACGCAAGTTCTTCTGCTCGTTTTGCTTCTGCAGCAACGCGAGCTTCGGCTTTTCGCAATTTTTCCTGACGTTTTGCTTCAATTTTGCCTCTTCTTCAGCTTTACGAGCCGCTTCAAGTCGTTCTTCTGCACGTTTAGCCCTCTGCTTCTAAAACACGTGCTTCTTCTGCGCGGCGTGCTTCTGATTCTTGCCTCCTCAGCCTTTCTTGCTTCAGCGTGCTTCTAAACGCTTTCTTTGCCTTCCTAACGTTGTGCTGCTAATGCTGCTTTTCTGATTCTTTGCAACTTTTTGCTTCAAATCTAACGCTGCCTGTTTTCTTCTAATGCCCGCCTCTTCGAGCTTCAAATAAGCCTTTCTTCTTCGGCTTTTTTCTAATGCTTCTTCAGCGGCCTCTAATGCTTCTTGTTCAATTTCGCTGGCTTCCTAAGCTTTCTTCGCTTTTAAGCGGCTCTTATTCTACGTTCTTCTTCAAGACGTTTCGCTTCTGCCGCTACACGCCTTTCCTCAAGCTTTACTTCAAATCGGCCGCTTCTAAACGATCCACTTCTTCAGCCCTTTCTTGCAGCTTCAATACGCGCCATTTCTGCTTTACGTTCTTCTTCGGTCTTACGTGCTTCAGCTACTTTTCGATCAAGCTCAGCTTTCTTTCAGCTTCTAGTCGTTTAGCTTCTTCTGCTTGGCGCATTTCTTCAGCTTTTTAGCTTCTAATGCAGCTTTTCTTTTTTGCAGCTTGTGCTTCTTGAGCCGCCTTCAATTCAGCAGCTTTGCGATCAGCTTCAGCTTTTTCTGCCATTTTACGCTCAATTTCAGCATGTTTAGCTTCTGCAGCTTTGCGTGCCATTTCTGCTTTTTCAGCAGCTAATTTAGCTTCTTCTGCTTTTTACGAGCTAATGTTTCCTCCGCTTCTTTTTTGATTTTTTGAGTTGAGCTTCTTTTTTAGCTTCAGCAGCTGCTTTATCACTTAACTTTTAGTTTCTTCATGAGCGATATTCTCTGCCTGTTTACTAGGTGTCAATGTGGATTTGTAGTATCTACAGTACCTTTATTGCTATCTTTACGTTTACCTATAGGGCCTACCGGAATTTGCGTAGTCCCTTTGAGTTGGATGACCTAAACTATCTTTTACATCCTTAGGAACATTAACAGCAATAGTTTGATGTTTTTGTGGATTCGCAAAGAGATTCAGGAATTAACAAAAAACCGTATCGGCAAGTTAGATGCCCCTGCAGGCATAAAAGTTTAATGTTAATAAATCACCTGCGTTATAGTTACCCATGATGCGACTATCTAAAATAGTTCCATCCCCAAGTGCAGAGATACCATCAGCACCGCCAATATGATAGGTTCGTGTATCTGTTTGACCGCGACGAGCACCTTGTTGGTGTAATGCTTTCACCGTAAAGGAACCAGAATAGGGACCACCAAGAGGGTTAAAATACAATCTAAATGGTTCATTACCTTTTGTAGGAATTTTTAAAGTATATGAGACACCATAGTTACCACGGTCACGAACAAATGCTTTATTTTGCATTTCGTCTACACCGTTGATAAACATATCTTCACGGTCATTACCGATTTCTACAAAAGCACCACCTAATGTCGTATCAAATGGTGTGGTAACCTCCATATTACGTTTAGACCCAGTATAGGTACCACGCAACTGAATTTCATCAATAGGCAAATTTTTTCGCCCAATGAGATGCATCTACAGCATCCATCCCCATAGGCAACATCATAACACGAGCAAAGATTGGTGCCTCTGTTTTAATATCTACGATACCGGTAAATAATGCATCTCGATATACTGGTGTATTTTCCAAATCACTAAAGATTAATTGGCGCCCTTGTGGCGGAATACTTAGCGAATATAAAGGTCTCGCATTGGGACTTTCATCTAAAGGATGCTCTAAGTCCTTCCGGGATAAATCACGACCAGCAGCGAAATAATCTGGTGTGGCCACAGATTTCAACTGTCTCATCACATGAACAGTATTGGGATACGCCGATTGATTCTCCAATACGATAGCAATCTTATGGGGTAGATCCATTTCATTTACATGGTAAAAATAGATACGACCATTTCCATTAATTGTACCTGCACTAAGTGTACCACCTACTGGTCCTACATATTCAGGGCTATCTGATAGTAGCAATGTATCCGTTTGAGACACCAAACTTGGTGGCAACGGAGAAAACTGAAAATATCCAATTGATTGTAAATCTATATCACGAGCCTCTACATGGCCTGTAAGAGCAGCCATGGCGGCCATCGCTGCGGCTACACAATATTTTGATTTATAAGAAAACATATATTAATACCTCTATATTTCTTCAAGCCCCATAGGGGTCATACGTAAGTGCTAATGCTTCGATTTTCTTTAAACGATGTCCAATACCCGACTTAGATAATTCGCCATCCATCAATTCTTCAAGTTCTTTTCAGACTCGCTTCTGGATTGTCCCATCTCAATCTTGCTACAATCCGCAACTTTTCAGGCAATTCATCAATACCAATTTCTCTATCGATAATTCGAATAGCCTTTTACCTGGCGTACTGCAGCATCTACAACCTTTTGCAAATTTGCAGTCTCACAGTTTACTTGTCGATTAATTTGATTTCGCACAGTTTTCATTATGCGCACGTTTTCAAATTCCATCAGTGCTGATTGAGCACCCATAATTTGCAAAACAATTCGTTACAGCGTCCCCTTCTTTAAGATATACTACATACTCTTCCTTACGCTCAGTCAAACCTGCATGAATATGAAATAACCGCAATACATGTATAATTTCCTTTGCAAAATTCTCATTCCCCGTCATAAACTCGAGATGATAGTCACTTTGTGGCTTATTAACAGATCCACCGCCTAAAAGGCCCCCCGTAAAAAGCACGTCGTGCCTCCATAGATTTAAGCCAACTACGAGGAATTTGTTCAGTCACAGGCCATAAAGCAAGATCTTCTAACGCCTGTCGCCCTTCTATAGATGGCTCTACAGATAAAGTATACATATTTTTCTTGCGCAAGTTTAGTCCTTGTCGTACTAATACATTGGTAGGTAATTCATATTGTTTTTTTAATATGCCTAACAAGCGACGAGCTACTGCATTATTTGCAGTAGCCAATCTAATACCAACAGCACCCTTCATCCCCAGAATGATAGATCCACCCATGCGCAATAAGCAAGACGCTTCAATTTTCATGGCCAAATCTGCATCACTAGAGGATTCATATTGGCATAATTCATTTTTACATCTTCAGCAAATGACATAGGTATCCCTTCTCATTAACGATCATCTCGTTGGAGATAATACTCTAGGATATGTGGTTCAGTATCTGATTGCATAGCATGCACAATATCCATAATTATTTTTACCCTAACCGTTCAGGATCATGAACAGCGGGCTTTTTAGGACTTATCAATGTAGCCCGAATCGTACGTATTCCTTTAGCTTGTAGCTTCTTAGTATCTAATGCTACAGGCTCTGAACCTACAGCACTATATTGTTCTACCATTTGAATTGGTAGTGGTCCATCGTTAGCAAGTACAGTATCTACAATGCCTTCACCACCATGTGCAATGAGAGCCTCCACATGATCACTTAAGGTATAACCTGTAGTTTCACCAGGTTGTGTCATTACATTGGCAATGTAAATTTTATTGGCCTTACTAGCGTATATGAGATGCAATTTTATCAGTTAACAAATTCGGAATGATACTTGTATATAAGCTACCTGGTCCAAAAGATGATAACATCTGCTTCATCAATGGCGCGCAATGCAGCGCCTTCTGGTTTTGGCTGTGCTGGCTCACTATACATATGACGAATGCGTTTACCAGAATTAGAATATTACTTTCACCTTCTACGATAGTACCATCGGTCATCTCCGCTACTAATTTAATGAACTCAGTAGACGACGGAATTACACGACCTCGTACACGCAACAATTTACTAGCCGCTTCAAGCGCTTCCTCCACATCGCCATCATATACTTGAGCAAGTGCTGTGATAAAGAGGTTACCAAAACTATGTCCAGATAGCTCATTTTCCCCTTCAAAGCGATAACGGAAAAGATTTTCCATAACCCCCTTCTTGTTCAGCTAATGCAATCAAGCAGTTTCTCAAATCGCCAGGAGCAATCATTTTAAAATCTTTACGCAAGCGTCCTGAGGAACCACCATCGTCAGCTACGGTTACAATAGCAGACAAATTAGAGGTGTGTATTTTTAATCCACGTAATAAATTTGATAGCCCTGTACCACCTCCGATAACAACAATCTTAGGACCTTTATCGAGGCGTATATTTTGGAAAATAATATCCGACACCTTACTATCAGGATTAGGTAATACAGCACGAATAATCGTTTTAATAACCTTACTCGTACCGATTAACATTAAAACAGCGCCAATCGATAGTACAACAACGCCTACAGCAATGAGCACATTATAATTGTAAAAAGCCCGTCATATTATAAGAAAAAAGCCAGTACAACATCTTCAAGAACGGCAAGCCATTGATAGTTAAACATCAACGAAATACCAATGTTTAAAAGACCTACACCACAACTAAAAAAGGGCAAGCCAACGTTTTATATTTAGGCCCGGAATAAGCCACCGAAACCATCTTTTTCGCAACATATGAACCCCTATCTAGTTACCAAATGTTTTAATTTCATGAGGATTATAATCTTCTTCTACATTATTTTTTCATCATATCTCGATGTTCTACAGAAACGCGATAGCCTTTTTCTAATAGGTGAGAATATAATGCTTCTGACATAGCCACAGATCTATGCATACCACCTGTACAGCCTACAGCAACGATAAATTGAGACTTCCCTTCTTGTTCATAATTAGGCACAAGAAAATCAATAGTATCAAAATAATGGTTTTTAAATTCCTCTGTAACTTCAAAGGAATGAATATATTCATTTACAGCTTTCACACGACCTGTTTTATGACGGAATTCTGGAATGTAGAATGGGTTTGGTAAGAATCGAACATCCCAAACCATATCCGCATCCAATGGTAATCCATATTTAAAGCCAAAGCTTACAACTGTAATAGACATGCCATGACCTTCATCAACTTGAGTAAATCGAGTTTTTAAATACTCTTTGAGGCTCGCAGTTTTCATATTCGTTGTATCAATAATGAAGTCTGCTTTATGTCGTACAGAATTTAATATCTGACGTTCCTCTTTCAAACCTGTAGTGATTATCCCATCTGGAGCCAGTGGATGGCTGCGACGAGTTTCTTTATATCGTCTAATTAACGTCTCATCTGTGGCATCCATAAAGACAATTTCATAATCTACCTTCATTTCTCTTAATGTTTCAAGAGATGATGAAAGGGCTTCAAAGAATTCACCACCGCGAATATCTACAACTAAAGCTACACGGTTTGTACGTTCCCCACCTTGTCGACAAATTTCACTTAGCTTAGGAATCAGTATAGGAGGAATATTATCAATACATAGATAGCCCATATCCTCTAATGCTTGTAGAACTTGAGTTTTGCCGGCACCAGACATGCCTGTAACAATTAATAAACGAAATGCTTCCATAGTTTTACTCCATTATAAAAAGATTCTTTTCAATCCAGTGAGCTACACCATCTTCATTATGATGCCCACATACTTCATTAGCTACAGATTTTACATGTTCTGTTGCATTTGAAACAGCTACTGAATACCCTGTTTCACTAAGCATAGAAATATCGTTCTCTGCATTTCCAAAGGAAACTATATTATCAAGGCTAAGATTATTATCTAAAGCTAATTGAGCTAATGCACGCCCTTTTGATACATTCGGTGCAGTGATTTCGAGGAAATCTCGTTGACTACGCACTAATGTAACTTGATTACCAACTAATGGGGTCAAGATATCAATAATTCTATCGATTCCTTCCTCTGTATCGATAGCAATGAGCTTATTAGGTTCTGAAGAAAGTGTATAAATTGTATCACCTAAAAACTCAGCTACAGCCCCTGTTTGCTGTTCATAATGATCGGATTGCCAATTTTTATGATGACACAGTAAATGATCATCTACATACGATTGTATATGCCAACTATATTGTTGGCCGAGTTGCAAAAACACGATGTACTACATCTATAGGAACAGTTTGTTCAAATAGCTTATATCCCGTTTCTAACTCCTGGATTAAACCACCAGAGAACAATATCATAGGAACATTGCCAAGTTGTAATGCTAATCCAATTGGTTTTGCCGTTTGATACATGCGTCCAGTAGCAATTGTTATACCAATTTCCTTCTGCTGCAAGCGATGCAATACATCAACTGTATACGCAGAAACTGTATTATCACTTCGAAGTAACGTCTCATCACAATCGATGGCTACCATTTTTATATGAGAAAAAGAAGGATTCATTCTTACCTCCTTCACAAGAAAATCTAATACTCTTTATTATACCATTTATAATACTTTTATAGATAGAAATATACAGTAATCCTCTATAAAAAAATATTTTACACCTCCCAGTAATAAAGCTAATAAATGATCAAATTAAAGATAAGTATAATTTGTATATAAATCGATCTATAATTATCAAAATTGCATAATAAAAAGGCATTCTATATCAATTTGTTATAGAATTTTATATATTAACCATAAAAAAAGAGACTCCCGAAGGAGTCCTTTTATATGGTTAACTATCAAATTAGAATTTGTAGTTAAGGTCTGCACGGTAGAAGTCGTTAAGATCAGCACCGTCTTGAGTTTTCCAGTCGAAACCGTAGTATGCGGACAAGCCAACGTTGTTTTGCAATGCATAGTCAACGGAAGCCATCCAACCTTTAGCGTTTGGATGTATTTGTGGTTGTAAGTGGAATCAACGACAGGTGCGTTTTCTTTAGCGTTGAAGTATTGACCTTTAACATCCCAAGAACCTTTTTTAGCGATGTTGTAGTCGCCATAGCCAAGACCTGCAGTCCAAGCTTGAGATTCATCAACAGTGGGAGTCTTTCAACCATTCGCCACCAACCCAAACTTTGTCGAAGTTAGTGTCAGCGTTGAAACCATAGACGTTTTTTTTTTTATTTATTACCATTAGTGCTAAATCTTTGCTATTTAAACGAGCGTAGAAACCACCAACCATAGTGTGTTTACCTAATTTACCGCTCAAGCCAAGTATACTACTGTCAGTTAGCATCTTTGTTCTTTAGTTGTAGTCGCACCAGCTGGTGTATGGGAAGTTTTCACGTTGGAGAACCATGTAACCGTAAGCAGCTTGGAAGTTTAATTTTGTCGTTACCAGCATTGAATTGAGCACCATCGAATTGTACCATCAAATGCTAAACCAGCCACCGAATGTTTGACCGAAACGACCAGCTTTAGCGGATACGCGTTCGCCAAATTTATGGTTTACATAAGCACGGTCCATTGTTAGCGTTTGCATGTAGAACCATTTGGAGCATCACCAAATTCGAAGCTACCTTTAACACGAACAACTGCGTCAGTACGATCATTTACTTTTTGCATTGAATTGTACACGTGCACGAGCGTCGAATTTGGATTTTCATGTTCAGCATCACGGTAACGAAGACGAGCATCGCCAGTAACTTTTACGTTACCAACGCGGTCTTCCAAACGAGCTACACGAACGCCCAAGTTGTTCAATTCGTTGGAGAATTCATCAGCCAAACGGTTGATCATAGCTTGTTGTTCAGCGTTAGCGCGGTCTTGGTTAGCCATAGCTTTAGCTACCATTTGAGCCATTTCGTAACGAGTGATGTTGTTTTGGCCTTTGAAAGTGCCATCTGGGTAACCATTAACGATACCAGCGTTTGCCAATTGGGAAACTGCTTGGTATGCCCAAGAATCTGGAGTTACATCGGAGAATGGGTTAGCTGCGAATGCAGTAGTTACACCCAAAACTGCTGTTGCTGCAAAGATTGCTGCGAATTGTTTTTTCATAGTTGAATTCCTTCTTTCTGAAAAATAGAAATATAAAATGTTACAAGTCATAACATTCACATTCTACTCTGTTCTTCAGAATAAGAATTCTCTGGGAGTGTCCACGTTTCCTCGCCATAATTCTTCATCGAAGATTTCAGTTTCATGTTTTGTTACCTTCTCTTGTAGGGTGATATTAGCATAACCAAATATTTGATGTAAACCCTTTTTCTCAATTTCATTCTCATTATAAAAAATTTTATATTTTAAAATGCCCTAAAAATTCACTTTTTATCTAACTTTTTATGCGATATATATTTTTTAAAAAATATAAAATTTTATTTATCTTTTTTTCTTTAAATGAGATTTATTCTCACATATATTATTAAGTTTTACTAATTAATAATATATTCATTAATTATTTTTAGGGCTATTTTATGCATTCACGTTTGGTTCATAAATACCTCATACAATATATTGTGGAATGTAACCATTTACATACTAACAAAAAAGGAGCCCTTTTCTATATATAGATTTATTTTACTATATATATACTATTATATACAAAAAGAAAATATTTTCTTTATATACAACAAAAAAGACTTCCGAAGAAGTTTTTTGTTTTATGAGGGAATTAGAATTTGTAGTTTAATTCTGCACGGTAGAAATCGGAAAGAGTCTGTTACCTTTTTGGTCTTTAGAGTTGAAACCATAACCTGCAGATAAGCCTACATTATCTTGTACTGCATAGTTTACGCTAGCCATATAACCTTTATAACCATTAGATGTATTTGTTAAGTCATACGCTTGATCCCAAGTGGAACTTACGATTGGTGCATTAGCTTTTTGGTTGAAGTATTGACCTTTTACATCCCATGTACCTTTTTTAGCGATGTCGTAATTACCATAACCAACACCTGCTGTCCAAGCTTGAGAGTCATTTACGTTGGAAGCTTTCAACCATTCACCACCAACCCAAACTTTATCTTTACGTAAATCTGCATTGAAGCCGTATACGTCTTGGCTATCAGAGTTTACTGTGGAACCATTATGGTTCAAGTTGCCGCTAGACAATTTAGAGTAGAAACCACCAACGGTGGATTCTTGACCAATTTTACCTTTAACACCTACATAAGCTACGGAAGGGTTATCGGATTTGGAATTACCATCAGCAGCACCTGCCATCATGTAACCATAAGCACCTTGTACTTGAACTTTATCATTACCTACGTTCAATTGAGCACCATCAAATGTATCATCGTACATTAAACCGCCACCAATTGTTTTGTTGGAAACGACCACCTTTAGCAGATACGCTATTACCAAATTTGTGATCTACATACGCACGTCGATTGTCGCATCAGCACCTTTTGTGGAGTCACCGAATTCGTAATTACCTTTTACACGAACAACAGCTTCAGTTTTATCATTTACTTTACCATTGAATTGAACACGTGCACGGCCATCTGTTAAGGATTTGCTGTTTGTTTTATAAACGCCTTTATCTTCAGAACCTTGGTAACGGATACGAGCATCACCAGTAACTTTTACATTACCTACACGGTCTTCCAAACGAGATACGCGTACGCCCAAGTTGTTCAACTCGTTGGAGAATTCATCTGCCAAGCGGTTAATCATTGCTTGTTGTTCTGCATTAGCACGATCTTGGTTAGCCATTGCTTTAGCTACCATTTGAGCCATTTCATAACGAGTGATATTGTTTTGGCCTTTGAAAGTACCATCTGGGTAACCATTAACGATACCAGATTGTGCTAATTGAGATACTGCTTGATATGCCCAGCTATCTGGAGTTACATCGGAGAATGGGTTTGCAGCGAATGCTGTTGTTACACCTAATACTGCTGTTGCTGCAAAAATTGTTGCGAATTGTTTTTTCATAATGAATTCCTTCTTTCTTATAAATAAGAATTTATAGTATCAGAAGACATTCACTGTATAAGTGGTATAACTATGAAAGATATATTAGGAGTGTCCACGTTTCCTCGACTATATTATCTATCACAGCGTCACCTCTTTATTAGTGGTGCCTTACTGTGATTAGAATATATCACCGTCCAAATTTTTTGTAAAGCATTTTATACAACTTAATTTGATGAAATTTCTTTCATGAATAAAAATAAACCTATAAGCATAGATTTTTACTGCATTTTTCAAAATTAAATTTTGTGCAATTTCATTTTATTTATTTAAAATTCATGTATTTTTAGATAATAAACCTACAACTTTTAATTATCAAAAATAATGAATATCATATTATTTAATATTTAATACTAATATATAGACCTAAAATATAATTATATTCCTCTTTTCTATTATTAATACCTTTATTTTGTCTCTCTAATTTCTATTAGTAATAACCTTATCAATGCCATTCATCATATATTATCTCTTAAAATATGTCATTAATAATATTAATCTATAAATACCCTATTATTTAAATACAAAAAGCCTCTCTATAGTAATTACTACTATAGAGAGGCTTTTAGAAGCATTAAATTGCATAGGATACAAAACCTAGGACGTGATCAACTGGAACAGGGCCAATGAAACGACTATCACTAGAATGATTTCGGTTATCCCCATCACAAATACATGACCTTCAGGAATTGTAACAGATGTAGAACGGGTATAATTCATTTTTGTATCTTTAGTATATGGTTCTTGTAATTGTTCACCATTACGCCATACATAACCATCTTTAAACTCTAATACATCACCAGGACGACCGATAACGCGCTTAACCCATACATCATTTGTTTGAGCAGCTTTATTAAAGACTGATGCATAGTTCATCAATGGTTCTTCTACATCATCTACCCAAGTACGTGCGCGATTAACACGACTATCAATGATTACAATTTGACCATAATTTGGCATTTCATTCATAATATGATGCCATTTCGTTACAATTAAATATTGACCATTGTGTAATGTATCCTCCATTGATTCACCAGATACACGTGTTGGTTGAATCAAGAAAATATGAATTACCATGGCAATAATTAATGCCAATACAATGGCATAAATCCAATCTAATATTTCTTTTACTATTTTATTACTCATATTAACCCCTTAATGACCGTTCTTTGTAAATCTACCACCAAATACATCATGTACATCTTGAATCGTAATAAATGCCGATGGATCTACTTCATAAACAGTATTTTTTAACCTCATAATTTCAAGTCTTGTTACTACAGAATATAAAACATGCTTAGGTTGCTTTAAATAGCCCCCTTCACCATACATAATTGTAACACCACGATTAAGGTTCGCATTTAATGCATCTGCAAGATTCTTAGAGTTCTCTGCATCTGTAATAATCATTACCCCTTTAGATTCATCAAGGCCTGTAATTGTAATATCGATCATCTTATAAGCAATGAAATAAGCAATTAAGGAATACATAGCACTATTCCAACTATATACAAAACCTGCGGCACCAAGAATAATGAGATTCATAGCCATTACGATTTCACCAACGGAGAAAGTGGAACGTCTATCAAAGATGATTGCCACAATTTCAGAGCCATCTAAAGAACCACCATTACGTATAATAAGGCCTACCCCAATACCTAAAATGATACCACCAAAGATAGAACCTAAAAATGGATCTGTTGTGATAGGTGTAAAATCATGAGCAAAGGTAGAAAAATTGCCATCCAAACGATAGAAAATAGTGTAGAGAAAGTAAATTTTTGCCATTAATGCTATAGCCAATATATAAGAAAGGCAAGTTAAAGAGTACGACGAAAATACTAAAAGAAATTCCGGAAAGTTCTGCAGCCATCAAGGAAATACCAACTACACCACCATCGATGATATTATTCGGTACTAAAAATAAATCTAAGCCTATAGTATAAATTAGAGCCCCTAAATCATCAAATACAACGCATAATAAATATTTGACCAACTTTTTTTATCTTCATTTTTCATGCACTTCTCCTTTACCGTATAACTTTCCATAGCATGTAGTCGTTTTTCTTCTAACTCACCAGAGTCCATCATTTACAGTTTTGTTTATCATTATCCAGTTTGGTTTAACTGTTTTGTATAACGTAAACCAATAATAAAAGCAGTTAAATCATCTACTGGTTCAGGTGGAAATTGCATAGACTTTTGGGGAATCTACGCCAACCGGTAGGTGGATTATATTGCCAATATAATTTTCGAGCCTCCTCAGTACTATGCGATTCATCAATTAAACTAGTAGTAATTCTGTGATTTCGTCCAATTTGTTGGAGAGATGGATATAAATATTTATGATTTGTACCATTACCACATACCATATGAACAATACCATAATAATTCAGTTAATATACGTTCAAAGGAATTTCACCATTGAACTGTTTTGTCATAATAATTTTCGACATACCATAGTACCAGAAGGTGTGAGTCACAATTGCTACACCTGTTTTTCATTGCCCGGATCTACAGCCAAAATGTACGTAGTATCAGTCATATTACTATCCTCATTTCTAATACAGCATTTATATTTTATCACAAAACGAAGGTCTTATGTAAAATCTTTACATAAGACCTTCGTTTTATATAAACCAAAATACTATTCAATTTAATAAGCTGGCATTTTAGCCTTATCATTAAAAACAGGCATTTGAGTAATACGTAACTTAAGATGTACAGGACCAGATGAATATGTATCACCATCAACATACGCTTCCACATGAACCTTTCCATGCATTGTAGCAATACGACGAATAGCAGTAAACAAATCATCCCCTGGTATCGTTCCAATATCACCAGATAAGGAATCCGGAATAACCCCTTTAGACTTTGCCTTTCATTTACTTGTTTTAAGAATTGAAGCATAGCAGATTGAGCATTAGGGCCACCATCCATTAAGCAGAATGGATTACTTCTCCATTTTTATAAATAAATTGTTGTGGGTAAACTTGATAACGTGCTACCGCTGGTTCACCAGCAATAATATTTCCAGCAGCAACCACTTGAACCACCATTGGAGTCTTTGATTCTATTAATTTGCTTTTGTGTAGCTACCTCAATATTCTGACGATCTACATATACAACAGCCTGACCTTGATCTTCTATACCAAGACGACGTAATACCAATTTATTTGTATCATCAATAATATTTTTGATGGCTGCATTGCTATCTTCTTCACTTAAACCAGGTCGAACAACAGCTTGAGCCAATAATTGATCAACTTGGAAAAGAATTGTACCTTCACGCAAATGAATAATGCCATTTTGCAACTGTTCTTGCGTTGTCTGTAAATCCTTAATATGAGCTTCCATCTTGGCTCTTGTAGCCTCTAAATCAGCTAATTTTTTAGATACTTCATCATATGAAGCTTGAAGTGTAGCTAACTCAGCTTCAGTCGCATCTTTAGCCGCTTGTGCACTAGCCAACTCAGCCTTAGTTGCATCAACCTCTTTACGAATTTGCTCTATTTCAGCCATTCGTTCCTAATTCTTGCTTATTTTGCTCAAGCAATGCTTGTCCTCGAATAAGCTCTTGCGTCTTAGCAGCTACCTCATCATTAAGTTGATTCATATCTGCTCGTAACTGATCCATCCCAAAGAGCGCTGTTCGTACGCTTTGAGATGTAATAGTTAATACACCTACTGTAGCAGCAGCAACTAACAATCCCGTTACGATAGTAACAATAATCGATGTATGCTTAGGACGTAATCCAAAGAGGGACATGCGACGCTTACCAACTTTAGTGCCTAACTTATCCCCATGTAGGCAATAAGTCCCCCATAAGGGCGATAATAACTAATATTTTAACACCTACTAACATCGAGTCCCTCCTTTCATAAGATTACACAATTATTTAGTTCAAAAATATGCTATTTCGTAAATCAAATTTATTTCTTTATATACTAGGTTACTTAGATACACGCCAATTCAAATATAGGCCAGCAATGATGCCTAATGTATCTGGAATTAATGCAGCAAATACGGTTGGCAATGCACCACCCTTTACCTAATGCACCAGCAAATGTCATCACCCCATAATAAATAAAGATGATTAAAATACTGATACCAAATCCGATAGATGAACTAGAACGTTGTTTTTGAAGACCCAATGGAGCACCTACTAAGAGCAAATACAAAGCTAGCTAATGGAATGGTAAAACGTTGATACATTTCCATTTCTAACTTATTGGCATTTGTATAAGCAGCTTTATATGCTTTAATTTGATGACGCAATTCTTTGATTGTTAATTCTTCTGGTTTACGTTGATCTTGTTGAATATCCTTTGGTGCAGATTTAATTGGCAAGGATTGCTCCTTGAACTTCATTGTTCGTTCTACACCATCACCAGCGGAAATATCATAAATAATGCCGCTTTGCATCACCCAATATTGACCATTCCAAACAGCAGTATCCGCATTTTCAACTTGTTGTAACTTGCCACCTTCACCAAACTGTTGCACCGTAATCATGCTTAATTGTTTAGTCTCCGCATTGTAGCTTTTAGCATACATTAATGTGCCTAAATCATTACCATTCATTGTTTTTAAAACGATATGATTTTTTGTGTTTGAGGTGATGCATTTTTCATAATCTGTTCACGCACAATTGTTTGATACATACATTTGTACGTGGTACAACAAATTCATTAAATGCGACAGCCCCAATTGAGATGATGGGGCAATAATGTATACAGGCATCGCTAAGCGTAAAAACCAAGACCACCGGCACGCATAACAACAATCTCACTAGTACTGCTCAAGCGACTAAAGGTCATAAGTGAAGCCAATAGTACTGACATTGGGAATGTTAAGATAACAATGCTTGGTAATGCCAACACAAAAGCTTTCATAACGAGAACTAGCGGTGCCCCATATTCAGTAATATATTGAGCAATTCTAAATAATGTACCTGTGCCAATAAAAAATACTGGTAAAAGCAAATACCCCAAATAGGAACGGACCTACAAAAGCTTTTAATATATATTTATCTAATAATCTCATAGTCCCCTCCTATAATCTAAAGTTATCCCCCTAAGTAATGCTCACGAGCGATTGGGTCGTTTGCAATTTCTTCAGGGGTGCCTTCTAGAGGATTTTACCACTACTTAAAATATAAGCCTTATCTACAATCCCCAATGTTTCACGCACATTGTTATCTGTAATCAAGATACCAATACCGCGATTTTTACATGCAAAATGATTTGTTGAATGTCAGCAACCGCGATAGGGTCGACGCCAGCAAAAAGGTTCATCGAGAAGAATAAAAATTCGGTTCTAACGCAAGACAACGAGCGATTTCTACGCACGACGGCGTTCACCACCAGATAGCTGCATCCCCATACGATCTCGAACATGACCAATATGAAATTCTTCAATGAGGGATTCCACTATAGCTTCAATTTCATCAGATTTCTTTTGATGTTGTTTGTAACATAGCACGAATATTATCCTCAACAGTCATGGAGCGAAAAATTGATGCTTCTTGTGGAAGATACCCAATACCTTCAGCAGCTCGTTTATACATTGGAATATTCGTAATATCCTTGCCATCAACGGTAATGATACCAGAACTAGGTCGTTCAATGCCAACAATCATATAGAATGATGTAGTTTTCCCTGCCCCATTAGGACCTAGGAGCCCAACGACTTGCCCCCTTATCAACGCGTAAACTAACCCCTGTCTACAACATTGCGACCGTTAAAGGTTTTAACTAAGTTTTTGGTTTCTATATACATATTTAATCCTTATTGATTTGGAACAATGATGAGTGTACTACGACCACCCAATGTTTCAGCAGAATCATCAGCTAAACGAATTTTTAAGCTCTGGTGCATTGAGTACATTACCATTTTGAACAGCATGAGCAGATCCAGATAAAAAGTACAACTCCATCATTTTGATTAGGTGTTTGTGTATAGGTAGCACGTTCTGCAGAGCCAGATACATTTCGTTCTGGATTAGAGAATGTCACATCCCCTTGTGCTACTGCACGAATTTCTTTAGCCACCCTTCAACTTGATTACCTGTCAAAGTAGTGCCTTCTGCAATCAAACGAGCATTGCCAGATACAAGACCATACTCTGTATCTGTATTATATTCAACTTTATCACCGAAAATTTGACGATCGCTACGTTGTAAATGAACTCCGCCATTAGCAGTGAATTTATTATTATTGTAACTGTGCACTGATTGTGCAGACATAGCCATATCAGAACCAATCATGGATACGCCACCATCAAGGTTTGCTTCTTGAGTTTTTGTGTTGTACCAACCATTAGCACCAGTCATTGTTTTATCAGCTTGTGTAATTACCACATTACCATTTGCATCAGCACGCCCTGTATTGCCATCATAAGATAATGTATCCGCGCTAATAGTCAAAGGATCATTTGCGGCCCAAGCTGTAACAGATGCTGTCATAAGCATAGCCAAAATAGCCATACCAATCTGTTTTTCTTATTCATTATATTTCCTCGCATTACTTCTTCGTTAACTTTGCATTACCAATAGCTTTAATTTTCTTCAAGGACATATTGCCTTCAAGTTTATCACCAGTTAATGTTATATCTTTACCGTTATAGGTAAAGGCAGATTTAGATGTCAACGTTTTCGTCTTATTATCAAAGTGAAGTGCATCAGTTTTAAACTCAGCTCCATCAGTATTTGTGGCTGTAACACTGATCAATATCAAGGGAGTTGCGATCGGTCAATACAGCATGAGGTGCTGTGATTGTTGTAGTTACATCATCTTGATAGAAAAGACCTTTTAAATTAGTCAGCACAATAGCTTTTGTACGTGGATCATATTCAATCTTTTCCGCTGATAATGCCCATACTAGCTTGCCATCTTTTTCCTCTTGTAAATCTGCTCCTTGAAATTAACCAGTTGTCCATTCTGATTTTGAGTGGTACCAACATCACCAGAGTCTTTCATAATATATACGATAAGACCAATCAGAGCCAACACTATGGCGGCCACTATGGCAATTAATTTTTATTGTTTTTCATGTGCTCTCTCCCGTGCAGCTACCTTCTTATCATAATCAATAATTGATCCATCTTAGTCATCCACCGATGTTGGAACCAAATCCACTCATCTGGATGTTCACGAATAAAGTCTTCTGTTACGCGTACACATTCCTCAGTTAGACGATACATATCTGCATCTTCATCACCTGTATCAATATAATGTAAGGCTGGTAGAATGTGAACAATATGACCACCTTCTGGTTTACGAGATGCAAAAATTGGAACTACTGGAGATCCAAATTTTCTTGCAAACGTAGCCGGACCAATAACTGCGGAGGAATCTTGGCCTAAAAATGGAACAGGTAAACCATGTATATAGCCATCTTGGTCAGCTAAAAAACCAAGTAATTTCTTCTTTTTTAATGCTTTAGCAGCAGAAACGATTTCATTGCCACCACTAGCAAACACATCAAGGCCCACCATCTCACGATATTCATTCATGAGACGTGTAAATTGAGCATTAGGTTGTTTCTTAACAATAGTAGTGGATGGATAACCATGAGCCGCCATAGCAGCCCCCATCCATTCCCAGTTGCCAACATGTCCAGTAAGAACAATTACACCTTTATCTTCAGCGATAGCTTTTTTCAAATGTTCTACGCCTCTCATTTCAATATGTTTATTGATAAAATACTTTGTCAGGTTTGGCATATACAAGACTTCCATAACACTACGGCCAAGATTTTTTTGAACAACTTTTCAATTAATTGTTCTGCCTCTTGATCATTCATGTTCATGCCAATCTTTATGTTTTTATACCTCTAAGTTTTTGCTTCTTCGCTATGAGACCATATACTGGTCCTAAACTAGCGCCTATGAGCAAAATGAGCTTATACGGCAGTCGGCAAACGAGCCAGCTAATGCCTTTAACTAAATGGTATTGCCATTCGTTATTCATTCTGCCCACCTCCTTTATTGTCCATGAGCATGGGCCTCTCGTGCATAGTCTGCTACAACAGTTTCCCATAGACCTTGATTTTTTTCAAGATATATTCTATATAGCCTCTCTAACGGCACCATGGCCTCCATTGACAGTAGATATAAATTTAGCTAATTCTTTGACCTCTGGTACCGCATTGTTTGGTGCCATTGGTAAACCTACGATTTGGAGTGCCCTAAATCATTTAGGTCATCCCCATGTAAGCAATCTCTTCTAAATTGATTTGATGCTCTTTACAAAGGGTTCTTAATGCTTCTGTCTTATTGGCATGTCCCATAAGCAATGCATCAAAATGAAGCTCCTTAGCACGTCGCTCAACCATAGGAGATATCCGTGCTGTAATGATGGCAAGCTTAAGTCCTACTTTTCGAGCCTGCCGTTAATCCTAGGCCATCTTTTTACAGAGAAAGACTTAAGCTCTTCCCCACTTGATGTATAGATTAGAGTACCATCAGATAGCACGCCATCAACATCAAGAATAATCCATTGAATATTCATTATACAATGCCTCTACGCAATAAATCCGTAATATGAACAATGCCTAGACATTTATTATCTGTATCTACAACTGGTAACACCGTAATAGGGCGTGGTTGATTTTCTCCATTAAATGAATTGTTCTTCAGCCGCTAATTTGTCCTTTGTAATCGTACGAGGCATAGAGGTCATCATATCCTCTACAGGCCATTCTAGGAAATTACTACCAGAATCTAATCCGCGGCGCACATCACCATCGGTAACAAGGCCTAATAAGTGACCTTCTTCATCAATAACATTAGTAGCACCTAAAACCTTTTCGGTCATTACAAAGAGTGCATCTCGCACTGTTGCACCTTTAAATACTGTAGGATTATCTTCACCACCATGCATAATATTTTCTACGGTCAACAATAATTTGCGACCAAGAGAACCACCTGGATGGAATACAGCAAAGTTTTCAGGTGTAAAGTGATGTCGTTCTAATAAGCATACTGCTAAGGCATCACCTAATGCTAAAGCAACAGTAGTACTTTGTAGTTGGCGCTAACCCCAATGGACAAGCTTCACGTTCTACTTCAGCTAGCAATACAATATCAGAATTCTTAGCTAATGTAGATTCTGGTTTCCCTACAATGCAGATTAATTTTGCACCTATGCGACGCAAGGATGGCAAAATACTGATGATTTCGCCTGTTTCACCACTATTGGAAAAAGCTAATACTACATCATCTTCTGTAATCATACCAAAGATCGCCATGCACACCTTCACCAGGATGCATGAAAAGTGCTGGTGTACCAGTACTAGCCAAGGTAGCCGCAATTTTGCGACCAATATGACCAGATTTTCCCATACCAGTACATACTACACGGCCCTTTACAAGCCAAAAATCATATTTACAGCATTTACAAAATTGTGATCCAAACGAGAACTTAATTCCTCAATAGCACGTGCTTCCTCATGAAGTACTTGCTGCTTGTTCTAAAATAGTCACAAATACCGCCCCTAACCTTTTACGATTTTATCAATAGCTACTAAATCTCGTAGCAAAGCTTCAAAATTATCTAAGTATAACATGTTTGGACCATCGGATAAGGCTTCCTCTGGATTATCATGTACTTCAAAGAATAGACCATCTACACCACTTGCAACAGCGGCACGAGCCAAATTTGGTACAAATTCGCGATTACCACTAGATTTAGTACCTGCGCCACCAGGTAATTGAACGCTATGTGTAGCATCGAATACTACTGGATAATCGAAAGAACGCATAATTGGGAAAGATCTCATATCTACAACGAGATTATTATAGCCAAAGCTAAATCCACGCTCTGTAAGCATAAGATTTTCATTGCCTGTTTCTTTCATTTTATTTTAAGACATTTTCCATATCTTTAGGTGCCATAAATTGACCTTTTTTCACATTTACGCATTTGCCAGTTTTAGCTGCACCATATACAAGGTCTGTTTGACGACATAAGAAAGCTGGAATTTGTAAAACATCCAATACTTCTGCAGCCGGTTCGATTTGTTCAATGGAGTGAATATCACTTACAACTGGTACATTGAGTTCTTTTTTATAGAAGCAAGGATTTTTAGACCTTCCTCAAGACCTGGTCCACGGAAAGAACCGTAGCTAGAACGGTTAGCCTTATCGAAAAGAAGCTTTTAAAGATATATGGAACTCCTAAGCGTTCACAAATTTCTTTTGCTCGTTTGCCAATAGCCAATGTACGGTCATAATCTTCAATAACACAAGGTCCAGCAAGGACAAAAGACCTTTACCGCCACCGACTGTAATATCTTTAATTTGAACTGTTTTCATTTATTTCTCCTCTTGCTCGTAAATTGCATTTACACGAGCTAAGTCTTCCGGTGTATCAACACCGATAAATCGTTTATCTGTAAGAATAACACGAATAGTAATAGCCATTTTCAAACGCGTCAATTGCTCTAACGATTCTGTTTGCTCTGCAGCAGTTGGCTCCATCTTAGCGTAGTTTAATAAGAAATCTCTACGATATGCATAGATGCCAATATGTTTTAACGGCGCACGTACAAAATCATGACGTGGATACGGAATTAAGGAGCGAGAAAAATACATCGCATCATTGCGATTATTTAAAATAACCTTTACAGCTGATGGTTCAGCGTATTCATCCTCCAATAAAGGAGTGGCTACAGTTGCCATTTTGTAAGTTTGGATCTTCTTCAAAAAGTTGGGCCAATTCATCAATAAGTTTTGGCTCAATCATAGGTTCATCGCCTTGAACATTAATAATGACATCTAAGTTCGTATAATGATTAGCAACCTCAGCTAATCGATCAGTTCCAGTCGGGTGATTAGGGTCTGTCATCATAACAGAACCTCCAAAGTTTTGAACTGCAGAATATACACGTTCATCATCTGTAGCAACAATAGTACACTCAGTTTTTGTCGCCTTGTGACACTCTTGCATAAACACGTTCAATCATTGGTTTACCCGCGATATCCGCTAATGGTTTTCCTGGTAATCTTGTAGAACCATAACGAGCAGGAATAACGCATCCAAACTTCACAATAATCCCCCATTTCTGTTATTCGTGTATCTAATTATTATACACTAAATCTCTAAATTTTCTATGAATTCTTGTTTTCAGAGATGAATTCAATCCCAATAGATAGCACTAGAATCGGCATTTTCAAGTCTTCAATTGCATGCAATTGACTCAACTTCACCGCATCCTTCTCCGTGATACAAATAGCATCTGCTTGATGAGCAAATGCCTCTTTCCAAATATCTACAACATCATCATTTTCGAAATTATGATGATCTCCAAATGGCATTGTATGGACCACATTATATCCGATATCGGTCAATGTTTGTGTAAAGGATTGAGGGTTCCCAATACCACTAACCGCCATGATTCGATGCTTTTGATATGTATCGACTGGAGAACCATTTTCTCCGTTGGCCCACTCATCTAATGTATACATACATTGAGGCTTGTGGATTGTTTCATATACAAGGTGTATTGGGAAGCATATATAAGCTAAACGCTTACGGATACCTGAAACAACACCTGGTGCCACTTGATCCACCTTGGTAAGAACAATAATACAGCTCTCTGTAACCCACTAAGCGGTTCTCGTAATAAACCACGGGTAATACATGGTCATAACCAAATGGGTTAGAAGCATCAATAAGAACGATATCAATATCTCGATTTAATGCACGATGTTGAAAGCCATCATCCATAACTAAACAATCTGCACCGGCTCATTTATAGCAATTTCTGCAGATTTAGCCCGTTCACGACCGAATGATCACATTAGACTTTTTGTAATACTTTTGGCTAACAACCAAGCTTCATCACCACTAATAAATGGCTCTACCAACATAGCACCATCTTTAGAAATAATTATATTTTTCTTATTATCCTCAGCCCGATAGCCACGACTTAGCACAGTAGGATGGAGTCCTTTTTGTGTGAGTACATCACATATAAATCTCACCATTGGGGTTTTACCAGTACCACCAGCAGTAATATTCCCAACACTGATAACCGGAACGGTAACTTTAGTAACCCTGTTTCCGCATCAAATCGAGCGTTTCGTATTGATACAGCCTTTTCGTAACCTTTACTTAGAAAGCCCAAGCTGGAACGAGCTATATCACCTAATATGGATTGATTCTCACCACTAACGATGGATTTAAATAATGCTTCCCCACTCATAGGTGACTCCTCCTATTATGTAACATCATAGATGAATCTAATAAATTATATCTAGCTTATGGAATAATATGGTGTTTTTCAAATAACTGACGTAACTCTTGTGTATTGCGTTGTGTAGCACCGCGATTTTCACGAATAATATCAAGACAGTTTTGTCCCATTTCCGTTGATAAATTCTTATCCTTACATAATCGCAATACCATATCAGTTAATTCTTTACCATTCTTCACCTGCTCACAAGCATGACGAGAATGTAATAAAGCGAAAATCTCTTTGAAATTGAACATATGGTCCTACAAGAATTGGTTTACCATGTGCTGCTGGTTCGAGAATATTATGGCCCCAGTTTTCACAAGAGAACCACCAACAAAAATAATATCCCCTAAGCTATATAAACGACCGAGTTCGCCAATAGTATCCAAAACAACTACAGGTATTCCTTCATGAACTGGCTCTGTCATATCACTACGACAAATAGCATTTAATTCATAACGCTTCGCTAGATTTTTGAACATCATGACCGCGATATATCTCACGAGGCGCAATTAGTAAACGAGCTTGAGGGTATTCTTGTAATACTTGTTTAAAGGTCTCAAATATTGTTTCTTCCTCACCCTTATGTGTACTACCAGCAATAATTATAGGATGATTATTACCAAAGCCAAACTCTTCAAGAAGAGATTGTTTTTCTTCGTTTGATACAGTAGCGTACGTTTGGTCGTACTTCATATTCCCTGTTACAGTAATATCTGGTGTATGAGTTTCCTAACACTTCAATATGTGCTGCATCAAACTTAGATTGCATACAAAAACGTTCAATAGAACGCAACATTTCTTTTGTGAACGCACTAATATATTTATAGCGTTTCATACTACGATCAGAAATCCGCCCATTAACCATCATAACAGGAATATCTTCTGATTGCGCAATGCGCAAGAAATTTGGCCAAATTTCTGTTTCTACAAGCAAGATAGCAATTGGTTTAATAATATGCAAAATCTTACGTGTCAAATAAGGCAAATCAAGAGGGAAGAAAATAATACCTTCTGCCTCCGGAATAATGCGATGTGCCATTGCATGACCTGTAGCAGTTACGACAGATACGACCACAACGGCTTCAGGAAATTCCTTTTTACCTCTTTTACTAACGGACTAGTAGCTACAATTTCCCTACAGAAGCAGCATGAATCCAAATAGCACGACGTCCTTCAATTTTCTTTAGTAATGAGGCTGGCATATAGCCTGCACTTCTGTTTGATACGCTCATAAAAATCCATCTTCAAAGGCGAGACGGTATAAAATAACCGGAATCAAGCCAATCCAATAAAATATGAGCAATACATTATATATCCAGTACATGGTTATCCTTTGTTGGAGAATTGAACGGAATAGAGATGATTGTACAATCCGCCATTAACAGCTAATAGCTCTTGGTGAGTCCCCTGCTCTACCAAGTGGCCTTGATTAAATACAACAATTTGATGAGCATTTTGTACAGTGCTCAAACGATGGGCAATAACAAAGGCTGTACGACCTTCCATCAAGCGGTCTAACGCTTCTTGTACAAGTTTTTCACTTTCTGTATCAAGAGCAGACGTAGCTTCATCCAAGATTAGAATACGAGGATCTTTATAAAATAGCACGTGCAATGGCTACCCGTTGACGTTGACCGCCAGATAAGGAGCTGCCTCGCTCACCTACAACAGTATCGAGACCATCAGGCATCTTATCCACAAACTCTAATACATTCGCCGCCTTAGCTGCTTCGTAAATTTCTTCATCACTCGCATCTAAGCGACCATATAAAATATTCTCTTTAATTGTGGCATTAAATAATACTGTTTCTTGTGGTACAAGTCCGATTTGCTCACGTAATGATTTAAATGTAACATCTTTTACATTATAACCATCAATGGTAAGAGCGCCACCCGTTACATCGTAGAAGCGAGGTAACAAGTTAGCAAGAGTCGTTTTACCTGCTCCAGATGGACCAACAAGGGCTACACTTTCACCAGCCTTAACAGACAACGTGAAGTTTTCAAGCGCCGTTTTTTCACCATCATAAGAGAAGGAAACATCTTTAAACTCTACATCGCCTTTAATAGATGGCAACGTAATAGCATCAGCTTTTTCTACAACATCAGTTTTAGTATCTAAGATTTCAAATACACGATCAGCTGCTGCTAAGGCTTTTTGAATGTTACCATACACTTGGCTCAAGCGTTTTACCGGGTTGGACAAATTAATGGCATAAATCAAGAAAGCAATCAAAGAGCCTGCTGTAATAGTTCCTGTTACTACAGAATAGCCACCATACCAAAGAATGACTGCCACTGCAATAGCCGCAGAAAACTCAACCATTGGACTTAGTAAACTAGTCAACTTAGTAGCTTTAATAACAGCTTTAAAGTTGCGATCATTTTCATCTTCAAAACGCTTGCGTTCAAAATCTTCACGGGCGAAGGATTTCACAACACGAATTGCACTAATAACCTCTTGTAAAAGGGCTGTAATGTCAGCCACACGACCTTGTACATCATGACCTGCGACGCGAAGCTTTTTACCAAAAACATTGATAATTACAAGCACTACAGGAACCGTAATAAAGGTAACGAGTGTCAATTTCCAGTCAATGAGAAGCATAGACACGAGAGAACCTATCAGTGTTACAGATTCTGTAATAAAGGAAATTAAGTTATCCACTACAGCAGACTGAAGCGCAGCAACGTCATTTGTAAGATTACTCATGATAACGCCTGTTTTACGGCGGTCAAAATAAGATAAACTTAATTTTTGTAAATGATTAAAAATGGCCTCTCTTACATCGATGATGACACGCTGTCCAATGTAGGACATATTATAGGTTTGACCATAGGTAGCAAAACCGCGAATTAAGAATATAAGAATGATAGCCCCTACAATGAGGTTCAACATAAACATATTCTTTTCATCTAATACTTGGTCTACTACATTTTAATTAGCCAAGGAACTACCAAGTAGGCTGCAGCCGCAACAATCATGCAAAATACTGCAAAAGATCATGCGTTTATAATAAGGCTTTACAAAATATAAGAGCCTAGAGTAACTATTCATTACATTTCTCCTTACCGAGATTATATACTAATTCCGCTACACGCTTTACGGCGCCTGGTTCACCTAATTTATGATGTACTTCACGCATTCACTGCGCATAGCTTTATTTTTCTCAACATCAGTTAGAAGAGGTTCCACTAAAGATACAATAGCCTGTGGTGTAACAGAATCTTGTAATAATTCAGGAATTACCTCTTTACCAGCCACAATATTAGGCAATCCTACATGTGATACATTTACTACCATTTTCCCAATACCATAAGTAATTGGGGATACACGATACAGTAACACTGTCGGTAATTCCATCATTGCTGTTTCCAACGTAGCAGTTCCTGATGCGGCAAGGCACACATCACAAATTTGCATCAAGTCATACGTATGGTCTTCTGTAATCGTAACAGGCACCTTATGAGCATCGATAAAGGTTTCCAGCTCACTGCGATCGATGGTATGTGCTCGAGGTAAGAAGAATTGAATATCTTCATGGTTTGCCATCAATTGCTCACCACTTTTAACATCGTATCAAGCAATGATAAAACCTCTTGTTTACGACTGCCAGGCATGAGTAAAACCTTTTAGCTTCTTTACGGGCTCCAAAATATTCCTCAGCCTCATCTTTAGTCATTGTAGGATGTACGATATCTAATAAAGGATGTCCTACAAATTCTACATCGCATTTATATTTGCGATACGCTTCTGCTTCAAAAGGAAATATAGATGCCACCTTAGTGACATACTTACGAATCGTATTGCCACGGCTTTATGCCATGCCCAAATTGTAGGGGCAATGTAATATAGAACAGGAATCCCTAATTCATGAGCCTACGGCTGCCAGCTTCATATTAAACCCAGGATAGTCTACACATACGAGAATATCCTGGTTTTTCCTTCATCATGACGCGTTTTAAATAGGTGCGAAGTTTAAAGAATTTTGGTAAGGATTTGACAATCTCTACAATCCCTATAACACCTAAATTTTTAATATCATATACGATGCGAACACCAGCGCGTTCCATCAAGGTGCCACCCATACCAAACATATCGACCGAAGGATCTATTTCTTTTTAGTGCATTAGCAACACTGGCCGCATGAGTATCGCCGGATGCTTCACCGGCGGAAAACATGACTTTCATTATGCATCCTTTCTGAATTCACAAATTCTTGGTCTACAGCACAGATGACAATACCATGGCGATTAGCCATATCAAGTACGTCTTCTTGCTGAACAAAAATAGTCTTTTTCTGCTTCAACAGCTAACACTTTACAGCCACTGTCAATCATAGACATTAATGTTTTAATCCCCCACAGCAGGTACATCAAAACGCACGTCTTGATTTGGCTTTTCTGTTTTTACTACAACAGCCTCGCCACGGCCTAACTCACCACCGCGCAAAATACACTTATCAGTACCTTCAATGGCTTCAATCGCCATCGCCGCTTTATGCTTAACAACAACGGTTTGTCCAATATCCAGGCCGCCCATTTGTTTCGCTAATTCAAAGCCAAAGCAAATATCCGCCCATTGCTCATCAGTTGGTTGTGTTTTTGAAAGCACCCCACCTTTGGCATAAATGGTTTTAGATATACGGTTTGATCTAAAACTTTAAACCCTTCTCTTTCAATTTCATCAACGATGGCAAGCATAATCGTATCATCCTTGCGATTTTTCAAACGTTTAAGCACGCCTAATGTTTTCAAGTCTGGGAAAGCAAGACCCTTAAAAAGAATTTCTTTAGTAACTTTGCCTAACATGGTTAACTCTACAACACCTTCATTTTTCAAGGTTTTGAAGATTTTACCTAGTTTAGCAACACTAATATCATAGAAAGCATCGGCCTCAGCCTTCAAAGCCGGGTCTACATCTGGAACCACGCCGATAACAACTACCTCGTGACCTAATACATGAGCGGCACGCATGAATTCTACAGGTAAAACTCCAATGCCTGCAATCAATCCTACCTTTGCCAAGACTATACCTCCTAGATGACCTACGGCCTATATATCAATTAGCAATTACAAATTTACAATAAATAATGCCTCAAAAAGACATAATCATATACAATATATTGTACTATAAATGGATACTTTTACCATTAAAACACTATGTTTTATGCCTATTTCTTCAACATTTTAACAGAATTATTTTAATCCTAATTTTACAACTCAGGAACGTAAAATATATTCAAATATTTTTATCAAAATATTTTATATTAATGAACTACTATTATAAAATTCTTATCCCATTAAAAGCCTAAATTTTATAGATCATATAAAAATATTAATATTTATTAATTACACAAAAAAACCTCGTACATTGTACGAGGTCTTTTGAATTAGTCGCGACGTACGCATAATACCACGATCGGCATTGCGTAAAAAGCGTAATAAATTTTCAATTTCTACAGAAGAATCAAGCTGCATTTCCATTTCTTCAATAGCCTTAGATAAACTAAAACCAGAACGATAGATAATACGGAATGCTTGTTTCAAATCTCGTCGTACTTCTTCTGAAATACCTGCACGAGATAAACCAACAGAGTTAAGGCCGATAACACGCGCTGGTTGACCATCAGCAATAACGTATGGTGGAATATCTTGGACCACCTTAGCCATGCCACCAACCATAGCATTTCGACCAATTTTAACAAATTGATGAATACCTGCAAGGCCACCAATAACTACGCGATCTTTCAACGATAGCGTGACCAGCTAAGCCTGCACAGTTACTCATAATTACATTATTGCCAACAATACAGTTATGAGCCACATGTGTACATGCTTGAAGCAAGCAATTATTGCCTACACGTGTTTCTTCACCTTCACCAGTAGCGCGGCTAATAGTTACGAATTCACGAATAACCGTTTCATCGCCAATATTACAATAGCTTTTTCGCCTTTAAATTTTAAATCTTGCGGTTCCAACCCAATAGATGCGTTAGGATAAATTTCACAACGCTTACCAATGGTTGTCCAACCACCAATTACAACATGTGCACCGATTTGTGTACCATCGCCAATTTCGACATGTTCGCCGATTATAGCGCCAGGACCTACGATTACATCTTTGCCCAATTTAGCATTTGGATGGACTATGGCTGTACTATGGATGTTGGATTCTGCATTTTCCATGCCTACAACTATCACTACAATCACTCCTCAATCATTATACAAGGGCAAACATGTATTCACCGCTAGCGCACAATTTGTCGCCAACATAGGCACGGCCTTCAACCTTACCCATTTTACCTTTGATTTTTACAATATCAACTTCCATACGCAACGATCACCAGGTTTTACAGGATGACGGAAACGAACTTTATCAATACCTGTAAACATAGGTGTAAGACCGCGGTTTTCTTCAGGATATAGCAAAGCAATACCACCAACTAGTGCAATAGCCTCAGTCAATAACACGCCTGGCATTACTGGATTACCTGGGAAGTGACCTTGGAAGAACAATTCGTTGAATGTAGCATTTTTAATGCCCACAGCGCGTTTCATAGGTTCTAACTCAACGATGCGATCTACCAAAAGCATAGGATAACGATGAGGTAAAATTTCTAAAATGTCTTCGTGATTAAGAATCATGGCTGTGTCTCCCTTTATTTCTTCCATTATACTACGAGCCAATTTTTGAGTTTAATTCATGACTCGATTTCATAGCAATTACATGACCTTCGATTCTGTCCTAATAAGAATAAGTCGCCTACTACGTCTAATGCCTTATGACGAACTAATTCGTCATCAAAGCGAGGTACAGACAAACACTTCTCATCATCATAAACTAACGCATTATCTAAGGTACCACCTTTTGCAAGGCCCATAGCCTGTAATTGTTCTAATTCTTTCATAAATCCGATAGTTCTAGCAGCACTAATATGCTCTTTAAAGTATTCTGGTGAAACCTCAAAATCGCAATTTTGCGTACCAAGTAACGGATGACTGTTAACCGATGTAAATGTAATGCGATAGCCATCGTATGGCAAAATAACTATAAAACGATCACCATCATAAATAGCATGGGAGCGAGTTATTTTATATACATGACGTGGTGCTGTTTGTTCTTGAATGCCAGCCTCTTCTATAAGGCCTACAAAATAGCACTACTACCATCACCTACAGGAGGTTCAGGAGAATCCATCTCGATATAACAGTTATCAATATTCATAGCACTGAACGCAGCCATAACATGTTCTACAGTGAAAACCTTTGCTTCACCATTTTCCAATGTAGTAGCGCGCATAGTGTTCGTCACATTATCAATGTGTGCTCGCACAGAAGGATGACCTTCAATGTCCGTGCGGATAAACACAATTCCTGTATTTTCAGGTGCAGGTTTAAAAACCATATTCACTGGTTCACCGCTATGAAGGCCAATCCCTTGATATGAAATAGCCTGTTTAATTGTTTGTTGTGGCTTACTCATAAGAAAGTCCTTTCATAATCTGAATTCACGTTTACTATACACCAATATGTATTATACCCTATTTGCATAGGTGATACAAGAAATTTACCATATATTCAATGATTTTGAAAGCATTTTTCACATAATTAACTTTATATAAATTTAATTATAGTTAGTACTTTATACACTGCAAAAATAAAAAAGAGACTTTACTATGCTTTATTCATGCGGCATCTAAATCGACACTGTACAAATATACATGTAAAATCTCTTTATATTTAATAATTAGCGATATACATCTGGCGGAGTTTCAATCTGCTCGCCATAGAAACGACGTGTCCACTTCCAACGGTTATGAAGCCAGAACCAATCTTCAGGATATCTTCTAATATAATCTTCAATAAACTCATTTAAAAGCGTTGTTGTTACCGCTATATCACGTTTTTATCATCTGTACGCTCCACATAAATTGGTGGATGCACTTCAATCTCATGCTTCTCAGAAAATGGACTATAATGTATTGTCACAAAAATGATAGGTACATCTTGCATACGAGCCAGTACAGCTGGACCAGCAGCCGTCAATGTTTCATAACCAAAGAATGGTACAAGAACACCATCATCACCAGGATCCTCGATCCATAATAAGGCCTAAAAAGCACCTTTTTTAGTTCATTGATCATTTCCCGCACACCAGTTTTATAAGTCACATGTTGGTGCATAATCTGACGATATTCATTGATAAACTTATCGGCATCACCATTCTGTTTCATGGCCACAGAAATCAACGGATACCCTTCGAAGCAAGAACCCCCCAAGGAGTTCCCAGTTGCCACTCGTGAACAGCCGCCAAGATTGCGCCTCGACCATTTTCTAAAGCATCATCTAAGTACTCTTTGTTAATAAACTCTACCATGTCTTTGTATGCACCATCCTTAATTTCAGGATAGCGTAATACATCAATAATCATACGACCAAAGCGTGTAGTACTTGCTTTCGCAATACGTCGAGCTTCCTTTGGGGTCATCGGTAATATTACAGAATAGAATTTGGCCTATCGCTAGGCGCTTGCGTTTAGGCGGCACTGCTAGCCACGCAATTTCACCAAGCAATGTACCAATAGCATATTGCAAACCTTTAGGTAATAAGCAAATAAAGGCACTAAAGATTTTCATAAACCTATACATGGATTATTAGCTCTCCTTCAGCTGTGCTTTCAAAGCGTCAATTTCTTTTTGTAGTTGTTTTACTGTTTTAACCATATCCGGCAAACGGTTTTCATAAGCTGCCAATTTTAACCATTCTTTATGTGGTCTCATAGGATAGCCCGCCATAATAGAATTAGATGGTACATTACCTGTAATACCAGTCTTTCCAGCAAATTGTACATTATCTCCAATTGTGATATGTCCAGTACAACCAGTTTGGCCTGCAAAGATTACATGATTACCACATTTAGTACTACCTGCAATACCAACTTGAGCAATCAAGAAGCAATCTTCACCAATTTCCACATTGTGACCAAGGTGTACAAGGTTATCGATTTTTGTACCACGACGAACTAATGTGATCCCATTGTAGCATTATCAATTGTTGTACAAGATCCAATCTCAACATCATCTTCAAGAATAACATTACCAACTTGTGGAATATGTGTATGTACGCCATTCTCTGTAGCAAAAACCGAAGCCTTCGCCACCAATTACTGCTTTAGCACGCAATACAACGCGTTTACCTAAAATACAGTTTTCATGAACAATAGCGCCTGCATAAATATCAGAACCTTCGCCAATACGTGCATTATGACCAATATAAACATATGGGCGAATTGTTACATTATCTTCAATGACTGCATTATCATTAATAACACAATAGGCACCAATAGAAACATTTTTTTCCAATCGTTACATTTTCGCCAATAATAGCAGTGCTATGCACTTCTCTAGGAACAACAACAGGTGGATGGAAGAGTTCTAACACTTGTGCAAATGCTGCTTTTGCATTATCAACTACAATTTGAGCCATCGGTGCATCTGTCACTTCAGATTCAACGATCACAGCACCCTGCTTGGCATAATGCAATATGTTCAACATATTCACCTACTGCAAAAGTTATGGATTGTTTTACGGCTTGTTCAAAGCTACGTGTCTCAGTAATAACAATAGATGCATCGCCTATAACACGACCATCTACTAATGTTGCGAGTTCCTGTAAAGTTTTTCCAAGGTAAACTCCTCCCCTGTAATAATCCTTAATTATTGTGCACTTTCTGTATTAACTGCTGTAGTTTGACTATGCTTGTTGAGCATTTTGTTGTGCATCTTGTTGTTCTTGTGCTTTAGCTGCATTTTCAGCTTCTTTAATTTGGTCATTAGAAGCTTTGCCCATCTTCGCAATTAAATCATCAGTCACATCAGAGCCACCACCAACAACAGCACCTTTTTTCGATAACAACATCAAGTTTTTTCTTTTACAAGTTCACCAACTTTTTGTTCTTGATATTGACGATATTCTTGTGCTTTTGCATTGGCAAAGGCGTTTAACTCTTGATTAGCTTGATTAAATACATTTTGTTTAGATGCTTCATCTGCGGCTGCAATTTTAGCATCCAACTCAGCTTTCTTAGCATTGATTTCTTTAGTGATTTCAATACCTTTTTCAGTGCTGTTTGCTACTTTCACGCTATCAACATAACCAATATTATTAGAACCACAACCACCTAAAACAGCCATAGAAGCCACTAAGGATGCACCTAATACTAAAGATTTAATACGTTTATTCATAATATAACTCCTTATTGAACTCGATAGGACGCTTTACAGCATCAGTAATATCAAGCCCCTTAATATTACCACCATCATCGATGATGACTAAATCTAAATGTTGTTCCTCTGCAATAATTGCTACACGCATACGAACATCTTCTAAAATGGCCTCATGAAGTGCACTTACTTCAGCTTCTTTATCTGAAAGTTTTTAGCCCAAGAATCATTCCAGTCCTGTGCAGGCAGAAGTTATTATTAGCAATAATAGATTGTGCTTGTTGTTGTACCATAGTATCCCGTTTTGCAGCCAATTCCTTTTGTAAAGATGATGCATATTGTTAAATTCTTCTTGCCCTTTTTTGTTGCATAGGAGCAAGTTCTGCTTGCACTTTAGCCTTAATAGAGTCCACATCTAGATTAGATGGTTTTCTCTTAGCTAATAACTCCTTCAATCGTTCCTCTTTCTTAGCCTTCTCTGCCATAGCTGCTTCTCTTTGTGCATCATCAATGTATACACGAGCATCATAAGCATAAAAGATCCAACTGTAGATTAACGATTTCTAAATCATATTCATTAGAATTGTTTTTAACTCAGCCAAATATTTTTGCGTAAAAAGTTCGTTTCGTTTTGCATTTAATTGCTGATTCAATTCATTTTCTTTTTGTTTGCAATACGAGTTTGCAATTCCACCGTAAGAGCATCTGACAAGGTTGAATCTAATGCAAGAGATTTCAACTGTTCCTCTTGTGTCTCTGACTTGGCATTTAGAGCTTGTTGTTCAAGTTCATACTGACGTTGTAAAAAGGTCCAATTCATTTTTAGCTTGTTTATAATCCTCATAAGAGGATTAAACTCTAATACATCATCAATACGTACAACACCTATTGATACCCCATCAGGACTCTGCTGACGATTCGTCACAAATCCATAGGCCCAAACCATAGCACATAATGCAACAACGAGAAATATGGCAAATCCGATATATCGTTTTTCCCATCCATTGTCGTTCTCCCTTACATAGAACTACAGTTTATTTTTTCGCATCATTAGCTAATTTTTTCAATACTTGATACGTAATATCTACACCACCATATAATACAGTGTCTTTAGTCATTACAACGCTAAGGCCTTTTGCATCACCTACAGCTTTTGCTGCTTCCATCGCTTTATCTTGAACGGATTTAGCAATTTCTTGATCTTTTTTTGCCAAGTTTTGACGTGCTTCTTCAGCTAATTTTTGTTTAGTCGCATCATCTTGTGCTGCATCAATTTTTGCTTGTGTTTCTTGTTGTAATTGGCTTTGATAGGCTCATATATTCTTGAGTTTGCAGAGATATAAATTGGATTATCTTGAGACATCATACGAGATGTATCGATAACACCAATTGTGCTGTTACCACTACTACCAGTTGGCGTAGCCATTTGAGTATATGCCAATGCACCAATACCGATAATAAAAATAGCAGCAATGACGATGGAGAAAATTTTCACATTCGCCTTGTTGTTCATCATTCGCATCATAATAGAGTGCCCTCATTTCTTTAAATTACTACATCAAAGGATGCCATATAGAGATATTGGTGAAAGCCTCTTTAGAAAAAGGCCTCCACCATATACATTTACCATATTAGAATTGTGTGCCGAAGCTGAAGTGGAATTTATTTTTGTGTTTACCCACGCCATAATCAAGTTTAACTGGACCAATTGGTGTAGTAATACGAACACCAGCACCAACGCCATAGTTAAATGTTTTCTTGCTGTTGTACCAAAGATACATTTGGTGCATCCCATGCATCACCGATATCAGTGAACAATACACCACTAACCTTTTTAACGATTGGGAAGCGGAATTCCAATGTAGCATTGTACATATACTTGCCACGGAATTGATCATCTTCGTAACCACGTAAGGAATCAGCACCGCCCAATGTGAATAATTGGCTATAAGGAGCATCACCTTGATAAAGCCACCACGTGCACGGAATGCCAATACATTCTTAGCACCTAGTTTTTTATACATACGTGCTTCAGCTGTGAATTTGTAGAAGTCGAAGTCACCGCCTAAGCCATGACCAGCCCATTGTGCTGTATAGAAATACGACGACCACGTGTTGGATCATAGATATTGTCACGGGAATCGTATACTTTTGCCATGTAATGGAATTAATACGGCCAAAGTTATTTTCACATAATTATTAGACGCAAAATTCCAACTACCACCAGTACTTGATTTATTATTCCAATCATTGCCACTACCAGTTGTATTGGAAATAGCATCAGTATCATAACGATAACCAGAGTCTATCATCGCTATCCCACTTATAAGTGTCTTTACGAGATTCCAATGTCAAGTAGTCACGTGTATATTCCCCAGTTTGACGACCGAAGGAAATGTTGAGACCACGGGATTTCTTGTTATATTCAGCTACTTCATTACCGTCTTCGTTGTAATCAGTGTATTCATCTTCACGGTTGAAGAAGGAGAAGCCAAGAGATGTACCTTTGCTATCGATCAGGTTTCAAGTAAGAAATTTGGTAGTTTTTGTATTTTTCTTACCACCGATTTCCCAGTGAACTTTGAATTTATCACCAGTACCACGGAAGTTATCTTCACCAAATTCAATGATACCCATCAAACCATCAGATTTGGGTAACCTGCACCTAATGTAATAGTGCCTGTTTTATGTTCCAAAACATCGATTTCAATGATTACATTATTAGGATCTTGATCGCCAGGCAACATGCGAACATTTACATCATCAAAGAAGCCTAGGTTGTATACGCGTTCTACAGAACGGCATT
>VOFH01003478.1_pt1 | contig 39039 bp, 39 predicted proteins | sample 5384091 | NCBI WGS metagenome assembly VOFH01 (sample SAMN12384727, study PRJNA508395) | human gut metagenome | isolation source: healthy gut G | host: Homo sapiens
ATGCCGTATCTCACGGCGGCTGCGCTGAAGGACGAGGTGCTCAGCATGGAGCATAGCCTGGATACCGTGATCGGCAGCAGCGGCACGCGGCTTTCCGGCGGCCAGGCGCAAAGGCTGGCCCTGGCCAGAACGCTTGCCCACCCAAGGCCCGTTCTGATTCTGGACGATCCGTTTTCCGCGCTGGACCGCAGCACGGAGGATACCGTTTTTGCAGCCTTGCAGGCCTACGCAAACGATAAGGTCGTCTTCCTGATCTCGCACCGGCTGTATCACTTCCCGCAGCTGCAAAACATTATTTTCATGGGGGACGGCAAAACGACGGTTGGCACGCACGAGGAGCTGCTGGCCTCCGTCCCGGTGTACCGCCAGCTCTATGAGAGCCAGACAGGAGGGCAGATGCATGAAAACTAAGCAAAAAAGCGGTGTGTTTACGACCATCCGGATGGCAGCGGCAGCGCATCACCTTTTAACAGCAGGAACGATTTTGTGTGTCGCAGCGTCGGTTGCGGCGTCGCTGGTTCCGCCGCTGCTGCTGGCCCGTGTGGTCGACCGACTGAGCGAAGGCGCGGCACTGACTTTTTTTGCGGTGCTCGGCTATTTTTGCAGCCTTGCACTGGAGGGAATCCTTTCCTCCGCGCAGGAGAGCCTTCTGGTGCTCTTTGGACAGAAAATGACCCATGCGCTGCGCTCGGAAATGTCGCGGAAGCTGACGCAGCTGCCTGCCAGCACGCTCGCGGGGCAGAATCCCGGCGAGGTGACCGCGCGGTTTTCTGGCGATGTGGATACCGTGGAGGCGCTTTTTTACCTCCGGAATTATCAGCATGGTAGCGGACGCGTGCCGCATCGTTTCGATTCTTGCGGTTATCGCGGTGAAAAATACCGGACTGGCGCTGGTTTTGCTGCTGGTGGTGCCGCTGTTTGCCGTATTCACGCGCCATGTGCAAAAGCGGATGCTCTCCGCGCAGTTCGATAACCGCCGCGCGGTTGCTGCGGTGTCCGGGCTGGTGCCGGAAACGCTTCACAATATCCGTACCATCCGGGCCCTCGGCATGGAGGCGTACATGGAGCGCCGCTATGACCGGCGCATTGCAGACGGCTATGCCGCCATGGAGCGGACCAATTTTTACGACGCAATCTATTCTCCGGTTGTTTTGCTGCTGAACGCTGTTGTGGTCGGCATTGTGATGCTGCTTTCCGCCTCCGGAAACGCGGAAATTCTGAATCTGTTCGGCATGTCGGTTGGCACCTCGGTCGCCGTGATCAGCTATATCTCACGCATTTTTGCGCCCATTGAGAGCCTTGGCATGGAAATCCAGACCATTCAGTCGGCGATGGCAGGCGTCAGGCGCATCGACGCGTTTCTCGCCCAGCCGGAGCGCGCCGTCCCAAAGAGAAACGAAACCGCCGCACGGGGCGATGTGGCGCTGTCCCATGTGACGTTCGGCTACGGAGAAAAGCCCGTTCTGCGCGACTTTTCCATGACCGTCCGGCAGGGCGAGCAGGTTATGCTGGTCGGCCGGACGGGCGCCGGAAAGAGCACGGTGTTCAAGCTCCTGCTGGGCCTGTACCAGCCGGAGGCCGGAACCGTCACCATCGGCGGCGTGGACGTTTCCAGAATTTCAGATCAGGAGCGACGGACCTGTATTGGCTGCGTGGAGCAGCATTTTTCCCGCGTGCCGGGCTCGGTCCTGGACCAGATTACGCTGGGAGACCCGCAGATCACAGCGGCGATGGCGAAAAACGCGGCGCAGCTGGCCGGTATCGACGCCGCCGTGCAGGCGCTTCCGAAGGGCTATGATACGGTGTGCATGGAGGGGATGTTCTCGCAGGGCGAGTGGCAGCTGCTGTCCATTGCCCGCGCTGCGGCGGCAGACCCCGCTGTGCTGCTGCTCGACGAGATTACGGCAAACCTGGATGCCGAAACCGAAGCGCGCGTTCTTGAAGCGCTGCGCCGTGCGTCTGCGGGGCGCACGGTTCTTTCCGTTTCGCACCGCATCTATGAAAATCTCGGCGGCAGAACCATCGAGGTCAGAGCGCAGGCCTAGGGTGTATTCTTCCAACTCCCAACGAACCCGGACAGCGGACCTTTTCACGCTGCGCTGCACCATTTTTCCTTGAAATATGTCAGTATTCCTGCGAAAAAATGTCTTGCTCAGCGCAAAAATTCCTCGCTGCCGGTCACTTCTCTAGTTTTCAGATGCACCCTAGGGCGATTGTTTTTTGCTACAATGTTAAATGGTATTTTTTATTCATTATATAGCATAAAAATATAGCCTTGTCCTGCCTGTAGCAAAAAATGGTGATCAATTTTTATGAATGGTTAGATAGTAATGATGCAGAAAACATTTTGCGAACCAGTTTTTAGTGGATTTTTTGACTATTTTCAATTTGTTTCATGCTGCTCGCTCCGGAGCTTTTTGAGACAGATGCCGCTGATAAATACTTCATATCCGCGCGAATAAACCATCGGGGCCAGAGGAAGTTCCTCTGGCCCTTTTCTTTTTGAATACCAAAGACTCTGTTGAGAAACAGTATATTTGTCAGATATCTGAAATATCCTTCAGCGCATGATACACATCCCGCCAGAGGTGCAGGCCGTTGCCGGGGTACCGGCTGCGCAGACGCTCCAGTGCAGCTTTTCTGGCTTTGGTCACGCCGTCCGGCGAGAGCATTTCGCGCAGGCCGAGCTCGTCCGCAGACAGCTTCTCGTAGCCGAACACGCCGTAGGTATGGCCGAGGATCGCGCGGTCTTTCGCGCTGAGCGTCTGTGCAACTTCATCCAGAGGAAGCAACTCCTCCTTGTGCAGCCGCTGCGACTGCTTTAAGCGCTGCATTTCGTCCTTGGGCAGTACCGCCGCACCGAGGTTTGCCTCCAAATAGCGGTACATCTTGCCACGAAGAAACGGATGCAGATATGTAGTCAGTTTTCCACGATTCTCGTCATACGCCCCGACGGAAAGACGCTCACAAAGCTCTAACGCGCCTTCGGCACACAGCTCGTCCAGCGTTTCTTTGTCCGAACAGCCAAAGCTCTGCGCCGCGTCTTTTGCAACAGAAGCGATGAACCCCTGCATTTGCAGATAGAGCTGCTCAAAGGCTTCCGTGTCACCGCTGAGATATTGCCGGTACAGTTCTTCGTTCGTCATAAGCTGTCACCTCCTCACGCAGCACCGTCAGTTTTGCTTTCTTGGGCGTCCTACGGGCTTACTTTTGCGCTGCACATCGCAGAGCGGATAGAGATTCTTGGTTGCCAGGGATTCGTTGAAGGCTTCATAGGGCATACCGGGTTGTGTTCGTGCTTCGTGATAAAGCTTCTCTGCCTTTGCACGCAGGCGCATTTGCTCCTCTGCCGTGATAATGCCGCGAGCTTTATCCTTATCGATACGCTGATAGCAGCGAGAAAGCGCCTGCGTCAGTGGACTGTCCGCCGCTGTTTCTTTGACGCCGCGCATCCGATAACCGAGCTGCGCACAGGAATAGCGCGGGTTATCCGGATTCGGGGAATCGCAGTATTTTGTATGATAGCCCTTTTGCAGCAGAAAGAGCCTGCCGCACAGTTCACACTTCCGAATCAGATGCCCGGCTTCCAGCCCTTTATAGAAATCCAGCTTCAAAAGCGTTTGCAAATGCTCTGTGCAATATATTGGTTTGGCGACAGATGTTCAAGAGCGTATAATTGCTGCTGCCTTTCTATCGGATTGGCGATCCACTTGTGCCGGAATTCCGAAAGAGAAAACCCGAATATATTGGTTTGGCACAGATGTTCAAGTCCGGAAGAATAAACGTCTGACAGACGGAAGCGACATCTTTAAGCACCTGCGCATAATTCATACAATATGCTTTATACATTGCCACTTCAAATCCAGCGGCACGGGCGCGATCAGCAGCGCAGGGGTTTTTCGCCTCCGGCTTTGGCGGAATGGGCGGATACAAGTTCAGATACTCATTCCCGCTGCGCCTCACTCAATTCCTCCGGATTTTTGATTCTGCCGTATTTCTTCGGATTTTCCAAGTAGTCTTCATACACACAGATCTGACGTAAAATCTCATGGTCGTGCGTATTCATTTCAAGTGGATCGCCCTCTGCAACCGGCATTTCCGTGAGCTGCTTTGCCTCTGCCAGAATGTATGCGTCCGTCTGAATCAAGCGAAAAATATGATGATGACAGAGCGCTTCATTCAGCAGGAGCATCTGCTCATTGGCCCGATGCCAGTCGGTCAGCTTGTGTGTTTTTTCATAAAGCGCCATACCTTCCATTGCAGATTGCAAGCGGCTGTCAAGCGCTTGATATTCCGCTGGCGTGATGTTCAAAACCTCCGTTGTCAGTGCTCCAAGCGGAAATTCTTCTCCGTAAATACCAAGCGTTTTTTCTCCAACATAAAACGTAATGGACTGAAACATACGTTTCTCCTTTGAAAACCTGTCCGCAAATGATTTTTTTATTTGTCTGCTATTACTCTGAGTGTATCAGAAAAATCTCCATACTACAAGTAGAAAGGTGCGTGCCGCGAAAAACGTGGTACGCACCTTTACTTTTTGATTCGGAGGAGATTTTTTGACAGGAAACACACCATTAAAACTGATTTCCATGAGCGAAATCAACGCGGAGGAGGTGCAATGGCTCTGGTATCCGTACATCCCACTTGGCAAGCTGACGATCCTTCAAGGCGACCACGGCGAGGGAAAAACGAGCTTCATTCTGGCAGTCATTGCAGCTCTGACGCGCGGCGAGCGAGCCGCTGCCGGAGTGCGAGCAGGCAGCGGAGCCGATGAACGTGATCTACCAGACCGCCGAGGACGGTCTGGCGGATACCATCAAGCCAAGGTTAGAGAGCGCAGGCGCAGACTGCACGCGCGTGCTGGTCATCGACGAGAGCAAACGCGAGCTGACGCTCTGCGACGCAAGGCTGGAAGAAGCGATCCGCAGGACGGGAGCAAAGCTGATCGTGCTTGACCCGCTGCAGGCGTATCTCGGAAGCAATGTGGATATGCACCGCGCAAACGAGGTGCGTCCGGTACTCAAACGGCTTTCCCTGATGGCGGAGCGCACACAATGCGCCGTCATTCTGATCGGACACATGAACAAGGCGCAGGGCTTGAAATCCGGCTATCGCGGTCTCGGCTCTATCGACTTCCGCGCTTCAGCCAGAAGCGTTTTGATCGTCGGGCGGCTGAAAAGCGGCGATACGCTCCGCATTGTCGCGCAGGACAAGAACAGCCTTGCCCCGGAGGGCGCAGCCATTGCATTTGAACTTCATCCGGAGCACGGCTTTCAGTGGAAGGGCTTCTGCGATGCGACTGTTGACAACATCCTGAACGGCACAGGGCAGGTGCAGACAAAGACCATGCAGATGGAAGACGAGCTGCGCAGGTTTCTGACGCAGCCAAGACCAGCCGAGGAAGTCCTTGCGCTTGCAAAGCAGCTCGGCATTTCGGAGCGAACGCTGAAAATCGCGAAGCGAAATCTCGGCATTCTTTCGGAGCGCCGCGCCGACCAATGGCTCTGGCGTTTGCCGGAGCAAGAGGGCAAGGGGGTAACGCCTTGAACGGTTTGCATCCTTGCACCCTTCCACAGCGGGCACCGTTCGCCGCCGTGAGGCGCGTGTCGCCGCTGTGTGCGGCTTTCTGCCCCGACAGCGGGTGTGTGCGCGGCACAACAGGAAAAGCCAACGTTGCGCCGACGTGCAAAGAACAAAATCGCAATCCAGCAACGCGATTGCGATTTTGAGAGGAGGCGCAGCGGAATGAACGAGACCTGCCGCTTGCGGCGGGGCGAGGGATATGGAGCTTGTGCCGACGAAGGAGCCAGCATCGCATTTGGCTAGTCGCCGGTGACCCGGCTCCCCGCCAAATGCTGTTTGCGGGCAGAAGCCCATACCCACTACTTCGTCACAAAGTCCGCTGCGCGTGTAACGCCCTGCGGGAGAGGGCATTCCACGCTCCGCTCCCTTGCTCCTCAGTTCCAAACAAAACCCGCTTCGCTGGGCTTTTGTTTGGTAGAGGGAAACGAAAGATACGGAGGAAAATATGCGAAAAAACAAGCAATTCAGTATTCGGATCTCATCACAGGATTTAGAGACTATTCGCCAAAAGGCAGCGCAGGCGCACATGAGCCAGAGCGATTATGTGACTGCCTGTTGTCTTGGAAAACGTATTGTGATTCTGAACGGGCTAAAGGAAGTCCTGCGGCAGCAGAAAGCCATCGGCAACAATCTCAACCAACTGGCTGTGCTGGCGAATATGGGCAAGGTACAGTTCGCCAATCTGGACGCGGCTGCGCGGGAGTTCGCAAAATTATTGCTATCTGTCGTAAGCGGAAAAGCGACCAGTTTCGCACGATAAGGCGTGTACTGCATGAAACAGCAATCAAACTTCGCTGTATGTTGTCCAATCCTGGGCAACTTTTCTTATTTGCAGCGCTGTATGTAGAAATATTTTTACATACAGGAGGTACGTTATGACAGAAGAAAACTACAAGTATCGAACAAGCCAGATTATGCTGAGAAACCAGTTTCCGGGAAACGGAGTGTGGAACATTCCCATCATTCCAAAATTTCAGGAGCGTCCTGGAGATTTCGATGACCTGCTGCTGATTGGTTTTGACAAAACGGATGCGGATGACCGAAAACACCCAGACCGAATGGTACATTTTTTCCTCTACGATTATCGTTTTGAGCGTGTATGGGAAAAGCCGGATTCTGTACTTGACAGATTATATCCATATTGTGCGGTGCTTACCCCGGATTTCAGTATGTATCTGGAAATGAATCCGGTTTTGCAGCTTTATAACGTATTCCGCAACCGATGGTGCGGCGCGTACTGGGCATCAAAAGGACTTCGCGTGATCCCAACTGTCAACTGGGGCGACACATCAACCTTTGACTTTTGCTTCGAGGGGATTGAAAAAGGAAGCGTTGTTGCCGTATCGACCTATATGGCATCGGCACACGACAACCGATGCGATCAAAAGGAATGGTTTCTGACAGGCTACCGGGAAATGCTGCGGCGGATCGAGCCGGAAAAGATTATCTGCTATCATACGCCGTTTCCTGAAATGGAAGGAAACATCATCTATGTAGACTATGAACGAAGTTCCTGGCGTTACCTTGATACAGAACAATCTCTTCGTAAAGATAATCTGGAAGATTTCCTGATTGGCGGGACATATCGCCCGGAACGTGATACAATAGAGCCGTACCTGATTGGCGGGACACGGAAGGGCGGCGGCAGCGCCTACGGCGGAAAATGGAAACCGAATCCGAACAAACCATACGACGGTCGCTATATCGGCGTGCCGGGTGAGATCAAACGTACATTTAAGGGCGGTTATTGGGTGGATACCAAGATAGGAGATGACGGACGCGCAATCATGGAACGGCACTATACAGATCATAATCAGCCATGGGCGCATACCAATCCGCACGATCATCCAATTCATTGGGATAACCCTGCGGGATACCCCGACCCACAGCCTGCAATCAATTATCCGAATGGGGCGCCAGAATTCAAGCAATGGCGGGAGGTTTACAATGTGAAGTATACAATTTCTCCAGATAATACAGTTGAGCAGAATCGTTTTGTCGGCATCAGCGACTTCAAAACATGTATGAAATGGCATGGTGAGGTCGAATTCATGTGGAACGAAAATCTATACAGCATCACGCCCCGCAGCAACGGAAAAATCAGTATTTCCATGGCATACCGCGAAGATACTGAAAAACTCTGTGATACCTCCGATGAAGTTCTTGAATATATGGTTGGCTCTGACCGACTGCGTGACGTGATTACGCAGGTCACTGTGCTTGACCGTTCCATCTGAGCGCTCCTACTAAGAACAAAGACGGCGAGATGACATTCGAAGTCTACGCCCGCGGCTGGCTGGAACGGCAGACAAAATACGCACCCGGCACGATCGCGTTTTACCGGCGGTCGCTTGAAACGGTATTCCCGGAGATCGGCGCGATCAAGTTGAATCGGCTGCGCCCGATTGCGCTGGAAAACCTGCTGGCAAAGCTCCGCAAGCGCACCCATCGCGGAAAACCGATCAAGGAAAAAACGGTGCAGAAATACCTGACCGTCGTATCAGCAGTTCTCAGTGATGCGAAGCGCAATGAGATCACTGAAAAGAACCCTGCCCGTATGATCGACCTGCCGGACGCGGAACGAAAAGCGCAGGAGATTCCGACGATGGAGGAAATGCAAAAATTTCTCTCCGCCCTCTGCTATGAAGAACCAGTTTTCCAGCTGTTCTACTTTCTCGCCATCAACACGGGGATGCGGCGCGGCGAGCTGTGCGCCCTGCGCTGGTCAGACGTGATCGTGACTGGCAGCTACGAGGGCTATATCATTGTCCAGCATTCCCGCAGCACTGTTTCCGGTGAGGGTGTGCAGGAGGGCAAAACCAAGAATGGACGTACTCGGACAGTCTCGATGAACGGGGAAATGTTCAGCCTGCTGCGCGGGTTCTGCTATCGCAAAATGAGACTCCGCGATGAAAGGGGCATCCCGTTTCCAGAGTACATTTTCACAAAAGACGACGGCACACCCATCCATCCGGACACGTTCAGCAAGCACCTGAAAGCCTTGTTCGCGGAAATCGGTCTGCCGAAAACCTATCACCTGCACACCCTGCGCCACTTTTTTGTCTCGACACTTCTGCATGAGGGCGTGGACAAAAATACGGTCGCAGACCTCGCCGGTCATGGCGATACGTCGTTCTTGGAGCGCACCTACTGCCATCCGCAGATGCAGCTCAAGCAGGAGGCCGCAAAGCGTATGAGCAATAGCTTGTTCGCGACACCCAATTTGGAATTGTTGGTTTCGTAGAATCTTCAAAACCTACTCGCTATTCCCGATTTTTCTGGTATTGTTGCTGTTACAAAATCTCAGCCGTGCTGAGCAGAACAGGAGGAATCACAAAATGGCAAGTATCAGAAAACGCGGGAATAGCTACCTGCTTGTCGTCTCGATGGGTTACACGCCCGACGGACGGCGGCGCAATCCGCAGCAGAAAACAGTCAAGCCGCCCATAGGCCTTACGCCAAAGCAGACGGAGAAGTGGTTACAGGAGCAGGCGATGCTGTTTGAGATGAGCTGCAAAAAACTGAATCCGGATATTGACCGGTCAATCACGCTCGAAAAATACACCGAGATCTGGATCCGGACGATTGCCCCAGATAAGCTGGCGAAGTCCACGCTCGTGCGCGAGAAGCAGGATATCGAGCGGTTCAAGCCATACCTTGGCAGCTACAAGCTGGTTGATCTGCGCCCCGAACACTTCCGCAGCCTGTATGCAAAACTGCGTAAACAAAAGAACAAGGCGAACGGAAAGCCGCTCTCCGAAGCGACGGTCGAGGGTGTCCACAGCTGCCTGTGCGGCATCCTCTCCGACGCGATGGAGGGCGGCTATTTGGATCACAACCCGGCGTGGCGCACCTACAAATACGCCGGGCAGAAGAAAGAGAAAAAGATTGCGGACGATGAAACGGTGAAACAGCTGATTCAGGCGCTGGAAAGTGTGAGCATCCTGTACGAAACCTACTTCAAGCTCATCATCTCAACTGGAATGCGGCGCGGTGAGTGCTGTGCGCTCAAGTGGGAGGACATCAACTACGCCGAACGCAGCATCCACGTCTGCCGGAACGCCGTCAAAACAACCAGTGACGAGATCATCGTGAAAGCACCGAAAACGAAAGCAGGTAACCGCTATGTGTACTTCTCAGCAGAGATGGAAAGTCTGCTGCGCGAATACGAAGCCTTCTGCGCAGCGGAAACAGAGCGCTACGACCGACGCAAGCAGACCAAAGATGACTATGTGTTCCGCAGAAAAGGTATGAAACTCCCGATGACACCATCAACCTTCACTTGGCGCTTCAAGAAAATCCTCAAAGCAAACGACCTGCCAACAGACCTGAATGTCCACAGCTTGCGTCACACGGCGGCAAGTCTGTTCATCGCCAGCGGCACGGATGTCGGCACAGTTGCTGGATTGCTCGGACACAGCCAACCGTCGACCACGCTGGATATCTACACCCACGCCTTTGACAAAAATAAAAAAGCAGCCAGTCAGATCATGCAGAGCAACTTGGAAATCTGAGCTCCCTGCTGAAACGCTCTATCCGGTTGCGCTATGCAGCAAAAGCAAGGAATCAAAACATTATCATATAAAAATGACGTGAAATCATATGATTTCACGTCATTTTTGGTACGCCCGACACGATTCGAACGTGCGACCTACAGAGTCGGAGTCTGTCACTCTATCCAGCTGAGCTACGAGCGCATTTATGAGATAAACGGCGAAGTGCCGATCATCGCTTTTTGAAAATGGTAGTCAAACAGTAGTCAAGGAACAAGCGAAAAATCGCCCTCACACCCGAAAAGCCCAGTCGTATCAACGGCTTTGGGATTCTCTCAGCCGAATGGGGCAGAAACGTCGGAGTCTGTCACTCTATCCAGCTGAGCTACGAGCGCGTATCTTTTTTCGGAATGCGAAGCTATTATAGCAAATTATTTGCGGCTTGTAAAGCGAAAGCTGGCGGCAAACGGACATTTTTCCGGATTGCGGCAATGCAGCCCGGGCAGTTGCTTGCCCGGGCTGCACGTTTCTGCTCAGAGCAGAAGCGCTGATCGGTTTTGTTATTTCAGAACATCCTCGCAGAAGCGGTGAAGCATTGCCGCCGTCTGCGCGCAGGTTGCCTCGGCGGTGGGAAGAAGCTTCCCGTTCGCGCCCTGCATCACGCCCGCGCCGCACGCCCACTGCATTGCCGGCACGGCGTACCCGGAAACGTCAAACGCATCGTCAAAGCTCATGTTTAAGCCCTCGATAAACGCCACCGCCTGTGCAATTTCCGCCTCCGGCACATGGTAGGCGCGCAGGTTCATCATCAGAAACAGGCGCAGCTTCTTTTCCAGCGTCAGCTCCGGCTGATAGGGTCCAAAAATGCCGAACAGCTCCTTTGCCGTCTCGCGGAGGATATGCTCTGATGCTTCCTTCTGCGTGTACGCCTCGAGATAAATCTCGCGCAGATTCTCGTTCAGCTCCGTCAGCGTCATCTGGATTGCCGTCTCGACCGCGTAGACACACACCGGCGGCAGCTGGCGTCCTGCCGTGCTGCGCGCCATGGCAAACTGATTTTCGAACATGAACGCCGCCAGCTCGGTCCGTACGCCGTCTTTGGCGCGGAAAATATTCTGGAACGAGCTGTTGGAGACCTCCGCCTTGTGGACAATCTCCGAGACCGTGGTCTTTTTGTAGCCCTGCTCTAAAAACAGCCGGACGCAGACCGTTAAAATACGCTTTTTGGATGGCAGACTTGCGCTTGTCATCGCGATGGCACTCACTCCCCTCCCGGTTTGGCATGCATGCCACGCTTATAACAGACATTTCCAATAAACGCAAGAGGCGCATGGAAAATAAACCGCCGCGTTTTAGGCGCAGAAAACCCCGGCGCTCAAAGAGCGCCGGGGTACGTAATTGGATGGATGCTCTCAGGACGCCCTGATTCCATCGGCAAGCCATGGATGGGAGGTTCCTTTTTTTAATACATGCCGCCCATGCCGCCGCCCTGTGCTGCGGCTGCTGCCATAGCTGCGTCAGCCTGAGGATCGGGCTTGTCGGCGACCAGGGATTCGGTCGTCAGGACGCACGATGCGATGGAAGCGGCGTTCTCCAGCGCGGTGCGGGTGACCTTCGTCGGATCGACGATACCGGCGGGGATCATGTCGCAATAGGTCTCGGTGTAGGCGTTGTAGCCATAGCCCAGCTTGCGGCTGGAGCGGATCTTTTCAAAGACGATGGAGCCGTCGACACCGGCGTTCTCGGCGATCTGGCGGACAGGAGCCTGCAGCGCCTTGACGATGATGGCCGCGCCGGTCTTCTCATCGCCGGACAGCTTGGCAACGAGCTTCTCAACAGCGGGAATTGCGTTGACAAACGCCGGTGCCGCCGCCGGCAACGATGCCTTCCTCGACAGCTGCGCGCGTTGCGTTCAGCGCGTCCTCGACGCGAAGCTTCTGCTCTTTCATCGCAACCTCGGTCTGTGCGCCGACCTTGATGACTGCAACACCGCCGGACAGCTTTGCCAGACGCTCCTGCAGCTTTTCCTTGTCATAGTCGGACGTGGTGATGGCGAGGGTGTTCTTGATCTCGGCAACACGCGCCTTGATTTCGTTTGCATCGCCAGCGCCGTCGACGATGACGGTGTTATCCTTTGTGACCTTGACCTGACGGGCACGACCGAGATCAGCCAGCTGCACGTCGGGCAGGTTCATGTTCAGCTCGCTCGAAACATACGTGCCGCCGGTGAGAACGGCGATGTCCTTGAGCATTTCCTTGCGGCGATCGCCGAAGCCGGGCGCCTTGACGCAGACGCAGTTGAAGCTGCCGCGCAGACGGTTGACGAGCAGGGTCGACAGCGCATCGCCCTCGACGTCCTCAGCGATGATGACGAGCTTCTGCCGGCCTTGACGATCTGCTCGAGAACGGGCAGAATCTCCTGAATGGAGGAGATCTTCTTATCGGTGATGAGCAGGTACGGATCATCGACAACAGCTTCCATCTTGTCGGTGTCGGTGACCATATACGGAGAGATGTAGCCGCGGTCGAACTGCATGCCTTCGACAACCTCCGAGGCCGGTCTCGGCGGTCTTGGACTCTTCAATGGTAATGACGCCGGCAGCCGTGACCTTCTCCATGGCCTCGGCAATCAGCTTGCCGATGTCCTCGTCGCCGGAGGAGACGGTACCGACACGGGCAATATCGTCGCTGCCCTTGACAGCCTCGGAGTTTGCCTTGATGGTATCAACGGCGGTCTTGACTGCCTTTTCCATGCCCTTGCGCATGACCATGGGGTTTGCGCCGGCGGAAACGTTCTTCAGACCTTCGTGGACAATCGCCTGCGCCAGAAGCGTAGCGGTCGTCGTGCCGTCGCCGGCAACGTCGTTGGTCTTGGTTGCGACCTCGCGCACGAGCTGCGCGCCCATGTTCTCAAATGCGTCTTCGAGCTCAATGTCCTTTGCGATCGTGACGCCGTCGTTGGTGATCGGGTAGAAAAAGCGCAGGGCTTTGGGCACGAGGCTGATGTCCAGCGCGTCGGTATAAAGCGCCTCGCCGTCGATGTTCACGACGCTTTCGCTGTCGCAGCGGATGGTGAGCGCCGTGCAGCGTTCATGGCGAATGAGCGCCGGATAATCGGCGTATTTTCCCTTCTGGTATTTGCCGATGACCGCTGCCACCTGCAGAAGACTCACCTTTTTGACCAGCAGCACGTCCAGCAGCCCATCGTCCGGCTCCGCCTCGGGCACAGGGTTGAAGCCCCCGCCATACCACCTGCCGTTGCACACGCAAATTAACGTCTGCTCGGCGTCGATCGTTTCCCCGTTCAGTTCGACCACATAATGTGCGCTGCGCCCGGACAGAATATTCGCAAGAATCGACAGGATGTACGCGCCCTTGCCCGTGACAAGCGGCAGCCGCTTGAATCTTACCATATCTGTTCCGATTTTCGCGTCCAGACCGATGGAGAGGATGTTGGCGCAGTACGTATCGTTGCAGCGGATCAGATCAAAGCGCGTCTCGTCCGCGTCGAGCAGGCGCTCGAGATCAAAAAACGGCGCGGTGTCGGAAAAGACCTTGATGGCGTCGTTGCCGGAGCCGCCCGGATAGTGCGTCACCGCAGCGTTGGGGCAGCCTGCCATGCCGCAGACGACCTCATTGAGCGTGCCGTCGCCGCCGCAGGCATACAACCGCACCTCCTGCCCCGTTTCGCAGGCTTTTCTGGCGAGCGCGCGGCAGTCGCCGGGGGCTTTGGATACGCAGATTTCATAGTCGAGCCCGCGCGCGCCGCAAATCCTTTCAATATCCTGCGAAAAGCGCGGGGTCTGATCCGATTTACCGGCAGCGGGGTTGAGAATAAAAACATGCTTCATGACGGGAACAATCTCCTTTATCCTTCGTCTTAGAAGTACAGCCTAATAATAACGCTCAGAAATACATGTAGACGTTGCACTGCAATCTTCCGTTATAGAGCTTGCGCTTTTTTGCAGCCTGCTTGCCGAAGTAATGTTCAAACTCCGGTTCGGAGGAAATGATGTATTTCTTCCAGCCATCGGCAAACTTCACGTGCCTGCCAAATGCCCGGTACAGCTGCTGGGCGCTGCGCTGCTCTAACATGCGCTCGCCGTAGGGCGGGTTGCAGACCATCACGCCCTTGTCCGACGGCAGACTCATCTTCGTCGCGTCCGCCTCGCGGAACTCAATCAGCTTTCCGACGCCCGCTTTTCTGGCGTTGTCGCGTGCAATGTCCAGCGCTGCCGGGTCGATATCCGTACCGAGAATGCGGTAGTCTCCGCGGTATTCGCGGTCGAGCGCCTCCGTTCTTGCCTCGCGCCAGACCTGCTGCGGCACACACGCCCACTTCTGCGCGCCGAACGAGCGGTTCATGCCCGGCGCGCGGTTTAAGGCAATCATTGCCGCTTCGATGCAGATCGTGCCCGAGCCGCAGAACGGGTCCCAGAAAAAGTCCCGCCCGCGGTATCTGGCAAGGTTCACCATCGCAGCCGCCATCGTCTCATGCAGCGGCGCGAGGTTCGCGTTTTCGCGGTAGCCCCGCTTGTGCAGGCTCACGCCCGAAGTGTCGAGGAAGATTTCGCAGCGGTCTTTCATGATCGAAAACCGGATCTGATACGTCGCGCCCGTCTCGGGCAGCCACGAAAGCCCATATTTCGCGCCCAGCCGGTCGACCGCCGCTTTTTTCACAATCGCCTGGCAGTCCGGCACAGAATGCAGCTGGCTGTCCAGGCTGTAGCCCTTGACCGGGAACGCGCCGTCCTTCGGCACGAAATCTTCCAGCGGAATTTTTTTGACCCCCTGGTAAAGGTCTTCAAAGCTCTTCGCCTCGAACTGCGCGAGCAGAATCATCACGCGCTCGCCCATCCGGCAGCAGAGATTTGCCTTTGCCATCGCGGCAAAGTCCCCGTCAAAGAAAACGCGCCGGTCTTCGACGCGGACGTTCGAAAGGTTCAGCCGTTTGAGCTCATCGCCGACCAGACCCTCGAGCCCAAACAGACACGGTACGCAGAATGTCATTGTTTGCATGTAGCAGGTTCTCCCATATTTCGTAATCCACATTAGTATAGTAAAAACCCGGTAAAATAGCAACGTATTTCTTTTGGTTTTTTACGTCCTTTTTACGAAAGGTTCATGACAGGACGCAAAAAATCAGGTATACTGTTCACAAGAAAGGAGGCAGGTTCTTATGGTCTATGTATGGCTCGGTCTGATCGTAGCGTTCATCGCCGTCGAAGCGGCGACGGTAAACCTCGTGTCCATCTGGTTTATCGGCGGGTCCGTTGCGGGTCTTGTGTGTGCAATTCTGGGTGCGCCAACGCTTTTGCAGTTTGCGGTGTTCATTCTCGTCTCGGCGCTTTTGCTGGCGCTGCTGCGCCCGCTGCTCAAAAAGTATCTGCGCGTCAAGCCCTCCAGAACAAGCGCCGACCGGCTGCTCGGACAGGAGGCGCTGGTCACGGAGGACATTGACAACCTCCGCGAAACGGGCGCCATTCGCATAAACGGCGTGCTGTGGACGGCAAAGAGCGTCGACGATACGCAGATCCCCAGCGGCAGCCGCGTGGTGATTGCGCGCATCGAGGGTGCAAAGGTCTATGTCAAACCCGCCGGAGTTCCGGCAGAAGCATAAGGCAACACCGCGCAATTGCGTCTTCGCGCTTCGACGGATCTTTCCACCAATTCTGCGGTTTGAAAGGTCGAAATACATAGAGTATTCCTTCACTTTCCGAACCTTGGCTTGATGAAAAATCTCTCGCCGAATCAGCTTGCCGAATTGTGCGGTGCTGCCATAAGTCATTTTTTCGTCAGAAACAAAGAAGAGAAACACCATAAGGAGGATGTATTTATGGAATGGATTCCCGTACTTGTCATCGCGGTGCTGGCGCTGGTCATCATCGTCCGCAACATCTATGTCGTCCAGCAGTCGCGGGCGTATGTCGTCGAGCGGCTCGGCGCGTTCAGCAATGTCTGGACCGTCGGCATTCACTTCAAGGTCCCATTCGTTGAGCGCGTGGCAAAGAAGGTCAGCCTCAAGGAGCAGGTTCTTGACTATCCGCCCCAGCCTGTTATTACCAAGGATAACGTCACCATGCAGATCGACACCGTCGTCTACTTCCAGATCACCGATCCCAAGCTCTATGCCTACGGCGTCGAGCATCCGATGATGGCGATGGAGACGCTCACGGCGACGACGCTGCGAAACATCATCGGCGATCTGGAGCTGGACCAGACGCTCACCTCGCGCGACGTCATCAACACCCGCATGCGCGCGATTCTCGACGAAGCGACTGACCCGTGGGGCATCAAGGTCAACCGTGTCGAGCTCAAGAACATTCTTCCCCCGCAGGACATCCAGAATTCCATGGAAAAGCAGATGAAGGCAGAACGCGACCGCCGGCAGGCAATCCTGCAGGCAGAGGGCGCAAAGCACAGCCAGATTCTCGTTGCCGAGGGCGAAAAGGAAGCCGCGATTCTGAAGGCGGACGCGGAAAAGCAGGCGGCAATCCTGCGCGCAGAGGCAGAAAAGGAATCCGCCATTCTCCGCGCCGACGGCGAAGCGCAGGCAATCCGTGCGGTGCAGCAGGCGCTTGCCGATTCTTTGGCGCTGCTGAACGAAAAAGCGCCGAACGATCAGGTGCTCAAGCTCAAGGCGCTCGAGGCAATGCAGAAGGTTGCCGACGGCAAGGCGACGAAGATCATCATTCCGTCTGAAATTCAGGGGCTTGCCGGTCTTGCCTCCGGCATTACCGAAGCGGTAAAGGAAGCAAAGTAACATGGCAAAAAAGAAGGACGAACGCTTTGTCAAGGTCCATGAGGAGGGAACCGGCTTCGGCTGGCTGAGAACTGTCTGGGTCGACAAGCAGACCGGCGTCAACTACCTCTTTGTAAATTCCGGCTACGCTGGCGGCATGACGGTTCTTCTCGGTGCAGACGGCAAGCCCGTCATTGCCCCGGTCCCAAACGAATATCCGGAAGACTGACAAATGCGCCCCGACCTGACGGTCGGGGCGCATTCCCTTCTGTCAAAAAAGCAATCGCTTTTTTGACAGTTTCATCCGGAGAAGCTGACAGAATTCTGGCAGACGTAGTAGATTCTGCGGTCGGCGTCGTTTGCCAGCACCAGCACCTCGCCGACACTTCCGAGCACCGCCGCATTCGCAACCAGCAGCGGTCCTGCCGCGACGGACACGGTGCGTCTGCCGGAGAGGCGGGAGTCCGTGCAGTCGCAGGGCGTGGGCTTCATGACGGGAGCAGTATTGGAAAGCGGCGGACGACCCGGATGCAGCGCCTGCCACAGCAGGCTCTTGAGCTGGGTATACGTTTCGTCCTGCGTCTCGGACGCCGGGACCGTAAACGCCACCGCCGTCAGCGAACACACCGACACCGCACTGGGCGTAAACGCCGGACCCGCCGCGCAGCAGCTGTCTGTCGCGCAGACCGGAATCGGATAGTAGATCTGCCCGCTGACCTCCAGATCATCACATGTACAGGGCTTGATGCTGACAAACTCGCCCGCAAGCGGTCCTGTGAGATTGTCGTAGGCGGTCGTCGCCGTGTCCGGGCAATTTAAGGACGTGCCGAGGACAAAATTGGGCGTAAAAAATGCGAACTGGCTGTAATCCACAAGCGGGGCAAGACGCGGGTCGCACAGCAGCTCCAAAGCGCCCAGCATCCCTGCCGCGCAGCCGCAGCCGCAGTCCACATTCGCCTCTTCCGCGCGCGGGGGAGGCGGCACCGGCGGTCTCGGAGGCATCGGCGGATATGGCGGCACCGGCATACAGCCCGGCGGGCATGCAGGCGGGCACGGTGCCGGGGGCGGAGGCGGCGGGCAGGGATTCGGCGGTGACGGCGGGCAGGGATTTGCCGGTTGTGTACACGAGCAGCCGCCGGTGGTTGTGTAGTTGCAGTTTGGATTCATATCATCACTCCTCAAAACGGTTGGTTTTCTCTCGACTACATCTAGGATGTATTCTTCCAACTGCCAACGCACCCGGACAGCGGTCCTTTTTGCGCTGAACCGCACCGTTTTTCCTTGAAATACGACAGTATTCCTGCGGAAAAACGTCTTGCTCAGCACAAAAATTCCTCGCCGCCGGTCACATTTCCAGTTTTCAGATACACCCTACAATATGCCGCAGCTTCCCAAATGGTTCCCTTGCTTTTTCCGCCCGTTTCCGCTATGATGAAGAAAGTCAAAAACGTCTGGAAGTGTTTTTATCATGCTGCGAAAAGTTTTCTGTATCCTGCTTGCCGTCTGCCTGAGCGTTCCTCTGGCTTGCCCTGCGCTTGCCGCCGATACGCCGGATGTGGTGGAAATGCCTACCGTCGTCACGCCGCTGCAAAAAGAACCGGCGGCAGAAGAGCCTGCGCCGGAAGAACCTGCCGAAGAAGCCGGTGCATCGGAAGAAGACGCGCCGTCCGGTCTTGCCGCGTTGTTTGACGACTTCCGCGCAGAATACAATCTGACGGAGCAGAATTTTGCCGTCAGCTACTATGACACCGTCACGCAGGAAAGCTACGACTGGAACGAGACGCACATGATGGTCGCAGCAAGCACCTTCAAGCTCCCGCTGAACCTCTATTATTATGAGATGGAAAATGCAGGCGAGATCGCGTCCGACGCGCTCATGACCCAGGGCGGCGCGACGCTGGACCTGTGCCACTATTTGAGCATCGTCGAGTCGAACAACGAAATCTCCCACGCGCTTTTGTACCGCATCGGGACCTTCCCGGAATATAAAGAGGCAATGCGCAAATACTTCACCATGACGGACGATGAAATCGACCCAAAATACTATCAGGACAACTACTACTGCACGCGCATGATGATGGACACGCTGAAATACCTCTATGCGCGCCAGGATGAATTTCCCGAGCTGATCGACTACATGAAGCAGTCGATCCCGCAGAACGGCTATTTCAAGGCGAAGGTCACCGAGATGGAGGTCGCGCACAAATACGGCAGCTTCGAGGGTGCGGAAAACGACGTTGGCATTTTCTATGCCGAGCATCCGTTCCTGCTCGCCGTGTATACGCAGAACGTCGGCGAGAGCGTTGTGCAGGACGCGGCGCGGCTTGCCGCCGACTATAACGCGCAGCAGACGGAACTTTACAAACAGCAGGCGCTGCAGGCGCAGCTGGACGCCTTCGAAGCAGAAAAGCAGGCGCGTCTGCAAGACGCCGAAGCACGCGCGGAGCAAGCCCGGCTTACCCTTGCCGCCGAGCAGGAGGCAGAAAAAGCTGCACCAACCGGTGACGTTCTGTTGCTCGAAACTGAGCCGGACACCGAACCGGCGCAAACGCCAGCGCAGCCGCAGGAGGCAGAATCGTCCGCGTCTGCTTTCCAGTTCAACCCGGACAATTTCGAGTGGTGGATGCTTGCCGTAGCGGCAGCGGTGCTGCTGCTTGGAAGCGGCGGCGTGCTGCTCGTCTGGAAAACCGGCAAAATGAAGGAGCTCTCGCGCGACGCGGAGCAGGACGATGAAGACTCGGACGATTCCGACGCAGAGGCAGAAACCCCAAAAGAAGATACGCAGCTTCTGCACTGACCAAAAAACCTTCCCGTTTCCGGGAAGGTTTCTCTTGCATTTTGTAGTATGATTTGTTATACTAAGTATGAAAAGTTATACTCCAAAGGAGGCAGTTTTATGGCGATACAATTTCCGAAGGGAAAATACATCAGCATGGTCAAGGTCGGCGAGAAGGGGCAGATTGTAATTCCCAAGGGCGCGCGCGACCTGTTTTCGATTCAGCCGGGAGACAATCTGCTGCTGCTTGCCGACGAAGAAAAGGGCATTGCGCTCGTTCCGTCGGAATCGCTCGATACGCCCGCGGCGCTGTTTGCATTGGGAAAGGAAGTGAGCCGCAATGGCGGAAATTCTGACGGTCCGGAATCTGTGTAAGAATTATCCCGCGTTCGAGCTGCACGACGTGAGCTTCTCCATCCGCGCGTCAAGCATCATGGGGCTGATCGGACGAAACGGCGCGGGCAAGACGACGACGATCAAATCGATTCTGCGCCTCGTCCGCCCGGACGGCGGAAGCGTCGAATTTCTGGGGCAGCCGGTCGATGACGACGCGGCAGCCTTGCGCCGGGAGGCTGGCTACGTGTCGGGAGATCTTTGTTATTACCCGAGAAAGCGGCTCTCGCAGCTGACCGCCGTCACCCGAAGCTTCTACTCTGCCTGGGACAGCGCCCGATACGAAGCGCTGCTGCGCCGGTTTTCGCTGGATGACAGCAAGCGCGTGTGCGAGCTGTCCGCCGGCATGAAGGTCAAGTACCAGCTTGCCTGCGCCCTGTCGCACGGGGCAAAGCTTCTGATTCTCGACGAGCCGACATCGGGTCTGGACCCCGTGTCGAGAGACGATCTTCTGGATCTTCTGCGCTCGCTGTGCGAACAAGACGGTGTGTCGATTCTGTTTTCCACGCACATTACGAGCGATCTGGACGCCTGCGCCGACGATGTGACGTATCTGCAAAACGGAACCGTTGCCCAGAGCGTATCGCTTGCCGGATTCACCGCACCGTGGAAAAAGCTCACAGGTCCTGAAACAGCGCTTGCCCCGGCGCTTCGAGGCGCTCTGCGCGGACTTCGGGTGCACCGGGGCGAATTTGAAGCGCTCTATCCCAGCGATCTGCCCTGCCCCGCGGGCTGCCGCGAAGAGCTGGCGGATCTGCAGACCGTCATGGTTTATCTGGAACGGGAGGTGGAGACGGTATGATGCTTCTTAAAAAAGAGTGGAAGCTCGTGATGATGCCGGTGCCGCTGCTGTTTTTGCTTCTGAGCGCGCTGGTGCTGGTTCCGAACTATCCGTACTATGTCACGTTTTTCTATACCACGCTCGGCATTTTTCTGATGATGCAGTTCGCGCGCGAAAACCGGGACCTTTACTATATGGCGCTGCTGCCGGTGACAAAGCGTGAGATGGTCCGGGCGCGGTTCCTGCTCGTTTTGAGCGTGGAGGCGCTGCAGGTACTGGTATGCGTTCCGTTCATGCTCCTGCGCGCCAGCTACGGCTCTGTCAAAAATGCCGTCGGTATCGAGGCGAACGCCGCGTTTCTGGGTTTATCTCTGGTGCTGCTGGGTCTTTTTAACCGCATCTTCTTCCCGATGCACTACAAAAACGCCTACGATCTGGGAAAGCCGTTCCTGCTTTCGAGCATCGCACTGGCTCTGGGTGTTCTCGTCCTGGAGACGCTTCAGCACATCCTTCCCTACCTGAACGACGTCTGCGACAGCTATGCAGCTGCCGATCAGCTGCGCCAGATTCCGGTGCTGCTCGGAGGACTTCTGGTGTTCTCTCTTCTGACCGCGCGCAGCTTCACCCTAAGCGTCCGCCGCTTTGAAGCCGCCGATTTATAGGACCTGTACAAAAAGGACCTTCCCTTGCGGGAAGGTCCTTTCATTATGCTCATTCACCCTGCTTTGGCGGCTGCGGATTGCCGTTCTTGTTTCCGTTTCCGCGATAGCGGCGGCGGCGCGGGCGCTTGGGCGCGTCCGGGCTGCCATCTGCGCGTTCGGCAGGCTGCTTTTCTCCCGACGGCTTTTCGCCCTGCGGCTTGCGCTCCGGATTCTGGCGCGGCGGGCGCGGCTTTTGCTCATTGGGGCGCTTGTCCCGGCGCGGCTCGGCAGGCTTTTCCGGCGCTTTATCGCCCTGCGGCTTTGCCTCCACCGGCGTGCCGTCCGGATTCTTTCCGCGTCCGCGGCGACGGCGGCGGCGATTCTGCCCGGCAGGCTTGTCGCCCGCTTCCGGCTTGTCCGCCTCACCCGGCGTCAGCGAAATTTCCCGTCCGTTCAGCAGCTCGTTCTGCGCGCCAAACGCACTCTGCTGGTCAAATTCACTCACCTGATCGGGGTAGATGACCTCCGGCAGCGGCTCAAACTCATCCTGCTTCGGCTGCACCTTGCGCGGCTTCGAGGAAATCGGCGCAAGATCCTTCGGAATCGGGAGATCGTTTTTGCGCGCCTTTCCGCTGCGCAGCACGCAGATATCGCAGTTTTTATAGCAGCCGACGGTCTCGGGGCTGTCTTCCATGCGCACCTTCACGCACTGGCGCAGCAGATTCACCTCCGTCACCGTGCCGCGCCCGTCGGGCGTGTCGACAAACGACTCGTTCTTCGGCGCCGTCTTGAGCAGGTCCTCATACGCCTCCTGCTCATACTTGAGGCAGCACATGAGTCTGCCGCAGGTGCCGGAAATCTTTGTGGGGTTGAGGCTCAGATTCTGCGTCTTTGCCATCTTGATGGAGACCGGCTGGAAATCGTCGAGGAACTCCTTGCAGCAAAAGGGTCTGCCGCACACGCCGAGACCGCCCACCATCTTCGCCTTGTCTCGGACGCCGATCTGCCGCAGCTCGATGCGCGTGCGGAACGCAGAGGCGAGGTCCTTGACCAGCTCGCGGAAATCCACGCGCCCCTCGGCGGTAAAGAAGAAGAGAATCTTGCTGCCGTCGAACGCAACCTCGGCGGAAACCAGCTGCATCTCGAGCTTGTGGTCCGCAATCTTCTGCTGGCAGACCTCAAAGGCACGCTTCTCCTTTTCCTGATTGTCGCGGTTGACGCGCTCGTCCTGCGCGGTTGCCATGCGAAGCACCTTACGCAGCGGCGGCACAATCTCCGACGCTTTGACCTCGTGGCACGCGCCGGCGCAGATGCCGTATTCATCGCCGCGCGCGGTTTCGATGATCACATGATCGCCGGATACCGGGCGCAGCTCGCCGGGGTCAAAGAAATAGGTCTTGGCGTTGTTGCGGAAGCGGATATCCACCACCGTCACACGCTCAGGCTGCGTGGTCTGCTCTGCCTGCTCGGGCTGCAGCTCTTCCGCGGAGGCTTCGATTGCCTGCGAAAGCTCTGCCTGCGCCGCCTGCTGCTCAAGAAGCGCTTCCGGCAGCGCTTCGTTTGTTATTTCTTCTGTCTGCGCGTGCAGCGCCGCGTCCGGCTGCTGCGCGGTGACATCCAATTTCTGTTCGTCCATAGTGTCTCCCATCTATCTGAAACCAAAATATTATGAAAGCGGCAGCGCTCTATCGCAAGTGCACGCAAAGCCCGCCGATGACGGCGCCGACGCCGACGTTGCCGTTCAGATCGTTCGCCGCCTGCTGCAGAAGCTCCGCCGCCTGCAGAAGCTCCGCGCCCGTTCTGCCGCGCAGAAGTGCCTGTACGGGTCCGAAGGCGGCGCGTTCCCCGGCTCTGGCGCGCAGCGCCATGGAAAGAAGCTTTCTCGTCTGCTCCAGAACTGGCAGCACCTGCTCGCGCTTGTATTTTTCCATCGGAACCAGCACCTGCAGCAGCGCCAGTGTGTCCCGCGCGGCAAAGCCGTTTGCAAGCCCCAGCGCCGGCTCTGAAAAAAGCCCGTCCTTCAGCGCCTCGCACGCAGGACCGAGATAGCCTTCCGCCTGCTCCAGGGCAGATGAAAGGTTCTGCTCGCTCTCGTCCGGAAACCGCCGCCGCAGCTCCGGCAGGGCTTCACCGGGTGTGAGCGGTGAGAGCTGCAGCTGCACGGCGCGGCTGCGGATGGTCGGCAGCAGCTTTTCTGCGCTCGTCGTGAGAAGCAGGAATACCGCGTAATCCGGCGGCTCTTCGAGAATTTTCAACAGCGCATTCTGCGACGGCGCGCCCAGATCCTGCCCGCGCGGGAGAATATAAACCTTCTTTCTTCCCTCGTTCGGGCGGATGAACACGTCGCTTCTCGCCTGCCGGATGATATCGACCGCAACATTCTTGTGCTCCGTATCGTCGACGGTAATCACGTCCGGGTGCTGCCCGGACAGAACCTTCCGGCACGCAGGGCAGACGCCGCAGCCGGGATTTGTTTCGTCCCTGCATTCCAGCGCCGCCGCCATGCGAAGCGCAAGCGTCCTTCGCCCTGAGCCTTCCACGCCGCAAAGCAGGTAGCAATGGGAGGTTTTGCCCTGCCGGAAGCTCTCCTGCAGCCGCGCTTTCAGCGCGCCGTTGCCCAGAAATCCGTCAAAGTTCATCCGCCTGCCCCTTTCCTGCCTCGCGGCACCTACTCTCCTAAATATATAGTATACCAGCATTTCTGCCATCGCGCTACTGTTTTTTTCAGCCGGTTCCGCGCGCCTGCTTTGTCATATGCATTTGACATTATCGAATGTTTCAAAATATTTTTCGTTTTTACCGGACAAATATCACAGAACCGCTTGACAAGCCGCATCAGCACCGTTATTCTATGTTCAGAATCACCATTCACAGGAGGTCCGAAAATGAAAAGAAGAATTCTTGCGCTTCTGCTTGTGTTTGCAATGTTCGCCGTGCTCATGACCGGCTGCGCATCCGGCAAGCAGGAGACGGCTGCGAACGACACCGCGCAGACCGAACAGACTGCGCCCGAGCAGACGGCGGAATCTGCCGCAGAGGAAACCGAAGCTGCGGAAGAGACTGCCGAACCGGCGGAGGAAACCGCCGCAGAACCGGAAACGCTTGCCTTCACCGACAGCCTCGAACGAGAAGTCGAGCTGCCCAGGGACATCACCCGCATCGCGCCCAGCGGCGCCGTTGCAACGATGATCCTCGCGGCAATTGCCCCGGAGTGCATGGTCACCGTCAACGCGACACCCAGCGAGAGCCAGATGGCATTTTTGCCTGCGAACCTCGCGTCGCTGCCCGAGACCGGTCAGATGTACGGCAGCAAGGCAAATCTGAACCTCGAGACGCTGCTCGCTGCCGACCCGCAGGTCGTCATTGACCTCGGCGACAAGAAGGGCGACATGACCGAGGACCTCAACGCGCTGCAGGATCAGATCGGCATCCCCGTTATCTTCATCGAAGCAGATCTTGCGCATATGGCAGAGGCGTTCCGCATGCTCGGAAACCTTCTGTCGGGCAAGACTGACCGCGGGCAGGAGCTTGCCGACCTCGTCGACCGCACGACCACAATGGCAGCTGAGAATTCCGCAAAGATCACCGATGACATGCGTCTGCGCGCCATGTACACCACCGGCGAGGACGGACTCGGCACCAACGCCGCAGGCTCCATTCAGGCGCAGGTTCTGGACATGGTCGGCGTGGAGAACGCAGTTGTTGTTGAGGACGTCAGCAATAAGGGCGGCGGCAATGTCATCAGCCTCGAACAGCTGTATAACTTTGATCCCGACGTCATTCTCTTTGCCGACGGCAGCATCTATGACACCGTGACCGACGATTCCGCATGGTCTCAGCTGACCGCGATTTCGACCGGAAAATACTATGAAGTGCCCTGCTCCCCCTACAGCTGGCTGTCCGGTCCTCCGTCGATGAACATGATCCTCGGCGTGTGGTGGCTCGGCAACCTGATCTATCCGGAAATCTATGACTACGACATGGCGGAAATGACGCAGGAGTTTTACAAGACTCTCTGGGGCTATGAGCTCTCGAGCGACGAAGTGACTGCACTTCTGGCGAATTCCACCCTCAAGGCAGCTCAATAAGAGACGGGAAAAACCGCAGGATGCTTCCTGCGGTCTTTTTTTGCCGCCTCCAACGGCATGGGGATTTTTGAGCTGGGCCCGTGGTCCAGGGACCAGGGGGAGGTTCTGGCAGAGACCTGCCAGCTGGTTCTTTTCGACCCCCCTCGCTGCCGCGCTCGGCAGCAAAAAAATCGCCGGACTTTCGTCCGGCGATTTTCGTTACCTTATCTGTTGTTATATGCCTTGATGCCGAGAGCGAGCAGGTCCATGGCACGCTCGAGCTTATCCTGCTTGAGGATGTAGGCAATACGGATTTCGTTCTTGCCCTTGCCCGGGGTGACGTACATGGGAGCGCCCGGTGCGAACATGACGGTATCGCCGTTGTCGTCGAACTCTTCGAGCAGCCACTTCTGGAAGTTGTCCGCGTCGTCGATGGGCAGAGCTGCCATCAGATAGAACGCGCCCTTCGGGCAGTCGAACACGACGCCGGGGATCTCGCGCAGCTTTGCAACGACAGTGTCGCGGCGGCGCTTGTACTCCTCGCGGACAGCCGCGAAGTAGGAAGCGTCAACCTGATACAGGGCAGCCGAAGCGACCTGATCGAGCGTAGCGACGGAAAGTCTTGCCTGGCAGTACTTCAGCGCATGACCGAGCAGCTCGTGGTTGCGGGTCAGGATGCAGCCGATACGCGCGCCGCAGGCGGAGAAGCGCTTGGAGACGGTGTCGATAACAACGACATTGTCTGCAGCGTCTGCAAATTCGCCCATGGACTGCAGCGGCTCGCCGCCGTAGACGAACTCACGGTATGCTTCGTCGCCGATGACGAACAGGTCGTGCTCCTTGGCGATGTCGCACATCATGCGCATCTCTTCCGGAGTCAGGACAACGCCAGTGGGGTTGCCGGGGTTCGTGACCATGATCGCGCGGGTATGCTCGTTGATCTCCTTCTCAACCTTCTCGCGGTCGGCATAGTGATAGCCTTCCTCGGGGCAGGTGGGGATGGGATGGATGTGCGCACCGCAGGTGTTGACCATGGTGTTGTAGTTGGGATAGAAGGGCTCGGGAATCAGGATCTCGTCGCCGTCGTCGAGGATGCACTCCAGAACAATCTGAAGCGCCTCGGAGCCGCCGGTGGTGATCAGGATCTCATCCTTCTCAAAGTGCATATCCAGATCGTCGTAGTACTTCTGGATTGCGTCAATCAGAACGGGCATGCCGGGCGAGGGGGCATATTCCAGAACGGGCTGGTTGAACTCCCGGATGGTGTCGAAGAACTGCTTTGGAGTTTCCACGTCAGGCTGGCCGATGTTCAGATGATAAATCTTCTTGCCCTTGGCTTCGGCTGCCACCGCGTAGGGGTGGAACTTGCGCATCGGGGAAAGGCCGCATTTTTCGACCTTGCTGGAGAACTTCATTTGAATACCTCCTTCATTTGTAACGCCGCTGCACGAAATCGTGCGGAATGCACAATTTTCCCGTGTTTGGCGCTTCGTCTTTCAGACATTCAGCACATTGATTATAGCATATTGCCCAGCGATGTGCAATATGTTGCAAGGCTCTTTTTTCATTTTTTAAACAGTTCTTTCCATGATCCGTCCGATCTTCACACCGTCTGAACAGGCAAGCGCAAAAAGCAGCCCGCAGGCGTAACCTGCGGGCTGCCGGAAAGCTTATTTTTCCTCGAATTCGGTGTTCTTATAGCGGCTGTATGCCACGACAATCCGGCGGTTCGGCTCGGTGCCGGTGGAATACGTCGTCACATCGGGGTAGTCCTGCAGCGCGGCATGAATCACATGGCGCTCGTAGGCGTTCATCGGCTCGAGGGTGATGTTGCGGCGGTACTTGGTCACCTTGCCGGCGACCTTCTGCGCAAGCCGCTGCAGCGATTCCTCGCGCTTGAGGCGGTAGTTCTCCGCATCGACGTTGATGCGCGCGCGCTTCGCAGCGCCGCGGTTGACCGCGTAGTTCGCCAGATGCTGAATGGCGTCAAGCGTCTCGCCGCGTCTGCCGATCAGGATGCCGAGGTTCTCGCCGACGAGGTCCACCGAGTAGCTGTCGTCCGCGTTTTTCATCGCGTGCGGCACGGCGTCGGAGCCCATGTGCTCAAGCAGTCCCTTGATGAACTGCTCGATGCGCTCTTCCGTGGAGCCGGGCTCTGCGGGCGCATAGACCTTGGGCTCGGCAGGCGCCTGCTCCTTCTTCGGCTGCTGCGGCTTGGGCTGACGGGGCTTATCCGTCTTCGGCTTGTCCGCTCTGGGCTGACGGGGCTTGTCCGACTTCGGTCTTTCCGGTCTTTCCGGGCGCTCGGAGGCGGGCTTTGCATTGGCGCGCTGCTCTGCCGGGCGCTGGATGGGCGCTGCGGCGGGCGCGATGACCTTCGGGGCATCCGCCGTTTCAGACGGCTTCTGCTCTGCGGGCTTCTTGGGCTTGCTTCTTGATGCGCTGGAGAGCGCGGGCGCCGGTGCGGCAGGCTCGTCGGGCGCCTCATAGGTCAGCTTGACCTTCGCGGGCGACGCACCGATGCCGAAAAAGCCGGACTTCGGGGTCTCCAGAATTTCCACGGACACGCTGTCGCGGTCCATACCGAGCTGCGTTAAACCGGCTTCAATCGCCAGATCAATGCTCTTGCCGGTCGCTGTAATAAATTTTTCCATATCTTACTCCTCGTTCTCGCCGGAAGAGGCTTCCTTCTGCGCGCCGCGCTTGCCGTAATGGTCAGCCTGATATGCACGGCCGCGGCAATACGGACGCTCAGCAATGCCGGACAGAGGCTTCTTGTCCTCTTTTTCCAGCTCCGGATTCTTTTTCGCGGCATAGTCTCTTGCCGCCTTTTCCGCCGCTTCCTTCTCCTGCTGGCGCAGCTTCTTCTTGCTCACATTGTCGGCAAGGATACCGTCGGGGTTCTGCTCACGGCGAAGCTGGCGCTGGCGCTCCTTTTCCGCCTCTTCTGCGCGGCGAAGCGCAGCCTTTTCCTGTCGGACGGCGTCTTCCGCATCATAGACCTTGCGGTAGTGCTTGGTCAGAACCACGTCCTGCACGGTGCCGAACACTGCCTGCGCAATCCAGTAGATCGAGATCGCGGCGGGCATGGAGAAGCCGATCCACAGCGACATCAGCGGCATCATGATCATCATCGAGGCGTTGGTCTGGTTTGCCACCTGCGCGGCATTCTTGTCGACCTCACCGTCGGCATTGGTTGCGACCTGGTTGTTCATCTTCTGGCTGATGAACATCGAAAGCATCTGCAGTGCGCCCGAGGCAACCGGAATCAGGAACAGACCGATCTCGCTCCAGCCCTCGCACTGCCAGAAGCGGAACGACGGGATGGACGCGAGGTCCACGCCGAGGAACGAGAAGTCGATATCCTGCAGCTTTGCACCTGCCATAACGGTGACGGACTTGATTGCCTCCGCAAACTCGCCAAGATGTCCGGCGGCTGCCAGCTGGGCATAGTACGTGTTCTTGCCGAGATCCACGCCGCTTGCCTGAATGAATGCGACGATGGCAGCCGACACCGAGCGCGAGTTGTGCAGCATGTAGGTGATCGGCTCACGGATGACATAGTACAGCGGGAACAGGATCAGCAGCGGGATGAACGACCACAGGCAGCCGCCTCCCATCGAGACGCCCCTCTTCCTTGTACATCTGCTGCACCGCCATCTGGGCTTTCTGGCGGTCGTCGCCGTATTTTGCCTCGATTGATCTTGCAAGCGGGGCAAGGCGCGACATTTTGAGCATGCTCTTTTTGCTCTTGATGCTCATCGGAAGCAGCACGAGCTTCACGATCAGCGAGAACAGGATCAGCGCCACGCCGTAGTTGCTCGAGAAGACGTACAGCCAGTCGAGCAGATAGCCGAACGGGACGCGGATGATGTCGGACAGACTTGTGGTGTCCTTGGTTTTTGCCGCAGCCTCCTCGGCAGCGGCTTCGGGGCTCAGAGCCTCTGTCTGCGTGTCAGTGGTCTGGGCGGCGTTGTTGTTGGCGACGCATGCCGTCAGAGACAGCACCATCAGAACCGCCAGCAGCAAGGCGAAGAATCTTTTCATGTTGAATCCTCCAATTGGTGGGGATGCCGGGGCAGGAGAAGCTTCTCCTATGGCACCGGATCAAAGTAATCGCCCTTGTAAAAGGGATTGCACCGCAGCAGCCGTTTGATTGCCAGCCATCCGCCCTTGATTGCGCCGTATTTCTCAATCGCCTCGAAGGCATACTGCGAGCAGGTCGGTGAGAACCGGCAGCGTCTTGGAAATCCGGGAGAAATATAGCGCTGATAAACGCGGATCAGCCCGAGCAGCACCCGCTTCATGTGTCCTTCGTCTCCGTTTGCGCCTCGCGCGCATAAATCGAGAGCTTTTCCGCCAAACGCAGATAAGCTCCTTCCAGTTGCCGGTAAGGAGCCTGTATCGCTGCCGCACGCGCCACGACAACAATATCATAGCCGCGGGAGAACTGCCCTTCGTGCAGCCGGTAAATCTCGCGCAGCCGGCGGCGCAGACGATTGCGCTCGACCGCGTGACCGAGCTTGGCGCCGACCGTCAGACCGACTCTGTTTTTCTGCGTACCGTTTCGGCGGCAGTAGACGACCAGATACCGGTTCGCGCAGGAATTGCCCTTTGCGTAGAGCCTGCGAAAGACGTGATTGAATTTCAGAGCGCTTGAAAACTGCATGGACGCCTCCTTATACGGCGCGCAGCGTGACACATGCCGGGTAATAAACGGATGGGGCGAACAGAACTGCTTCCATTCACCCCTATGGCTCAAAACGAGCTGTATATGCGGTCATGGTTTGATCGAAGATCAAGCGGACAGCTTTGCTCTGCCCTTGGCACGACGGCGAGCCAGGACCTTGCGGCCGTTGGCGGTAGCCATTCTCTTTCTGAAACCATGCACTTTGGATCTCTGGCGCTTCTTGGGCTGATAGGTACGAACAGTCGACATTGTCTACACCTCCTGTAAAAATATGCTCAACAGCCGCGCAGTGCGCGACCGCAGCGAGACCGTTTCATCTCCCGATGGCAAAGCCTCGGGAACATACGATGGATATTATACCGGATAAGCTACCGGTTTGTCAATTCTTTTTTGCCGTTTTTGCCGCAATTGCGCGCAATCTCCGGCGCGCCGCGCGTTATTTTTTCTGGGTGAGCGGCTTGGACTTCTGCTGCTGCTCCAGAAGCAGCACAATGATGGAGTTTGAGAGCATGAAGCCCTTGGGCGTCAGGCGCCAGCGGCCGGAGACGTTTTTGCACAGGTCCTGCTTCGCGAGCTTCTGGAAAACCTCCTCCAGCGGCTCAAACGGCAGAAGGAACGATTTGGTGTACTCCCCTTCTTCCACGCCGTCGACCGTGCGCAGCCGCAGCATCAGATACTCGCCCGCCCGCTCGCGCATGGGAACCGTCTCGCACTCGGACAGAATCGCACCCTTGTTCAGAACGCCGTCCATATACTTTTCGATGTCCGGCGCGATGGTAAAGCGCTTGCCCGCAAAATCGGACGCAGCGCACGGGCCGAAGCTTAAGTATTCGTCTCCCGTCCAGTACTTCATGTTGTGCCGGCAGATATAGCCATCCTTTGCGAAATTCGAAATTTCATACTGGTGGTAGCCAAACTGTTTTGCCTTCCTTCTGTTTTTCAAGGAGCTTGCGCTTACGGGAAATATCGCCGCCGTAGCATTTGGCCAAGACGTCTTTACGCAGGGCCGCTACGTTTTCGCGGGCGATGATCTTATTGCCGACAGCGGCCTGGACGGGAATCTGGAAGAGCTGGCGCGGAATGAGGCTGCGCAGCTTTTCGACCAGGGCCCGGCCGCGGCGGGCGGCAAAGTCGCGGTGGACGATGACGCTCAGGGCGTCGACGACGTCGCCGTTGATGAGGATGTCCATCTTGACCATAGGCGACGACTGATAGCCATTGAGCTCATAGTCGAGAGAGGCATAGCCACGGGTCGCCGACTTCAAGACATCGAAGTAGTCGTAAAGGATTTCGCACAAAGGCAGGTTATAGACCAAGGAGACACGCGTGTCGTCGAGGTAGTCCATGGTGACGTACTGACCGCGGCGGCTCTGGGAAATTTCCATGACCGTACCGACCATGTCCTTGGGGATGATGATCGTCGTCTTGACCAAGGGTTCTTCGATGTGGTCGACCTTGGTCATATCGGGCATCTGCGACGGGTTGTCGACTTCGACCATCGTCCCGTCCGTGCAGTAGACGCGATAAATAACCGACGGCGCCGTCGTAATCAGGGACAGGTCGTATTCACGTTCCAACCGTTCGCGGACGACGTCCTTTTCCACACCCGTGATCGTATCGCCCACGCGCGTATCGGAGACGGTCTTGATCGACGCCGTGAGATAGCCAACTTCGCCCGCACCGAGCGCCTGCGCCGGGTGCATGCCAAGCGGATGCAGGTAGCCGACCTCGACGACCTTATACACCGCGCCGGTCGACATCATTTTGATGTCCATGCCGGGCGTGACGACGCCGTTGACCACGCGCATGTAGACAATCGCGCCGCGGTAGGAGTCGTACTGGCTGTCGAAAATCAGGCACTGCAACGGTGCCTCACGGTCGCCCTTCGGCGCGGGAACGTCCTTGACGATCATCTCCAGCACCGCATGGATGTTGATGCCGTTTTTTGCCGAGATTTCTGGCGCATCCATTGCCGGCAAGCCAATCACGTCTTCGATCTCGTGCTTGACCTCCTCGGGTCTTGCCGCAGGCAGATCAATCTTGTTGATTACCGGCAGAACCTCCAGCCCGTTGTCGATTGCGAGGTAGGTGTTTGCCAGCGTCTGCGCCTCAATGCCCTGCGAGGCGTCAACGACCAGCACTGCGCCTTCGCAGGCGGACAGGCTGCGCGAGACCTCGTAGTTGAAGTCCACGTGACCCGGCGTGTCGATGAGGTTCAGAACATAGTCCTGCCCGTCGTCTGCACGATAATCGAGCCGGACGGCGCGCGCCTTGATGGTGATGCCGCGCTCGCGCTCGAGGTCCATGGAGTCCAGGATCTGGTCCTCCATCTCGCGCTTGTCGACAGTGTTGCACTGCTCCAGAAGCCGGTCGGCAAGGGTCGACTTGCCGTGGTCGATGTGCGCGACGATGGAAAAATTACGAATCTGGGAAAGGTCGGTCATAGAACGCTTCCTCTTTCAAATAGAATCAATGCCAGGGTGTGTTCTTTCAACTGGTGATGTGACCGGCAGCGAGGAGTTTTCGTGGTGCGCAAGACATTTTTTTTGCAGGAATACTGACGTATTTCAAGGAAAAATGGCGCTGACGCAGCGCGAAAAGGTCCGCTGTCCGGGTGCGTTGGCAGTTGGAAGAATACACCCTATGTGCGGTCAGTCGGCGGTGTTCTCCGTCATAACCGTTTCGTAGTGCGTGGCAGAGGAGAAATAGGCATCCAGAATCGGAATACAGACGTTTGCCAGATTGCCGCCCTTCGAGCCCTTTTCCACATAGACTGCGATGGCGATCTGCGGATCGTCCGCCGGGGCGTAGAGAACAAACGAGGCGTGGTCCGAGCCGCCGAACGCGCCGGTCGACGTCGTGCCCTGCCACTGCGCAGTACCGGTCTTACAGGCAACCTTCACGGGGTAGTATTTGAAATATTCCTCCGCGGTGCCCTCCTGCGTCGTCATGTACATGCCCTCGGAGATACAGAGCTTTGCATCGTCGGACATTTCAAGCTTGCTTGCAACTGCCGGCTCATGCTCCAGAAGCAGATCCTGATAGTCCCAGGAGATGACGCGAGAGAGGAACGTCGCCTCATAGCGCGTGCCCTGATTGGCAAGCGCCTGCACGTAAGAGCACATCTGCATCGGCGTAAACCGGTTCAGGCTCTGTCCGATGACCGCCTGCAGAACGTCCGCGCCATACCAGCCGGCGTCGTCGTTTTCATAGAGCTTCGCCTTGTTTTCGGCGTTGGCGCGCATACCGGTCTCCTCGTCCAGCTCGACGCCGGTCGCTTCTCCGAGACCCAGCGCCTTTGCCACCACGTCAAACGGGTTGAAGCCGACTTCCTTCTGCGCCGTGTCGTAGGTCACGCGACCGACCTCATAGAAATAGTAATTGCACGAATGCGCAATTGCCTGGCGCATGTCGATCTGTCCGTGCGTCGCGCCGGTCGCGCGCGACCAGACGTAGCACTTCGGCTGGAACGAATCGTAGAACGTGTAAAGTCCCTGGTCGGTGATGAGGTGGTAGGGACTGTAGTGTCCGTAATCGATGGCGGCAATTGCCGTGACCATTTTATAGATGGATCCGGGGGGGGATACGCTGCGAGCAGCGCGCGGTTGAGAAGCGGCGACGTTTCGTCCTGGCTCAGCTCGGTGATGTCTTCGGAATAGGTGCTGAGGTTGAAGGTCGGGTAGCTCGCGCAGGCAAGCACCTCGCCGGTTTTCACCTGCTGGACCACGACCGCGCCGCCCACGGCGTCCTTGCCCTCCTTATGTTTGCCGACGCCGTTTTCGCGCAGATCAAGGATGACCTTCTCGAGCGCCTGCTCGGCGGTCGCCTGAAGAGAAATATCGATGGTTGTCTCGACGTTGTTGCCCGGCTGGGGGAAGACTCGTGTAGTACTCGTTGAGCACATCGCCCGTCGTAGAAACCGTGGTGATTTTCGTGCCGGACGTGCCGTGCAGATATTCCTCAAACGCCTTTTCGATGCCGGACGTGCCGATCATGGCGTTCATGGCGTAGCCCTTCTGCTGATACTCCGTCCACTCGTCGGGTCCCATCGCGCCGATGGTGCCGAGCAGATGCGCGGCGTAGGCAGTTTTGTATTCGCGGACCGTGCCGGACTGGATGATAACGCCCGGAATGCCGAGCTCGGCGACCGCCGCCAGAGACTCCGCGTCCACGTCCTTTGCCAACATGTAGTTTTCAAGACCCGTATTGTCGACGCTTCGAAGCTCCAGCTCGTAGCGGACGGCGATGACGTTATACACATCGTCCGCGTCCCAGTCGTTCGGAATCCGGTATGCCTCGCGCAGGTTCCGCATCAGCGTGGACGCAGAAATGTCGAGGTCGTAGTCGCGGTTGTTGAGGAACATGCGGAAATAGTTCTGCCAGGTGGTGTTCAGGCTCTGCATATCGTATTCATACGGCTTCGTCTTCGTCACCGGGAAGTGGCTCTGGCACTCGATGCCGAGCTGCTGGCACATCTGCAGCAGCTTTAAGATATTTTCATTCGGCGCGCCGGTATTTGCCAGCACGTAGTTGATAATTACGATGTTATAGGTTGCGCGGTTGGAGACCAGCACGTTGCCGTTGCGGTCCAGAATGCAGCCGCGCGCGCCCTCGACCGTCGTCTGATAGGTCATGGAGTCGGCGTCGGCAACGGCGCGCTCGTCCGGGCTGACCGCGGCAAGGGTATACATGCGCAGCAGAAACACGCACATCACGGAAACGATGACGCCGATGAGCACCACCATGCGGAATTTGGAACGTCTAGCCAAAAATCAGGCACCTGCCTTTCGGATTGCCCATGCGGCAAGGTAGACCGGCGGACACAGAAGAAGAGACAGCCCCACCTGCGCCAGCACCGGAAGCATCCCCTGCATGCCGATGGAAGTTACGATACATTTGAAGAAAAAGAGCACCAGCTGGCAGAAAATCAGGCACAGCAGGCTCATCAGAAGCGCAGAAACGAGATTGCGCACCAGATACCGGTCGCACAGATACCCGCAGACCGCGCCGCAGCCGGCAAGCAGCACAATGTGAAGCGCGCCGCCGTCTGCGCCAGACAGCGCCCACAAAAGCCCGCACGCCATGCCGAAGACCCCGCCTGCCTCGCTTCCCACGTGCATCGAAACGCACGCGACCAGCACCGGGCACAAAGCAGAGCTTGACGCCAAAGAAGCGCGGGCGTCCGAAGCTCACCGTCTGCACACCACCAGCACAAACAGCACGAGCGCCGCATATAAAGCCCACATGAGGGCATTTTTGTATCGTTCGCGCATGCCGTCTGCCTGCCTTTCGCCGGTTGTTTCTCAGTTGTTTGCGTATTCGGTGATGATAAAGATCTGTTCGAGGTTATCCAGATCGCACGACGGATTGAGGGTTGCGTATTTCGCAACGCCCGTCTCGTCCTGGCTCGCGTTTGTGATATAGCCGAGCAGAAGCCCTCTGGGATAGAGCGTCGAGCCGGTTGTGACGACCTGGTCGTCGTTTTTGATGATCGCGTCGGTCAGCAGATAGTTCATGCGAAGGATGCTGCTGCCGTCGGGAAGATACGTGCCCTGCACGACGCCGGTGTAGCCGGAGGACGCAATCGAGGCGCTGATTTCCAGAGACGAGTCCATGATCGTCGTGATCGTCGCCCAGTTGACGCCGACCTTGGTAATCAGACCCACGACCTGCCCGTTCTCGGTGACGGCGCACATGCCCTCTTCCAGCCCCGAGTTCGTGCCCTTGCCGATGGTAAAGGCGCTTTTGTAGTCCGACGAGTCCCACGAGATGATATACGCCGAAACGAAGCTGTAGTCCTCATGCTCCTCGCTCAGCCCCAGCAGCGTCTTGAGCTGCTCGTTTTCGCGCTGATACTGCTCAGCGGTGCGCACGTCCTCCTCCATCGCGAGGATTTTCTTCTGCAGCTCCGCGTTTTCCGCCTTCAGCGCCTCATAGCCGAAGATATAGTTATAGTACCGCTCTGCCTGCCGGTCGATGGCAGCAATGCCGGTGCGGATCGGAGAGAGAATCGTCCCGACGACGTTTTCTCCGAAGCTCGCCCCGCTCGTGATGCCGAGAATGACGGCGACAATGACGGCAAGCACGACAGCCACGATCAGGATCGTCTTCAGCCGCGCCGTCCAGAAATTCTTTTTCAATCGATCACTTCCCCGCGCCGTATGCCGGCGCTCTTATAGTCAGGCTTGCCCCAGAATGCGCACGCCCGCATCGCGGAGCATCCACGCCAGCGTGCAGACCGGAAGCCCCATCACGCAGAAATAGTCGCCGTCCAGGTGCGAGACGAACATTGAGCCGTAGCCCTGAATGCCGTAGGCGCCCGCCTTGTCCATCGGCTCCTTCGTTTCGATATACGCGGCAATTTCCGCGTTGGAAAGGTCCCGGAACGTCACGCCCGTCGATACGACCTGCGTGTTTGCCTTTCCGTTTGCATGGACCGTCAGCCCCGTGTAGACCGTGTGCGTCCTGCCGGAAAGCAGCCGCAGCATCCGCGCCGCGTCCTGTTCATCTTTCGGCTTTCCGAGAATTTTCCCGTCGATGACGACAATCGTATCCGCCGAAACAATCACGTCCTGCGGGTGCAGCGCGGCAATTTTTTCTGCCTTGCGCGCGGACACTGCCGCAACCTCGTGCGCAGGCGTCTGCGACGGGTCCATGGTCTCGTCGATATCCGCCGTCTGCACCGTAAATTCCAGCCCCATCATCGAAAGCAGCTGCTTTCTTCTGGGGGATTTGGATGCCAAAATAATCATTTTTTCGCCTTCTTATTCTACACCGCGATTGTAAAGTCCTCTCGTGCAGCTGCCCGGCTCGAAGCGCGCGCCCAAACGGTACTCGGACAGAACCCGGTCGACCTCGCCCGCGTTTTCCGTCGTAAACTGCAGCCGCAGCGCCCAAAGCCCCATGCCGCGGAAGCTCTCCTTTTTATCGAGCAGATACAGCTTCTTCCCGTTGAGCAGGACATTGCGGCACGTGCCGGGGTCCTTGACGATCGGGAATTCCTCTCCCATGCGGTCAATGAGCTTCGTCTGCGTCGTCTGGCACGAGCAGGTGCCCGTTCTGTTTTTCATCACGCAGTTTTCCATGACCATCAGCGGCAGCCTTCCGTAGATCAGAACCTCCGCCGGCACCGCCTTCGACACATCGCGAATCTGCGGCAGCGTCATTTCAAACGATAACAGCTGCGAATCGATGCCGTTGGCGCGCAGATAGTGCATTGCGCGCGAATTGTAGATGTTCAGACCAAAATCGCCGCGCACGGCAAAGCCCGCCGCTTTGGCAATCTTGATCTGCCCGAGGTTTCCGACAAGCAGCTGCCGCACGCCCATGACATAGACGCTCTTGAGCTGCTCGGCAAGCCCCGGATTTTCGCCCGACCACACCACGCGCGGCAGAATTGCCGCCAGCTGCGTCTCGACGCCGATCATGCGCGTCAGCTCCGGATGCTCGTAAAGCTCCGACAGCGGCACATACAAAACCGCCGGCTTTTCCGCAATCAGGCGCGGGGTAATCTGCGCGGCGGACCGGACCGCCACAGTCAGCTGCGGCTCGCCGGACATGCCGTCATAGAGCGCAGGCGGATTGTAGGCGTTCGTCTTTGGAAGCGCCACTCTGCCGCGCCGCGCGGTCAGCTCGGCGAGCACCTCGCGCCGCATCGCGTTGATTGCCGACGCCGGGAGCATCAGCCCGGGGTCCACCACCGAGCGCACCATCGCGCAATAATACGGCGTGCCGCCCGTTTTCTTGAGCCTTGATTCCAGATCGTCCGCTGTCAGAGAATGCACCAGCGCCTGCTCGGGAACGGGGCCGACCGCCTTGCAGACATGCCCGTCCTCGTCCTGCGCGGCAAGCTGCGCCGGCTCTCCTGCACGCACCATCGCGTAGAACTTGACCGGCACGCGCGGGCTTTCGCCCGATTCATACGTCGCGCGGGCAGCGGAAAACAGCTCGCGGTTGTCCTCCGGCTCCTGCCGGGTGCCGAACATGCTCTGCCCGGTCTTTCCCTCGTAATAGCCCTGTGTAAAGCCCTGGCGGGAGAAGACCGCCTCCAACTGCTGCATGTCGTTTTCCGTGACGCGCCTGCCGTCGATCGCGGCGCGGTATGCCTTTGTGACCACCGCGACATACTCCGGGCGCTTCATTCTGCCCTCGATTTTGACCGACGCAACGCCCATGCGCTCGAGTTCGCGCACATGCTCAATGAGGCAATTGTCTTTCAGGCTCAGCGGATACCGCGTCGCCTCGAATCTGCCGTAGCCATACGCAAGCCTGCACGGCTGGGCGCACTGCCCGCGGTTTCCCGAGCGCCTGCCGATGACGCTGGATAAATAGCACTGCCCCGAGTAGCACATGCAAAGCGCGCCGTGGACAAAAACCTCGATCTCCACAGGGCTTCTGCGGCAGATATGGCGGATCTGCTCCATCGGAAGCTCGCGCGACAGAACCACCCGGCTGCAGCCCAGCTCCGCCGCGGCAACCACACCCTCGAGCGAGTGAATCGACATCTGCGTGGACGCATGCACCGGCACTGACGGCGCAATTTCCTTGCACAGCTGCACCATGCCGAGGTCCTGCACGATAAACGCATCGACGCCGAAGACCGCCGCCGCCCGGATGACCTCCGCCGCGCGCGCCATCTCCCGGTCAGAAACAAGCGTGTTGAGCGTCAGATGCACCTGCACGCCGCGCACATGGCAGTAGACAATCGCCTCCTGCAGCTCGTCGGCAGAGAAATTCTGCGCGCCCATGCGGGCGTTGAACCGGTCATATCAAGATAAACCGCATTGGCTCCGTTCTGTACGGCAGCGCGCAGCGCCTCCATCGAGCCCGCGGGAGAAAGCAATTCGAGCATGTCGTTCTTCCTTCGTCTGTAT
>VOFH01004203.1_pt1 | contig 38936 bp, 68 predicted proteins | sample 5384091 | NCBI WGS metagenome assembly VOFH01 (sample SAMN12384727, study PRJNA508395) | human gut metagenome | isolation source: healthy gut G | host: Homo sapiens
ATCAGATATGAAGATTATACGGAGATGTACCGTGAACTAAAAGGAAAGAAAGAGGTATTAAGTTTATGAAAATATTTTGGCACCATCCATTCTCTCAGCAGATTTCAAGATTTTAGGAGAGCAGTTGAAATTAACAGAAGAAGCAGGCGCAGAGTATATTCATTTTGATGTGATGGACGGAATGTTCGTTCCAAGCATTTTTCCTTTGGAATGCCTGTTCTCGCATCAATCAAGGGAGCAACAACACAGACACTGGATGTTCATCTCATGGTGACAGAACCGATCCGTTATGTGGAAGAATTCGTGAAAGCAGGGAGCAGATATCGTTACAGTTCATTATGAAGCATGTGAAGATCTGCAGGCAACAATTGATAAAATCCATGCAGCAGGAGCGAAAGTGGGAATTTCTATTAAACCAAAGACACCGGTTGATGTACTGCTTCCATATCTGGATCAGGCAGAGATGTTTCTGATCATGTCTGTAGAACCGGGATTCGGCGGACAGGCATTTATTCCGGAATCACTGGAACGTATCAGTGAATTGAGAAACCTTCTGAATGAAAAAGGACTTACAACTGATATTGAAGTAGATGGTGGAATCTATCATAAAACGTGGCAGAAGTACTTGCAGCCGGAGCGAATGTAATGGTCTCAGGTTCAGGCGTTTTAAAGGTGATATCAAAGATAATACAGCAAAGTTTATGGAGATTTTAAACGGCAATGTGTAAGAGAACAGTTATTGTGAGCGGGGAATGCTGGAAGAAGATTTTGTCCTTCCAATTCTTGAGGCAGAAGAGACAGAATTTATTATCGGAGTAGATAAAGGACTCGCATTTCTTTATGAACATAAGATCAAGCCGGATTACATTGTGGGAGATTTTGACAGTGTACCGGAAGAAGTGATCGATTATTATAGAAAAGAAGCAAGTGTACCGATCCGGGAGTTCAATCCGGTAAAGGATGCGTCTGATACGGAGATTGCACTTCGTATGTGTCTTGGACTCAGAAGAAAAGAAATCTGGATTCTTGGAGGAACAGGAAATCGTCTGGATCATTTCTGGGCTAATGTTCAGTGCCTGAATATTGCACTTGAAGCAGGATCTCAAGCGATGATCTTAGACAGTCATAATAGAATTCGTCTGCTTGATCATGGAATCGCAATTCGCAGAGAAGAAGCTTTCGGAAAGTATTTTCAGTATTTCCGATGCAATTTCCGGTTGAGGATTTCTGTATCAGCGGTGCAAAATATCCATTGCAGAATCATTTGCTCTCATCAGGGAGACAGCTTGTGTGTGAGTAATGAGTTTGCAGAAGGTGAAGATGAAGTGAAGATCTCTTTCGTGTTTGGAAAAGTGATTTTGATGGAGACGAGAGATTGAAATTCAAGCCCCCATTATAGTATAATATTAAGATGCTATTTTGGGGCTTCTTTTTGTGAAAAGAGTCACATAACAGAAAATAAAGAGAAATAGACCTTGTGGATTTAGCTTTAGAAATCAAAGGTTTTAAGGAGGAAATAGAGAAAATGAAACTTGGTATTGTGGGATTACCGAACGTAGGAAAAAGTACACTGTTCAATTCACTGACAAAGGCCGGTGCAGAATCTGCAAACTATCCATTCTGTACAATTGACCCCAAAGGTCGGTGTCGTAACAGTTCGGATAAGAGACTGGATGTCCTTGGAGAGATGTATCATACAAAGAAGATCATTCCGGCAGCAATCGAGTTTGTTGATATTGCAGGACTTGTAAAGGGAGCATCAAAAGGAGAAGGACTTGGAAACCAGTTTCTTGCCAACATCCGTGAGGTTGATGCAATCGTTCATGTAGTAAGATGCTTTGAGAATACTAATATTGTCCACGTAGACGGAAGCATTGATCCGCTGCGTGACATTGAGACAATCAACCTTGAGTTGATCTTCTCGGATCTTGAAGTTCTTGAAAGAAGAATCTCAAGACAGTGAAGCTTTCAAGAAACGATAAGATGGCGGCGAAAGAGCTGGATCTTCAGAACCGTCTGAAAGCGCATCTGGAAGAGAATAAGATGGCGAAGAGCTTTGTGACAGAGGATGAAGATGAGCAGGCATGGCTTGCAGAGTATAATCTTCTGACAGCAAAACCGGTAATCTTTGCAGCAAATGTATCTGAGGATGATCTTGCGGATGATGGTGCGAATAATGAAGGCGTTAAAGCTGTTCGTGAGTATGCAAAAAAGAAAACTGCGAAGTGTTTGTTGTATGTGCTGAGATTGAAAGGAAATTTCTCAGTTAGATGATGATGAGAAGGCTATGTTCCTTGAAGATCTTGGATTGGAAGAATCCGGACTTGAGAAGCTGATCAAGGCAAGCTATCATCTTCTTGGACTGATCAGTTATTTGACAGCAGGTGAGCCGGAAGTTCGTGCATGGACAATCAAGAAGAGGAACTAAGGCACCACAGGCAGCTGGTAAGATCCATACAGACTTTGAACGTGGATTTATCCGTGCGGAAGTAGTAAGTTATGATGACCTGATGGCATGTGGAACTCATGCGGCAGCGAAAGAAAAAGGATTAGTTCGTCTGGAAGGAAAAGATTATGTCGTTCAGGACGGAGATATCATGCTGTTCAGATTTAACGTTTAACAGATATAGGAATATGCTTAAAAACCGGTTAGATTCATTGTTTTCTAATTGAAAAGCAGTAAAAACAGGAATCAGGGACAACTAGATTTGTTCCTGATTTCTGTGGATATGAAAAGGAAATAACATAATATGCATTACAATATCAGCTTTCCGAATTTAGGATTTATCTGGATCATGTAGGAAAAAGCATCAGCATCTTTGGTTTTTCCATTGCTTACTACGGCATGATCATCGGTGCAGCAATTTTGATTGGATTTCTGATTGCCACATCGGAGGCAAAAAGAACAGGGCAAAATCCGGAAGACTATCTGGATATGGGAATTGTCGGAGTGATCGCAGGAATTGCAGGTGCAGAATCTACTACGTGATTTTCTCCTGGGATTTATATAAAGATAATCTTTTATCTATCTTTAACCTCAGAGAAGGTGGTCTGGCAATTTATGGCGGCGTGATCGGAGCAGTGATCGCAGTTTTGTGATGGCTGCTGTTAAGAAAAATCCCCATTTCAGATTTTGGATACAATTGCACTGGCGCTTCTGAATGGTCAGATGCTTGGACGTTGGGGGAATTTCTTTAACAGGGAAGCATTTGGAGAATACACGGATTGTCTGTTTGCAATGAGGCTTCCGGTTGATGCTGTAAGACCGGGAGATATCACAGAACTTATGCGCGAGAACATGCAGAGAATTGACGGAGTCAGTTATATTCAGGTACACCCGACATTTTGTATGAATCATTATGGTGTGCCGGACTTTCTTATTATATTGTTTCTGTATAGGAAACATAAGAAATATGAAGGTGAACTTTTTCTTATGTACCTGTTTGGTTATGGGGCAGGACGCGTGTGGATCGAGCGGCTTAGAACAGATCAGCTTGTTCTTCCGGAAATCGGATTTCGGTGTCAGAACTTCTGGCAGGTTGCCTGGTGATTGTGACAGGAAATATGCTGATCTATTGCAGAAGGCATTGCAGAAAAGAAATGAGAAGAAAAAAGTGGATCAGTATGAGCCGGTGCCAACAAAGATTAAAGGGAAAAAACCACCGAAGTGGGATGACCGGTTGTTTAAAAACAGATAGAATGATAAGAAAAAAGTATAGTGATTCATAAGCCAGAAGAGTTAATGTTCAACAGAAAGTACTCTTCTGGCTTTTTCCATTTCTGCCTGTTTTAGTTAATAATCCCCAATAACAGCACTGATAACTATTCTCAAAACACTGTGCTGTACGAAAATATACAAAAGAGGATATTTATAACTCTAGACTTTTTGTGACTTTTGGAGATATAATGAAATTACATGTGAATTAATTATACTTAACTCAGTGTAAAACCTATGTAACACCTAAGAGGAATAAAATGGCAAGAAAAATGAAGACCATGGACGGTAATCAGGCAGCAGCTCACGTTTCTTATGCATATACAGAAGTAGCAGCTATCTACCCGATTACGCCTTCATCCGTTATGCCGGGGCATTTCGATGAGTGGGCTACTGAAGGAAGGGAGAACATTTTCGGACAGACTGTACAGGTTACAGAGATGCAGTCCGAGGCCGGTGCAGCAGGTTCTGTTCACGGATCATTAGCAGCAGGTGCTCTTACAACAACATTTACTGCTTCTCAGGGACTCCTTCTTATGATTCCTAACTTATATAAGGTTGCTGGTGAGCAGCTTCCGGGAGTATTCAACGTATCTGCCCGTGCACTTGCAATCCACGCACTGTCAATTTTGGAGATCATTCTGACGTTTATGCATGTCGTCAGACAGGAGCAGCTATGCTCTGTGAATCCAGCGTACAGGAAGTAATGGATTTTACCCGGTTGCTCATTGTGCAGCACTTGAAGGAAAAGATTCCATTCATCAACTTCTTCGATGGATTTAGAACATCTCATGAAATTCAGAAAATCGAGACATGGGATTATGAAGATCTGAAAGACATGGTAAGCATGGAAGCAATCGACGAGTTCCGCGCACATGCACTTAACCCCGAACCACCCATGCCAGAGAGGTTCAGCTCAGAACCCGGATATCTTCTTCCAGGCTAGAGAGGCTTGTAACCCATTCTATGATGCACTTCCGGGGATCGTTCAGAAGTACATGGATAAGGTTAATGAGAAGATCGGAACAGACTACAAACTGTTCAACTACTATGGAGCAGCAGATGCAGAGCACGTGATCGTAGCTATGGGATCTGTTTGTGACACGATCGAGGAGACAATCGATTACCTGACAGCTGCAGGAGGAGAAAGTCGGAGTTGTTAAAGTTCGTCTTTACAGACCATTCAGCGCAGAAGCTCTGATCGAAGCAATTCCGGACAGCGTAAAGAAAATCTCTGTTCTTGACAGAACAAAGAGCCAGGATCTCTTGGAGAGCCTCTGTACCTGGATGTTGTTGCAGCTCTGAAAGGATCTAAGTTTGATGCAGTTCCGGTTATGACTGGACGTTACGGATTAGGTTCCAAAGATACAACACCTGCACAGATCGTTGCAGTATATCACAACGATGAGAAAGCTAAATTCACAATCGGTATTGAAGATGATGTTACACATCTTTCACTTGATGCTGGTAAGCCACTTGTTACAACACCAGAAGGAACAATCAACTGTAAGTTCTGGGGACTTGGAGCAGATGGTACTGTTGGAGCAAACAAGAACTCCATCAAGATCATTGGTGATAACACAGACATGTATGCACAGGCTTACTTTGATTATGACTCTAAGAAGTCCGGTGGTGTTACAATGTCTCACCTTCGTTTCGGTAAGAAACCGATTAAATCAACATACCTGATCCATCAGGCTAACTTTGTTGCATGTCATAACCCGTCTTATGTTAACAAATACAACATGGTTCAGGAACTTGTTGATGGAGGAACATTCCTTCTGAACTGCCCATGGGATATGGAAGGACTTGAGGAGCATCTTCGGGACAGGTAAAAGCTTATATCGCTAACCACGGAATTAAATTCTACACAATCGATGGTATCAAGATTGGTAAAGAGATCGGACTTGGCGGACGTATCAATACAATTCTTCAGTCTGCATTCTTCAAAATGGCTGCAATCATTCCGGAAGAACAGGCTATTGATTTAATGAAAGCTGCTGCAAAAGCTACTTACGGAAGAAAAGGTGACAAGATCGTTCAGATGAACTACGATGCAATCGATGCTGGTGCAAAACAGGTCGTAGAAGTAGAAGTTCCGGAAAGCTGGAAAGATGCAGCTGATGAAGGACTTGCTACACCACACATCGCAGACGGCGGAAGAACTGATGCAGTTGCATTTGCTAAGAATATCCAGGCAAAGGTTAACGCTCAGGAAGGAAATACACTCCCTGTATCTGCATTCAATGATTATGTTGATGGATCTACACCGTCAGGAACATCTGCATATGAGAAACGTGGTATCGCAGTAGATATTCCGGTTTGGAATCCAAATCAGTGTATCCAGTGTAACCGTTGTGCATATGTATGTCCTCACGCAGTTATCCGTCCGGTAGCTCTGACAGAGGAAGAAGTTGCTCAGGCTCCAGAAGGACTTAAGACACTTGATATGATCGGAATGCCGGGAATGAAGTTCACAATGACAGTATCCGCTTACGACTGTACAGGATGTGGTTCCTGTGCGAACGTCTGCCCAGGCAAGAAGAATAAAAGACAGGCGAAGTTGAGAAGGCTCTTACAATGGCTAACATGGAAACTAATGCAGGAGAGCAGACATTCTTCGACTTTGGTAGAGAGATTCCGGTTAAACCAGAAGTTGTTGCTAAATTCAAAAGAGCAACAACAGTTAAGGGAAGCCAGTTCAAACAGCCACTCCTTGAGTTCTCAGGAGCTTGTGCAGGATGTGGTGAGACACCATATGCTAAGCTGATCACCCAGCTGTTTGGTGACAGAATGTACATTGCAAACGCTACAGGATGTTCTTCTATCTGGGGTAACTCTTCACCGTCTACACCTTACACAGTAACACCGGAAGGTAAAGGACCTGCATGGAGCAACTCCCTGTTTGAGGACAACGCTGAGTTTGGATACGGTATGCTGCTTGCACAGAATACAATCAGAGACAGACTGAAAGCAAAAAGTTGAGAAGATCGCAGAGAAGACTACAGATGAGGCAGTTAAGGCTGCAGCAGCTGAGTATCTTGAGACATATACAGTAGGTGCTACAAACGGAACAGCTACAGACAAACTTGTTGCAGCTCTTGAAGCACTCGGATTGCGATTGCGAAGAGAGAGCAGAAGTTCTGAAGAACAAAGATTTCCTTGCTAAGAAATCCCAGTGGATCTTCGGAGGAGACGGATGGGCTTACGATATCGGATTCGGTGGTGTTGACCATGTTCTTGCAAGCAAGAAAGATATCAACATTATGGTATTCGATACAGAGGTTTACTCCAACACAGGTGGACAGTCCTCTAAGGCTACTAAGACAGGTGCTACAGCTCAGTTCGCAGCAGGCGGAAAAGAAACTAAGAAGAAAGACCTGGCAGGAATGGCAATGACATACGGTTATGTATATGTAGCTCAGATCGCTATGGGTGCTGACTTCAACCAGACTGTTAAGGCAATCGCTGAGGCAGAGGCATATCCGGGTCCGTCCTTAGTCATTGCATATGCTCCGTGTATCAACCACGGTATCAAGAAAGGTATGGGCAAAGCTCAGACAGAGGAGAAACTGGCGGTAGAGTGTGGATACTGGAATAACTTCCGTTACAACCCGGCTGCAGAGGGAGACAAGTTCTCACTTGACAGCAAGGCTCCGAAGGCAGAAGGATACCAGGACTTCCTGAATGGTGAAGTACGTTACAACGCACTGAAGAGAGCGAAGAGAAGGAGTGGCTATTACTCTTACAGTAACACCATGCTGGTGCTATGGTTCTGAAACAATGGATATGGATCCTACAACGATCAAAGGTGTCTGGGGTCTTAATGCAACAGAGAGACCAGGTGCTGTTTACCTTGCAAGTGTTTTGGCAACACATGCACAGAAAGGTCTTCCGGCATTCGGTATCTACGGACATGATGTAGTAGAAGCTGACGATTCTACAATCGGAGATGACATTAAAGAAAAATTATTAAGATTTGGACGTGCAGCAGTTGCAGCAGCAACTATGAGAGGCAAATCTTACTTACAGATCGGTTCCATCTGTATGGGTATCGGCGGATCTATCATTGATTCTGATTTCATGGAGTCTTACCTTGGAATGAGAGTAGAGTCTGTAGACGAAGTAGAGATTATCCGCCGTATGACAGAAGGAATTTATGATGAAGCTGAATTCCAGAAAGCTCTTACATGGGCAAAAAGAAAAATGCAAGATGGGTTATGACAAGAACCCTGATTTCGTAAGAAAGAGCGATGAAGAAAAAGAAGAACAGTTCGAGTTTGCTGTTAAGATGGCAGTTATCATCAAAGACCTTATGAATGGTAACAAGAATCTTCCGGAAGGCTGCGAAGAAGAAGCAGTTGGACACAATGCGATTGCAGCCGGATTCCAGGGACAGAGACAGTGGACAGACTTCTATCCGAACGGCGACTTCGCTGAGGCTGTGTTAAATACATCCTTCGATTGGAACGGAGCAAGAGAGCCATACATTCTTGCGACAGAGAACGACGTACTTAACGGATTAGGTATGTTATTCATGAAATTATTGACAAACAGAGCACAGATGTTCGCAGATGTCCGTACATACTGGAGCGGAGATGCTATCAAGAGAGTAACAGGATACGATATTGAAGGTGTAGCAAAAGAGGCTGATGGTGTGATCCACCTGATCAACTCCGGAGCATGCTGCTTAGATGCAAATGCTGAAGCAAGAGATGCCGAAGGCAATCAGACCATGAAGCCTTGGTATGAAGTGACAAAAGAAGACCAGGATGCGATCATGGCAGCTACAACATGGTGTGCAGCTGACAACGGATACTTCCGTGGCGGCGGATTCTCTTCAAGATTCGAGACAACAGCTACAATGCCTGCAACAATGGTTCGCCTGAACCTTGTAAAAGGATTAGGACCTGTTATGCAGATCGCAGAAGGATGGACAGTAGGACTCCCTGCAGATGTTTCTGATACTCTGTGGAAGAGAACAGACTACACATGGCCATCTACATGGTTTGCTCCAAGATGTGATGGCAAAGAAGGTTCTGCATTCAAGACAGCTTATGAAGTAATGAATAACTGGGGTGCTAACCATGGTGCGATTTCTTATGGACATATTGGTGCGGATCTGATCACACTCTGCTCCATCTTAAGAATTCCAGTAGCTATGCACAACGTAGCAGACAAGGATATCTTCAGACCAAAAGCATGGGATGCATTTGGAATTCTTGAGAACCCTGTACATTACCGTGATGGACAGAATGAATATCGAAATAGTTTCAAAGACGAAGAAATTTTACCAGATCACAGGAAATCAGTTCATGGATCTCAAACAGCATTCCAGCTCCTTTTTGTAAAGACAAGAAAAAGCTTCTTGAGAAATGAAGATGATTTTGATGCCAGATTACTTCCTTACAGGGGAGAAAAAAGCTGAGTATTCTATCGCTTCTACAACACAGCTTGATGCGAAAAAGGGTGAGTGGTCAGACGTTTGAACGAAACATATTTTCCGGAAATCGTACCTACAGGAAACTGGTACAGATGGACAGCTTTCTGATAAGATTGATGTTATCCTGTTGACATGATACACCGACAATGATATTTACCAACTTTCGGAAGAAGATTTTACCAGTTGTGGAACATGGTACTGCTTTGGCGGAACCCATTATCGAAATCTGACAACATCACGAATGAAGGTGGATATGGAAGAAAGATTTCCTTCCTTAAGAATATCATTGGGTTTGATGAAACATTTTCCAGAGTACATCTTTTGACTTGAGATTATGGCAAAAAATAAGCCACGGCCATTCTCATTGATCCTGATCATTGTCACCAAACATATATTTAAGAAGTTCCTGACAAGAAGACATGGACAGCCTGTTCCGGAAAAGTCGGAGAAGTTGTTCGGAATAGTCTTGCAATGAAATATCGGATGGAAGAGATTAAAGATAAAGAGTCCAAAGTGCTCTTCTTTCCAGTTCACAGCAAATATGTCGCAGAGTATGTATTCGATCGAGGCGACTGTTCTCGGAAATTTCCCATGCTTCCGGAGATTTCTATCGAAGAAGCAAGAGAAATTATCAAACGTTCTCAGGACATCCAGATCTACGAGCCACAGGACAAAGGCATGGGACGAAGCTGCAGATTTAAGAAAAAAGTATACTTTTGAAATGAGGAAATGGGCAGAATGACAATTATGGCTGGCAACGTAATAAAAAGAATTCTTCAGAAACATGACTGTCAATCTGCTGTATGATTTTGGGATAGATTATGGGCAAAATGCATAACGGTTCGCTAATTGGCCTGGGAGGAGAAGATTATGGCTGCTACTATTCGCGATATCAAGAAAAGGACAGGATTGTCCCTTGCAACGATATCGAAGTATTTGAATGGCGGTAATGTATTGCCGGAAAAAAATGAGGAGGCAATCAACGAACTGCATTATGAAGTGAACGAGCTCGCAAGAGGGCTTGTTACCCACAAGACAAAGACGATTGAGTTCTGGCTTATGATATACAGTGTCTTTTTTGTAGGAAGTATGCTGCATTATCTGGGAATGGAACCATAAAAAGGATATGGAATGTTGATTTGATTCCTGCAATGAAGAAGCTACAGAAAGAAAATTCAGTTTCTTTGAGCAGGAAAAGATGGAAATTGATTATATGCATGGAAAGTTTCTTCATGCTGCGAAAAAAAAATGTTCCGGTTGTTCTGGTTGACAGATCATTCCAGGATGAAGAATATGATTGCGTTGAGGTTGATAACCGGACAGCAATCTATCGTGCAACAAAAAATTAATTGAGAACCATCACAAGAAAATAGCTGTGATTGCCTCTAATATTGAATATACCGGAAGGGAACGTGTGAAAGGATATTCTGATGCGATGAACCAGGCAGGACTGGAGATTCCAAAGGAATACTTAAGCTGGGAGGAAAAAATGAAAAACAAAAAAATCTTAAAGCTTTAAACAAAACGCATTTGTAAAAAAGTGGGCTTTAACAGAATTATTCTGGTTCTTGTAATGCTGGTAATGTACTTATCATTTGGATTACTGACCGGAGGAAAGTTTTGCAGGAATGTCCCGAATCATGACACAATGAACTATGTTTATTTTCTGGGATTCCTTTCCCTGGGAGTAACATTTCGTTATTGCAACAGGCGGTATTGATTTCTCTATCGGACCAGTAATGTTCTGTTGTGCATTGGTGTCTGGTTATACACTGACAACACATGGAATACCAATGGCTGCTGCAATTTGATCTTAGCGTGGTGATCGGTTTTCTATTTGGTATTTTTAACGGATATCTTGTAGCATACTGGAAAATACCACCATTTATTGTTTCAATGGCAAGCATGAACATTGCAAAAGGTCTTGCGTCAGTATTTACACAAAGACACAGTCAGTCAGCTGGCCGCACAGTCTTCAGACAATGGCTGGTATAGAAATTTTGTAAAAGAGGAAATGTTCCGACAGGACTTATTATTTTCCTCGCTGCAGCAATTGTTTGGAAGTAATAAAGAAGCAGTCAGACTTTCTGGCGTAGATGTAAAGAAATGGGAAATGCTGGCATATGTTATCTGTGGAATTCTGGTTGGTATAGCAGCTATCTTCTATGTTGGCGCTTACACAACTGTACAGCCTGGTTATGGTGATCAGTATAACAATGAAGCGATTGCCGGATGTGTAATGGGTGGTACATCCATGGCGGGTGGTTTGGCATCTATTGGCGGTACTGTAATTGGTGTACTTATCATCTCTCTGTTACAGCAGGGTATTCTTGCTCTTGGATTCTCAAAAGACTATCAGTTCATTATTACAGGAATTATTGTTATTGCAGCTGTTTATGCAGACGTATCTGCAAGACGTAGAAAGAATTAGTGATAGTACGAAGAAAGGATAGGTAAGAATAATGGGTGATATTATTTTAACAATGAAAGGTATTGATAAATCTTTCCCTGGTGTCCATGCATTGGATCATGTCGATCTGGAAGTGAGAAAAGGAGAAGTTCTCGCTCTGATGGGTGAAAATGGTGCTGGTAAATCCACATTGATGAAAGTATTGACAGGTATCTATAAAAAAGATTCCGGTACTATTACATATGAAGGAAAAGAAGTTGAATTCAAAAATACAAGAGAAGCGCAGGATGCAGGTATTGTGATCGTGCATCAGGAGCTGAACATGCTTGGTCATTTAACAGTGGCACAGAACTTATTTATCGGTCGTGAATTCAAAAAAGGAATTACAATCGATGATAAGAAGATGAATGAAGAAGCAAAGAAATTGTTCGATAGGTTGAATGTAGACATTGATCCAAAAGAAAAAATGTCCAATTTGACAGTCGGAAAACAGCAGATGTGTGAGATCGCAAAAGCGGTTTCCTTTGATGCAAAGGTAATTATCTTTGATGAGCCTTCCGCAGCACTTACAGAGGCAGAGATTGAAGAAATGTTCAAAATCATCAGGGATCTGAAGAAAAAAGACATTGCGATGGTATATATATCACATCGTATGGATGAGATCAAAGTGATCACAGACCGTGTTACAGTCATGCGAGATGGTACATATGTTGGAACACTGATCACAAATGAATGTACAAAAGAAGACATCATCAACATGATGGTTGGTCGTGTTATTTACGAAGATCCTAAGACGGAAAGTGCCGTGCCGGAGGATGCACCGGTTGTGTTAAAAGTAGAACATCTGAATGCAGGCAAGATGGTACAGGATGTAAGCTTCGAACTTCACAAAGGTGAGATTCTTGGTTTCTCCGGACTGATGGGAGCGGGACGTACAGAGACAGCCAGAGCTTTATTCGGAGCAGATCCGAAAGAGAGCGGAGATATATATGTTAACGGTAAGAAAGTGACGATCAACTGTCCACAAGATGCTGTTAAGTGTGGTATCGGATATCTTTCAGAAGATAGAAAGCGGTATGGAGTAGCTGTTCAGAAGACTGTCGCTGAAAACACGACAATGGCTACTGTACATCAGTTTATGAAAGGTATTTTCATTAACAGGAAGAAAGAAGCGGCAGTGGCACAGGAATATGTAGATGCATTGGCAACAAAAACTCCTAGTGTGGATCAATTAGTTGTGAACTTATCTGGTGGTAACCAGCAGAAAGTAGTTATTGCAAAATGGCTGACCCGTGATAGTGATATCCTTATTTTCGATGAGCCTACAAGAGGTATTGACGTAGGTGCCAAGAATGAGATTTATAAATTAATGAACAAATTGGCGGCAGAAGGTAAATCCATTATTATGATCTCGTCTGAGATGACAGAAATCCTGCGTATGAGCGATCGTATCGTGGTTATGTGCGAAGGCAAGAAAACAGGTGAGATTGGTATTGCGGAAGCAACTCAGGAAAAGATTATGAATCTTGCAACTCGCGAGATCGATTAGGAGGAGAAGGAAGATGTCAAAGAAAACAAACTTTGGTAAAATAAATGGACGTGAAGCCATGGTAGTCGGCATCATCATTGTGATGGTTGCACTCTTCAGTATTCTTAGTCCTACGTTTAGAACTTATTCAACATTTGTAAGCGTATTAGATATGTCTTACTACATTGCGCTTATGGCGATCGGAGTAACATTCACATTGATCACCGGCGGTGTAGATCTTTCGATTGGTACAGGTCTGATCTGTTATTCCCTGTTTGGTGGATATCTGATCGTTCACAAAGGAATGCCTGTAGTGGTAGCATTGATCGCATGTCTGGTACTCAGTATTCTGATTGGTGCTTTAAATGGTTTGCTGGTAGCCATTATGGATCTGCCACCTTTCCTTGCAACTCTTTGTACCTGCATGATAACAAGAGGTCTTGGTTCTTTACTCAGTGGCGGATTTGGTGTTTCCTTACCGTCTTCCTTAGAGCCGGAAGGATGGTTCAGAAAGATTTTCAGGTTTACGGTAAATGGAAAGGTAATTCCAATTGGTATTGTTTGTTGTAGTGCTTGTTCTTCTTATGAATTTTATATTAAAACATACGAAGATCGGACGTTATACACTTGCAATCGGAAGTAATAAAAAGAAGCAACAAAATTAGCTGGTGTAAATGTTAAATTTTATCATATTGTTTGCATATGTGATCTCTGGTTTCTTTGCCGGACTTGCAGCAATTGCATATTCAGCAACATACGTAACAATTTAGCCCGGGTTCAGGAGCAGGATTCGAGCTGGATGCTATCGGTGGAGCGATTGTCGGAGGCGTATCCATGCCAGCGGTGGTGTTGGGACGATCACAGGAACATTGTTTGGTGTTTTAGTTATTGTCTTATGAAAGTTGGTTTCCATTCATTGGATTACAGGCAAACTGGCAGCAGAGGATTTTTACAGGTCTTGTTTTAATCGGCGCTGTATTGATCGATTTGAATTTGTGAAAAAAGAAAAAGCAATAATTAATTGCAAAACCATTTAATGATATGATGTCGTGCGGATAGATATATGGGGATCATTGAAAAAACCCTGAAAAAGGAGGAATAGAAAAAATGAGAAAAAGAGTTTTTGGCAAATTGTACTTGGTACAGCAATGACAGGCTCTCAATGGTAGGATGTGGAGGAACTAAAGAGGAAACTCCAGCTACAAATTTACAGCCGGACACAAAAGCACCGGCAGCTTGGTGGATGTATGCTACTAGGAAGCAGGAGCAGCACCGGCAGATGAGACAGCAGGTGGCGATTATCACTTCGAAGTGATCGTAAAGAGTTTCCAGTCTACATACTGGCAGGCAGCTGTTAAAGGTATCGAAACAGCTTGTGGAGAATTAGGTGTTACAGCAAATGCTAACGGACCAGCAAACGAATCTGATATCGCTGATCAGGTACAGATGTTAAACGATGCTATCCAGAAAGCTCCAGACGGAATTGGTTTGGCAGCATGTGATACAAAATCCGTACTTGACTCACCTTACAGCAGCTTTAAATGCTGGTATTCCGGTAGTTTGTTTTGATACAGGTGTACCTGATGCTCCAGAAGGATCTGTAGTAGCAACTGTTGCAACAGATAACAAAGCAGCAGGTGCGTGCGCAGCTACAAATATGTATCCGGTGATCAAAGATGTTGTTGCAGCAGCTACAGCAGACAAACCAGTTAGAATTGGTGAAGTTAACCAGGATGCTACAGCTCTTAACATTCAGGAACGTGGACTTGGTTTCATTGATGAAATGATCAAACTTTGTACAGCAGATGGCAAAAAAGTTGCAGTAGTTGGTAATGAGTTCTATGTAAACAACTGTCTGACAAGGGTGATGAGAAAACAGCAGAAGTTATCATCGAAGTAGGTGTTCCAGCTCAGACAACTGTAGACTTAGCAGCTACAGAAGCAAACAAGATCATGTCAAAAGCTGACACAATTGCTATCTTTGGTTCTAACCAGACAACAGCTGAAGGTGTAATCACAGCTAACGAAACATTAAACAAATTAGCAACAGATCCTGCAGAAGGAATCATCGGTGCTGGATTCGATGCTGGTACACCACAGAAAGCTGCTATCAACAATGGCAAATTAATCGGTTCTGTAACACAGTCTCCATTAATGATGGGTTACAAAACTATCTACCATTAGTAGATGTCTGCAATGGTAAAACAGTAGAAGATATCCCTATGGATGGTTACTGGTACAATGCAGACAATATGGAAGACGAAGATATCGCTCCAAACCTTTACGATTAATCTGTATCTTTGATTAATTAAAGTGAATAAAAAATTAGGGATCGGATTTATCCGGTCCCTTTTGACAGTATGGGTTCAGAAATACAGAATTTGTAGTTACTGTTCACACGGCAACAACAAATTGTATTAAAATTCCATAAAATAAATACAACGAACACTTTTTTTGTTGTGCAAATTGTATTATAATAGAAAATAATATATACTATGGGAGGTATACAAATGTTAAAAGGAATTCCAAAAATTCTTTCACCTGAATTATTAAAAGTTTTAGCAGAAATGGGACATAGTGACAGACTGGTTATTTCTGACGGAAATTTCCCGGCAGAATCTATGGGTAAAGATGCGATCGTTATCCGCTGCGACGGACATGGCGTTCCGGAAATTTTAGATGCCATTTTACAGGTATTCCCATGGATACCTATGTTGAGAAACCTGTAAATCTTATGGAAGTAATGCCGGGTGATAACGTTGAAACACCAATCTGGGATACATATAAAGAGATCATTGCAAAATACGATGACAGAGGCGCAGACGCAGTTGGAAATATTGAACGTTTTGCGTTCTATGATGAAGCAAAGAAAGTGTATGCGATCATTGCATGGAGGAACAATATGCTTGATCATGTAGAAAAAAATATTTGCAGATATGAAGCCGATGATGAAAAAAGTTGAAGAAGGCTTCTTATAAAGTAAATATGGAGGCTTTTATAGAGAATCATGGACATTATTTCCGTGAGATGACAGAATATACGGAGAATGCTTCTGATAAAGAGACGGCAGCCAAAGAGCTTGCAGTAGACTTTACAGATAAGGTTTATGATGCATATGTTTCTCCGAAAAAAGGAAAAATAGACAGTGCAATTCAGACGGATCTGAATTTCTTTATGATCTATTATGTATTTCCGGCAATTCTTTTGACAGAGCATGACGATGCGAAACTGATCGCAGATCATCTCTGCAGCAGATGGGGAGAAAAGTTTAAGAACAGTAAGATTCAGTATACAGATTATGATTCCCTATATGTTTCATTCCGTGAGAAGATATTTGGAATCTTTTAATACTGCAAATCAACCTTACTTGTGATAGAATAATTAAGATTCATGTAATGGCATGAGAAGATTTTGGAAGCTATATTTTTATGGTTTAATAAGTGTGCTGTTACGTTAGTGTGTAGGAGGTCATAGAAGATGGACATTTTGAAGATTGTTTTATACATTATCTTTGTTATAGACTGTATCGCATTATCAGCGATTATTCTTTTTGCAGGAAGGAAAGTCAGCCGGATTGGGAACAATTGGCGGTATGGCGGATACTTATTGGGGACAGAACAAGGGACGTTCTATGGAAGGTGCACTTGTAAAGTCTACAAAGTTTCTTGCTATCCTTTTCTTGGTGCTTGCAGTAGTACTGAACCTTAAGGTTTTAATTAATAACAGATGATGAAGTAAGTATAAGACATTCTATAATAAGACTATAGAATGTCTTTTTTACTTTAAGTAGTGATGAAAGGTTACTGTTCACTCCCGTGTCAATCACTCCGCTGATTGACACGGAGGATGCATGTTTTGACTTGAATGCATCTCGCCCCATCGCCAAAGGCGGATGATGCGGTGACATTGGAGCTGCTGGAAAACGGAAATTACCGTCTGGGCGTTCACATTGCAGATGTAAGTCATTATGTAAAAGAAGGCAGTGAACTGGATAAAGAGGCGTTAAAGCGAAGCACCAGCGTGTATCTGGTAGACCGTGTGGTCCCTATGCGGCCTCACAAGCTTTCTAACGGGATCGGTTCTTTAAATCAGTGAACAGACCGTCTGGCAATGAGCTGCCTTATGGAAGTGGATCCTCATGGAACGGTAGTGGATCATGAGATCTGCGAAAGTGTGATCCGGTCTGACAGGCGGATGACTTATACGGCTGTGAATGCTATTTTGTCGGAGGCAGATACAAAGGAGAAAGAGGAGCAAAAGGCTGGTTTACTGGAAGAGTATAAGGATTTTGTGGCTATGTTTGAGCGTATGAAGGCGCTGTCTGGTATTTTAAGGAGAAGCGCAGTAAAAGGGGGGCCATCGACTTTGATTTTCCGGAGAGCAAGATCATTTTGGATGAGAAGGGGAAACCGGTGGATATCCATCCTTATGAACGGAATGTAGCTACAAAGATCATTGAAGATTTTATGCTCCTTGCCAATGAAACGGTGGCAGAGGACTATTTCTGGCAGTCTGTTCCTTTCCTGTATAGGACCCATGATGAGCCGGATCTGAGAAGATGAAGCAGCTGGGGGTATTTATTAATAATTTTGGATATTCGCTGAGATTGACTAATGGGGAAGTGCATCCAAAGGAGCTGCAGAAGCTATTGGACAAGATCGAAGGCAAGCCGGAGGAACCTCTTCTTGCAAGACTGGTCCTGCGGTCTATGAAGCAGGCAAAGTATACTACCCAGTGTACAGGACATTTTGGGCTGGCTGCAAGGTATTATACCCATTTTACATCACCTATACGTCGATATCCGGATCTGCAGATCCACAGGATCATCAAGGAGTGCCTGCGTGGGGATTGAAAGAGAAGAGAGTTGCCCATTATGAGAAACTGCTGCCGCAGGTGGCTGTACAGACTTCTGCATTAGAGCGCCGGGCTGATGAGGCGGAGCGCGAGACTGAGAAGATGAAGAAGTGCGAATATATGTCCAGGTTTGTTGGACAGACCTTTGAGGGAGTGATCTCCGGAGTTACTAACTGGGGCTTTATGTGGAGCTGCCTAATACAGTGGAAGGTCTGGTGCGCATCAGTGAGCTGCGGGATGATTATTATATTTTTGATGAGAGCAGATATGAGCTGGTGGGCGAGATGAGCAGGAAGGTGTACAAGCTGGGGCAGCCGGTACGTGTAGTTGTGGCCGGTACAGATAAGCTTTTGCGGACTGTTGATTTTGTTCTGGAAAATCAGGCAGTATAATGGTATGATAGTGGGAGCAAATGAGATAGAAAAACAGAGATCAGTTCTGTTTGCAGGGCAAAGAAACTGAAAATGGGAGGTGTTTATCATTTCTAAGGAAAGTATTAAGCTGATCGCAAACAATAAAAAAGCGTATCATGATTATTTTATTGATGATAAATGGGAAGCTGGTATTGAGCTGTTTGGTACGGAAGTTAAGTCCATCCGTATGGGAAAGTGCAGTATAAACGATTTCAGATAAATAATCAGTTCTTCTTCATATGGGCAGAATTCTGAGGAGGATCGCTTTTCCATCAAAACGTCCGATGACATTTCCAAAGTCAAAAACAATATTCTTGTATTTCATGACAAATTCCCTTTCTATAGATGCTTATTTTATTATACTGCGCAGAAAAGACAGATTCAAATAAAATATGCATTGCTGTTCACACGGGGAGTGAACAGTAACATCGTGCGAACAGTAACTAATAGACAAAAAAGAGAAAATCTGTCTAAAAATTATCTTGACATCTATTTTATTTATGATATACTTTGATAGTCAAAGTATTTAAAGGTCAAAACAATTATGGTTCAGATATGGAAAGAATCATACTGTGAAGAGTGACAATTATTTTGACAGAGTTGGAGAAGAGATATGATAGGAAGAATATGCGGGACAGGATCGTACATACCGTCCCATCGAATGGACAACGTGGAATTGTCCTCTCTGGTCGACACAAGTGATGAATGGATCCGGGAACACTGGGAATTCAAAGCCGACATCTCATAAAACAGGAGACGGTATCTTTTATGGCTGCAAAAGCAGCAGAAGAAGCTCTTGCAGACACGGGCTGAAAGCAGAAGAGATTGACCTGATCCTTGTAGCGACGTCTTCTTCAGAAACAGTATTTCCGAATACTTCCTGTGAAGTGCAGAAAGCAATCGGTGCAGTTCATGCATGGGGTTACGATCTGAATGCAGCCTGTTCGGGATTTATTCTCGCATTGAATACGGCGCAGTCTTATATCCGTTCGGGTCTTGTTAAGACTGCACTGGTGATCGGTGCAGAGAAGATGAGCAGAATTGTAGACTGGAAAGACCGTGGAACTTGCATTTTATTCGGAGACGGTGCAGGTGCAGTGGCTCTTCGGGGAGAAGAAAGTGAAAGCGCAGAAGCAGTCTACACGGCCATGGCACATTCGGCAGGAGACAAGGAGAGGCATTGACCTTACAATATGGAACAGAAGAAACGCCGGTAATCAGGATGGATGGACAGGCAGTTTTTAAGTTCGCTGTGAGAAAAGTACCGAAATCATCGAAGAAATGTTGAAAAAAAGCAGATGTTTCAAGAAGATGTGGATTACTTTGTTTTGCATCAGGCAAACAGAAGAATCATTGAAGCGGCTGCAAAAGAGGGTTGGCGTAGAAATTGAGAAGTTCCCAATGAATCTTGGTGAATATGCGAATACGTCGGCGGCGTCAGTTCCAATCCTTTTAAATGAAATGAATCGGGATGGAAAGCTGAAAAAGAGGTCAGAAAATTATACTTGCCGGATTCGGGGCAGGACTTACATGGGCAGGATGCCTGATGGAATGGTAAATTCAAGAAAGGAAAACAAAATCATGTTAGAAAAAGTAAAAGAAATCGTAGCAGAGTCATTAAACGTAGAGGAAAGCACATTAAGTGAGACAACATCTTTCAAAGAGGATCTTGGAGCAGATTCTCTGGATCTTTTGAGATGGTAATGGCATTTGAGGAAGCATTTTGAAGTAGAAATCCCATCTGAAGATCTGGAGCAGATCACAACAGTGGGTGACGTTGTAAAATATATCGAATCACACAAGTAGAAGTATAGAACAAGTAGAAAACGAAGCATTTCGGTTCCTTTTCGGCAGCCGATCCGAGAGAACCGTTGATAGAGAAGTGATCAAGAAGGGAGTTCTTATGAGAACGAGAATATACTTGGAATTGAGTACCCGATCATTCAGGGCGGTATGGCATGGGTTGCAGAATATCATCTGGCGGCAGCAGTTTCAAATGCCGGTGGACTTGGACTGATCGGAACAGCAAGTGCACCGGCCGAGTGGGTCAGAGAACAGATCCGTGAGGCAAAGAAACTGACAGATAAGCCGTTTGGAATCAATATTATGATGATCAGTCCTTATGCAGATGAAGTTGCAAAGGTGGCTGTCGAAGAAGGTGTCGCAGTTGTCACGACAGGTGCAGGATCTCCGGAAAAATATGAAGATGTGGAAGGAAGCCGGAATCAAAGTGATTCCGGTAGTTGCTTCTGTTGCGATGGCGAAGAGAATGCAGCGTTGTGGAGCAGATGCTCTGGTGGCAGAAGGAATGGCAGGCGGACACATCGGTGAAAATACAACGATGGTTCTCGTTCCACAGGTTGTAGATGCAGTTCAGAAATTCCGGTTGATCGCAGCCGGAGGAATTGCAGATGGAAGAGGAATTGCAGCGGCATTTATGCTGGGAGCAGAAGGGTTCAGATTGGAAACCGTTTTGTTGCAACAGAAGAAGCACAGGTACATGAAAATTATAAAGAACTGTATTCTGAAAGCAAGGGATATTGATTCAGGGTTGACGGGACGTTCTACCGGACATCCGGTACGCCCTCCGCAATCAGATGACAAAGACATATTTACAAAGAACAGGCAGGAAGGTGCTGCGTTTGAAGAGCTGGAGTTACTGACGCTTGGTGGACTGAAAAAGTGGTTGTTGATGGGGATATTCAAAATGGAAGTGTCATGGCAGGTCAGATCAGGGATGATTAAAGAAAAAATGTCCTGTCAAAGAGGTAATCGAAAAGCTGGTGCAGGAGACAGATGCATTGCTTGGAGGAACAGAAATTTATGAGTAAAGATTGCATTTATTTTCCCCGGACAGGGCGTACAGAAAGCAGGGGATGGGAAAAGATTTTTATGAAACCAGTAAAACGGCTGCGAGAGGTTTTTGACCAGGCAACCAGAATTGCTTGGACATCGACATGAAAAAGCTTTGTTTTGAAGAAAATGACAGATTGGATCAGACAGAATATACACAGGCAGCACTTGTGACTGTCTGCATGGCGATGGAGCGTGTTGCTGAGGAAGAAGGTCTTGTGGCAGATGTCACAGCAGGCTTAAGCCTGGGTGAATATTGTGCGATCGTAACAGCCGGAGGAATGAAGCTGAAGGATGCAATCCGAATCACAAGAAAAAGAGGACTTCTGATGCAGAATGCAATTCCGGATGGACAAGGTGCAATGGCGGCAGTGTTATGGTCTTTCAGGAGAAATCGTCGAAAAGACGGTGGCATCGATGGAAGGTGTGAGTGTTGCAAATTATAACTGTCCGGGACAAATCGTGATTACCGGTTGGAACGATGCGGTGGAAAAGGCAGCAGAACGGCTGAAAGAAAGCAGGAGCAAAAAAGAATTCTTCCGTTGAAAGTCAGTGGGCCATTCCATTCTCCATTATTAAAAAGCAGGAAAAGAGCTGGGAGAAAGAATTGAAAAGTGTGGAACTCTCAGAATTACAAATTCCCTATGTGACAAATGTTACAGCGGAATATGTCTCAGAAATCGATCAGACAAAAGCCCTTCTTGCAAAGCAGGTGGCGGCATCGGTCAGATGGCAGCAGAGTATAGAAAAATGCTCAGTCAGGGTGTAGATACTTTTATAGAGATCGGTCCGGGAAGAACACTGACCGGATTTATGAGAAAGATCAGCAGAGAAGTTCGGACATATAATATCAGTACAGTCGAAGATCTGAAAAGGTGGTAAATGAGTTATGCAAAATACATTGACAGGGAAAAGTTGCATTAGTGACAGGAGCCTCAGAGGAATTGGAAGAGCGATTGCTTTGAAGCTGGCAGCAGAGGGGGCAGCAGTTGTGATCAATTACCATGGTTCAATGGAGAAAGCCAAAGTGAAAGCAGAAATTGAATCTGACGGAGGAATTGCAGAGATCATGCAGTGTAATGTGGCAGATTATCAGGCCACAGAAGCAATGATCAGAAAAGTAACGGATGACTTTGGAAGACTGGATATTCTGGTCAATAACGCAGGAATCACGAGAGATGGTCTGCTGATGAAAATGTCAGAAGAAGATTACGATACAGTCCTCGATACCAATCTGAAAGGGACATTCCATTGTATCCGGTTTGCTGCAAGGCAGATGCTCAGACAAAGAGGCGGAAGAATTATCAATCTGTCATCAGTTTCAGGAATCCTTGGGAATGCAGGACAGGCAAATTACTCGGCATCAAAGCAGGCGTGATAGGACTGACCAAAAGTGCTGCAAGAGAACTTGCATCCAGAGGAATTACTGTCAATGCAGTCGCTCCGGGATTTATTGAGACAGAAATGACAGCAGTTCTTACGGAAAAAGTCAGGGAATCCGCTGTGGCACAGATCCCGATGGGAGCCTTTGGAACAGCGGAAGATGTTGCAGAAGCAGTCGCATTTCTTGCATCTGATTCTGCCCGGTATATAACAGGACAGACGATCCATGTCGACGGTGGCATGGCAATGTAGAAGGAGGCAGGAAAAGAAATGAAACGCAGAGTAGTTATAACAGGAATGGGTGCAGTGACACCGATGGGGAATACCATAGAGGAATTTTGGGATGGAATCCGGTCAGGAAAATCAGGAATCGGTCCGATCACAAAATTTGATACAACCGAATATAAAGTGAAGATCGCAGCGGAAGTCAAGGACTTTGTTGCAAAGAACGGATGGATTTAAGGCATCGAAGAGAATGGAAACATTTTCCCAGTATGCAGTGGCGGCAGCAAAAGAAGCATTTGAAGATGCAGGATTGGATATGGAAAAGGAAGATCCGTACCGTATGGACAATGATCATCGGTTCAGGAATTGAAGTGGACTGGAGTGTCGAGAAAAATTACAAAAATCCTGAAAGGAGCGTGGTCCGGGACGCGTAGAATCCATTGATGGTTCCGATGATGATTTCCAATATGGCAGCCGGAAATGTATCGATCCAGCTTGGGCTTAAAGGAAAGTGCACAAATGTCGTTACAGCATGTGCAACGGGGAAACCAATTGTATCGGGGATGCGCTTCGTGCCATTCAGTACGGAGATGCGGACGTAATGTTTGCAGGTGGTACGGAAAGCTGTATCTGTCCGACGGGGATTGCCGGATTTACCGCTTACCGCACTTGTCCAGAGAAGATCCACATGCGTGCATCAATTCCATTTGATAAAGACAGGGATGGGTTTGTTCTTGGAGAAGGAGCCGGTGTGGTGGTTCTGGAAGAGCTGGAGCATGCGAGAACAAGAGGCGCAAAGATTTACGCAGAGCTTGCAGGTTACGGGGCAACCGGAGATGCTTACCATATCACTTCCCCGGCAGAAGACGGAAGCGGTGCGGCAAAGGCGATGGAGCTTGCGATGGAAGAGGGCAGCGTGACACCGGAAGAAGTACAGTACATTAATGCACACGGAACCAGCACGCACCATAATGATCTGTTTGAAACCTATGCGATCAAGAAAGCATTCGGCGATGCGGCAAAGGATGTGGTTGTGAATTCAACGAAATCCATGATCGGTCATCTTCTTGGTGCGGCAGGTGCGGTTGAGTGTATCGTTACTGTAAAATCTATTCAGGATGGATTTATCCATCAGACCGTTGGAACCAGGGAATGTGATGAAGAATGTGATCTGAACTATGCAGTTGGCGCACCGGTCGAAAAAGAGATCAATGTGCGCTCACCAATTCCCTTGGATTTGGCGGGCACAATGCAACCCTTCTTTTGAAGAAGTATGAAGGATAGAGGTAGAAGGATGGAATTAGAAAATCTGGTAAAACTGATTCAGACCGTTTCAGATTCGGACCTGACAGGATTTCAGTATGAAGAAAAAACGGTGTGAAATTGAAAATACAGAAAGAAAAAAGAACAGATGGTTGTCAGTACAGGGCAGCACAGCTGACGACAGTACAAAACGTGCCAGGAGCGCAGAGTAATGCGGTATCGGCACTGAAGTCGGAGGATGGACCGGAAAAGGAAAAGAAGCAGAAGGGCAGCTGATCAAATCCCCTCTGGTTGGAACCTTTATGCAGCACCGTCGGAAGAGGCAGCACCATTTGTGGCAGTTGGCGATCATGTGTCAAAAGGACAGACGGTTGCCATCGTAGAGGCGATGAAGCTGATGAATGATATTGAGTGTGATTTTGACGGTGTGGTATCGGAAGTACTCGTGAAAAATGGAGAAACTGTGGAATACGGACAGCCATTATTCCGAATCGCATAGCTGGATGGAGGGCGAAAAGCATGAAACATTTGGGAATCAAGGAAATTCAGAAAATCATTCCGCACAGACATCCGTTTTTGCTGGTAGATTATATCGAAGATTACGAGCCGGGGGGAATATGCAGTTGGCTATAAATGTGTGACTTACAGAGAGGACTTTTTTGCCGGACACTTTCCACAGGAGCCGGTGATGCCGGGAGTGCTGATCGTAGAAGCACTGGCGCAGGTCGGTGCAGTAGCGGTTCTGATGCAGGAAGAAAATAAAGGAAAGCTCGGTTATTTTGGTGGGATTAAGAACTGCAAGTTCCGCAGAAAAGTTGTTCCGGGTGACAAGTTAAAACTGGAAGCAAGAATTATTCGTCAGAAGGGACCACTGGTAATCGGAGAAGCTGTTGCATCAGTGGATGGAGAAGTTGCAGTAAAGGCAGAGTTGTCTCTGATGATCGGGAAGGCGGAAACAGATGATTAAGAAAGTATTGATCGCAAACCGTGGAGAGATCGCAGTTCGGATCATCCGTGCCTGCCGGGAAATGGGGATCGAGACGGTTGCAGTTTATTCAGAAGCAGATAAAGAAGCATTGCATACACAGCTTGCAGATGAAGCAATCTGTATCGGACCTGCACCATCTTCGGAAAGTTATCTGAATATGCAGAATATCATCAGTGCAACACTTGTGTCCGGAGCAGATGCGATCCATCCGGGATTTGGTTTCCTTTCTGAAAATACGAAATTTGCAGAGCTTTGTGAGAAGTGCAACATCATTTTTTGGACCATCGGATTCGAAAGTGATCAGCAGGCTTGGAAATAAATCCGAGGCGAGAAATACCATGGCAAATGCCAGGGGTTCCGATCATTCCGGGAAGCCGGGAAGCGATTTATGATGCAGCAAAAGGAAAAGAAGTTGCAAAGAGATCGGCTATCCGGTGATCGTAAAGGCGGCTCTCGGCGGAGGCGGAAAAGGAATGCGTGGCGGAAAATGAAGCCGGATTTGACATGGCATTCCGTACTGCACAGAAAGAAGACCAAGGCGCTTTTGGAGATGACACTATGTACATCGAGCATTTTGTGCAGCATCCGAAGCACATTGAATTTCAGATCATGGCGGATAAGTATGGAAATGTGGTGCATTTAGGAGAACGGGACTGTTCGGTGCAGAGAAATCATCAGAAGATGATTGAAGAATCCCCATGTGCCGTGAGTTTCGGATGAGCTTCGCCGGAGAATGGGCGAAGCAGCGGTAAAAGCGGCAAAGGCAGCAGGCATTACGAAAATGCAGGAACCATTGAATTTCTGCTGGAAAAGAGTGGAAAATTTTATTTTATGGAAATGAATACCAGAATCCAGGTGGAGCATCCGGTCACAGAATGGGTGACAGGGATCGATCTGATCAAGGAACAGATCCGGATCGCAGACGGTCAACGGCTTTCCTTTACGCAGGAAGATGTAAAACTGACCGGTCATGCCATTGAGTGCAGGATCAATGCGGAAAATCCGATGAAAAGAATTTCCGTCCGTGTCCGGGAACGATCACCGATATGTACACTTCCGGGAGGAAAGGGTGTGCGGATTGATTCAGCAATTTACAGTGGATACACTGTACCGCCATATTATGATAATATGCTGGCAAAGCTGATCGTTCATGGAGAAGAACCGGGAAGAAGCGATCCATAAAATGAAAAGTGCATTAGGAGAAGTAATCATCAAAGGTGTTGAAACGAATATAGATTATCAGTATTCGATTTTAAATGACCCAAATTTCAGGCAGGAAATATTGATGTGGAATTTGTTACCGAAAAAGAAGCATAAAGAATCGGCAAGGTTATGCAGGGACGGAAAAAGGGAGGTAAAAATGAGACTTCAGAATATGTTTAAAAAAAACAAGCAGAAGAGGGTATATATATCTCTTGGCGTTTAAGAAGAAGCACCGGAAGCACCGGAAGGGACTTCTGAAAAAATGTAACGTTTGCAAATGCTGCCAATTCTGACAGAAGATGTGAAGAATGGATATTATATTTGTCCAAAATGTCATGAATTATTTCCGTGTGCATGCGATGCAAAGGATTGAGATGATAGCAGATGAAGGAAGCTTTGAAGAGTGGGACTATGGACTAGATGGAATGGACGGTCAGGAAATCCGCTGCATTATAAAGGCTATGAAGAAAAGGTAGAAGCACTGCAGGAAAAGACCGGGCTTGATGAGGCGGTTGTAACCGGAAAAGCAAGGATCAACGGAAATGAGGCAGTTCTTGCAGTCTGTGACGGGCGGTTTTATGATGGCGAGCATGGGGAAAGGTGGTCGGCGAAAAGATTACCCGTGCAGTAGAAAAGGCAACCAGTGAGAGGATTCCGATTATTATATTTGCCTGTTCAGGAGGCGCCAGAATGCAGGAGGGATCCATCTCTCTGATGCAGATGGCAAAGACTTCAGCGGCACTGAAAAGACACCATGATGCAGGCTGTTTATATGAGTGTGCTGACCGATCCGACAACCGGCGGGTAACGGCAAGTTTTGCCATGCTTGGAGATATCATTCTTGCCGAGCCGGGGGCGCTGATCGGTTTTGCGGGTCCGCGTGTGATTGAACAGACCATAGGGCAGAAGCTTCCGGAAAGGATTCCAGAGGGCAGAATTTCTTCAGGAGCACGGATTTGTGGATCAGATTGTAAAGCGGGGAGCGTCCGCGTTTTGGGAAGGATCCTGAAAATGAAATGATCATGCAATGCAGAAAGAAAAGAGGGAAAATCCGACAGAACAGAATTTCCCAAAGGCAGGAATGACAGAAAAAAAGCAGGAAAAAACAGGCGGAACATGGAGAAAAATCTGACACCATGGGAACGGGTGCAGTTATCCAGAGACAAAGGCTCGTCCGGTCGGTGCAAGGAGTACATTGAAGAATTATTTACAGATTTTATGGAATTTCATGGAGACCGTTATTACCAGGATGATAAGGCAATCATTGGCGGGATTGCAAGATTTCACGGAATGCCGGTGACGGTGATCGCGCAGGCAAAGGGTCGCACGACAAAAGAAAATATCGAGCGTAACTTTGGAATGCCGTCTCCGGAAGGTTACAGCAAAGCACTTCGTCTGATGAAACAGGCAGAGAAGTTTAACCGTCCGGTCATCTGTTTTGTAGATACTCCGGGGGCGTTCTGCGGGCTGGAAGCAGAAGAGCGTGGACAGGGTGAGGCAATCGCAAGAAATTTATTTGAGATGTCGGGATTGAAAGTGCCGGTACTTTCTGTTGTGATCGGAGAAGGTGGAAGTGGTGGTGCATTGGCACTGGCGGTGGCAGATGAAGTGTGGATGCTGGAGAACAGTGTCTATTCTGTCCTTTCGCCGGAAGGGTTTGCAAGCATTTTATGGAAGGACAGCAGCCGGTCGGTTGAAGCAGCAAAGATGATGAAACTGACAGCAGCTTCAGTGTTTGACGATGAAACCAACTGCAGAACTGCTGCGGGCAGGTCTGGCAGGTTTCTGACAAAATACCAGAAGCTGGAAACGAAAGACTTGCTGGAAGGAAGAAGATATGAGCGTTTCGAAAGACTGTAGCGGACAGGATGGGGCATGGCGTTTCAGAAATTAGCGGACAGGATGGGGCAGACCGTTTCGGAAAGCTGAGCGGACAGATAATAGGCGTTTCAGAAAGCTGTAAATGACGGATAAATGCACCGGGATGATAAGGCGGAGGAGGAAAAAAGGAATGAAAACCTATGAGACGATCAATGATATTCTGGTACATTTATTTAATGAAATATGGGAACTGGAAAAAATGCGATCATAACGGAAGAGTTTAAGGATATTACGAACAATGATATGCATATTATCGAGGCAATCGGTCTGACCGGAAAGACGACGATGTCTGTGGTGGCAAAAAAAAATGAAGATCACAGCAGGCTCACTGACGACGGCAATGAATGCACTGGTAAAAAAAAAGTACGTTTTGAGGGAACGTGGTGAGAAGGACAGGAGGGTGGTCTATATCTGGCTGACAGAAAAGGGGAGAAGGCTTACTATCATCACGAGGAGTTTCACAGAGAGATGACAAATGCTGCTGAACAGACTGGATGAAAAAGAGATTCCGGTTCTTATGAAGACATTGGACGGACTTTCAGAATTTTTTCAGGGGTTATTCTTCAGAGGAATAAATTGTGGAAACGATAACATGATGATTATTAAGGAAAAAGGAAAATTTGACGTTTTGTCAAAAATGAGTTACAATAATCTGTATCGTGAATAATTTATCATTACGGACAAAAGTTCTTGTCATTATTTCGCGTTAAGAATTACATTGTAAGGAGGTAGTGCCAATATACTTGGGTGTATATTTTAGGAGGGAAACAAGTATGGTAACAAAGAAGACATCTTCAACAACAAAAGCCGTTGAAGCAAAAGGCAGAGGAAGCACAAAAACAACAACAGCGAAACCGGCAGAGAAAAAAGCTGAAACAGCAACAGTAAAGGCAGAGAAGAAAGAGACAGCAGCTGCGAAAGCAATCGAGACAAAGAAAGACACAACAAAGAAACTTGAAACAAAGGCAGCAGTGCTGGTAGATACACCAGAAGTTCAGGCAGAAGAAGTAAAAGAGACAGTGAAGAAGGCAGCTAAGAAGGTCGCAGCAAAAGCGGAAGATACAGCTGAAAAGGCTGTGAAGACTGTAAAAAGAAAGCAGCAGCTAAGAAGACAGCAGCCAAGACTACAAAGAAAGCTGAGCTGAAGACAGAATTCTTCCTTCAGTTCTCCGGTAAAGAGTATACAGAGAAAGAGATCCTTAAGAAAGTCAAAGATGTATGGACAAAGGATCTGAAGAATAAAGTCGGAGACATGAAAGATGTTAAGATTTATCTGAAACCGGAAGAGTCAGCAGCATATTATGTTGTTAATGGAGATACAACAGGAAAAATCGATCTGTAAGATATAAATAAAAGATATAAGATCGCTTTCCGGACGTACCGGGAACAGGTTTACTTAAGAAAAAGACAGGAGTCAGACACAGCTGAATGCAGGTGAAGGAGGACCTGTCTTTTTAATATATTAGGAAAGTTTTTGTAAACATTTCGCCGGTGCAGAAGGCAGTGTGCCTTAAGGTGACAGGAATCTGGCAAGTGCGGTTTGAGAAAGGAGTATGCAAGATGTACGAGAAAGAGATTGAGCAACTGCAGGCAATGATTGATGAGAGTAACCGGATCGTGTTTTTCGGCGGCGCCGGTGTCTCAACAGAGAGCAATATTCCGGATTTTCGAAGTGCAACAGGACTGTATCAGCAGAAATATAAGTATTCACCGGAACAGGTGGTCAGTCATAGCTTTTTTATGAAATATCCGGAAGCATTCTATGAGTTTTATAAAGAGAAGATGATGATTTTGGATGCGAAGCCAAATGCTGCCCATCTGAAACTGGCAGAATTGGAGCAGGCCGGAAAATTGCAGGCTGTTGTGACACAGAATATCGACGGGCTGCATCAGGCGGCAGGAAGCAGAAACGTCTATGAACTTCATGGAAGCATCCACAGAAATTACTGTATGAAATGTGGGAAGTTCTATGATGCGGAATATGTGAAGAATTCAGAAGGAATTCCGAGATGCAGCTGCGGCGGGATGATTAAGCCGGACGTAGTACTTTATGAAGAGGACTTGACCAGAAGACGATCCAAGGGGCAGTCGAAGCAATTTCATCAGCCGACATGCTGATCATCGGAGGTACTTCCCTTTGTTGTTTATCCGGCAGCCGGTTTTATTGATTATTTTCACGGAAAACACCTTGTTGTGATCAATAAATCAGAAACAGCCAGAACTGTCCGGGCAGAGCTTGCAATATCGGCTCCGGATCGGAGAGGTTCTTGGTGCGATTCATGTAAGTGGCGAATAAAATTTCTTTTCCTGTAAATACTTCTGAAAAGGAGGATGCTGTATGCAGCAATAAGAAGTATGGGAAGAAAAAAGGAAAAGACGATCAATCTTACAGAACTTGAACCGGAAGAAAAACTGAAGTATGAGATAGCAGAAGAATTAGGACTTTTAGATCGCGTAATGCAGGATGGATGGAAGTCATTGACATCAAAAGAGACAGGGCGGATTGGCGGAATGGTCACCGGAAGAAGACGAGAGATAAAAAAACAGACAGAGATCACGGATGAAAATGCGAAAGAATAGACGAAAGTAAAATTTTAAATGACACAGATTTTGACAAACAAGGATAAATTTGGTAGAATAGGCAGAATGGGGAGAAATTATTTTGCGTTAGAATTCGCAGAGTTTTTTGGAAAGTGATAACTTTGGTGGCATAAATGACAGAAAAAATTTCAATATTTGATGTGGAGATTTCCTGTATTAAGGCAAAAGAAGCGATGATGCAGGCAACGAATTCATCAGGAAAGGTGATTCCGTCAATACCATTGAGCTTGTATCGATGGAATTACGCTGATGAAAGAACATGAGAACCGGAGTGGAAAAAAAGGTTTCCATGCAGGATCTGGTGCTGCCGGGGGAAGTGTAGAGATTCTTGAGGCAGCAGAAAAGCTGATGATGCAAGATTGCTGCGTGAGACGGATATATAAATTATTCTTAAGAATGTTTTTGAAATATTTGCAGAAGAACCATCATAAGAATCTATCTTCTGGTCAGCCAGTCGGAGGAAGATGGTAAAAACAGAGGAAGCATTCTTGCAAGGTATAATCAGGGGATTCGTGTGGTGGGAGATCGTGATCCATCCGGAAGACGGAGAGTTGACAGATGCAGACAGGATCCATGGAATAGTGAATGCAGTCAATGGCTCAGAGGCAGATTGTATTTTATCAGTCCTTCCATCGCCGGCGCAGGAAGATTTTATTGAACAGAACCGGGCATTGATCGACACAAGAGTCTGGATTGGCGTGTGGATAGAATTCTGATGCGCAGCTTTGACGACTTGAAAGATGACAAGCCGGATAAAGAGAATGTTAGTGAAAGAAAAATTTCGCTAAAAATAAAGTAGAGAAGCAGAATTAGTTTCGTGAAGAATGTCTATGGGATAAAAATGTGAATATTTCATAGAAAACTAAGAAATGCACCAAAAGATGGATTCCTTTTTTTTGTTTTGCCTTTAATATAATATAAGGTATGTGTACGGATAAATAACATACAAAAAATTTGTAGAATATGCAAGCGTTTGTTGTTTACAGTTTGTATAATCAGCAATACATCGAACAGAGTGGAGGAAAAAAGGATGATTTCGAATCAAATACTTCAAAACACAATTGAAGGATTAAAGGGAATATCAAGGGTTGATTTTGCGTGATGGACACAGAAGGCAAAAACTTGCAGCAACATTTGATATGGAACAAAGTTGGGGAAGAGGTTTTTCTTTTTTTCCCCGGCAGACAGCCAGGTGAGGGACATTTTAAGATTTTTGATGAACATCGTTTATTCTTCTTGCCAATGGAGGAAGTGATGATGTTTACATGGTAGGTAAGATTGCGGCCTTCAGATTCAGAATCTTCTTGTAGCATATAAAGAAAGATTTGACAAAGATAATTTTATCAAAAACCTGCTGTTAGATAATCTGTTCTGGTAGATATTTACAACCGTGCTAAGAAATTACATATTGACACAGAAGTAAGACGTGTTATCTTTATTATTGAAACAAAGCACGAAAAAGATACGAATGCGCTGGATAATGTAAGAAACCTTCTTGGTAATCGTACCAGAGATTTTGTGACGGCCGTTGATGAGAAAAATATCATCGTGGTAAAAGAACTGGAGCCAAATGATGGACATACAGAACTGGAGAAGATTGCGGAGAATATGTATACACTCCTGAAAGAAGACGGAGAAGAAGATGTTCTGATCGCATACGGAACGGTTGTAAATGATATCAAAGAAGTATCAAAATCATATAAAGAAGCCAAGCTGGCACTTGATGTCGGAAAGATTTTCTTTAGTGAGCGAAGTGTCATCGCATATAGTGCTTTGGGAATAGGACGTCTGATCTATCAGCTTCCGATTCCGCTGTGTAAGATGTTCATACGTGAGATTTTTTGAGGGGAAATCACCGGATGATTTCGATGAGGAGACATTGACAACAATCAATAAATTCTTTGAGAATAATCTGAACGTATCAGAGACATCCAGACAATTATATATACACCGTAATACACTGGTATACAGACTGGACAAATTACAAAAGAGTACCGGTCTGGATCTCCGTGTGTTCGATGACGCCATTACATTCAAAATCGCACTTATGGTTGTGAAATATATGAAGTATATGGAGTCACTGGAGTATTAATAATCAGGAGGAACATATGATTGAACTAAGAGAAGTAACGAAAGAGTACTCAAAAGGGGTTGCAGCCCTGAATGGAATCAATCTGAAGATTGAACAGGGTGAATTTGTGTTTATTGTAGGAGACAGCGGCTCTGGTAAGTCTACTTTGATCAAGCTTATCATGAAAGAACTGGAACCTACTTCGGGAACGATTATTGTAAATGGCAATAATTTAAGCCGTATGAAACATCGCAAAGTTGCGATGTACAGAAGAAATATCGGCGTTGTATTTCAGGATTTCCGTTTGTTGAAAGACAGAAATATCTATGAGAATATTGCGTTTGCGCAGAGAGTTACAGAGACACCTACAAGAATTATCAAGAAAAAAGTACCGGCGGCACTGTCACTGGTAGGGCTTGCCCAGAAATACAAAGCATTTCTGAAGGAATTATCCGGTGGTGAACAGCAGAGGGTTGCGATTGCAAGAGCGATCGTGAATGAACCTGCTATTCTTCTGGCAGATGAGCCTACGGGTAACCTGGATCCGACAAATTCATGGGAGATCATGAAGCTTTTGGAGGAGGCGAATGACAGAGGAACTACCGTTTTGGTCGTAACTCATAATCAGGAAATTGTAAACGAGATGAAGAAGCGAGTTGTTACGATGAAAAAGGGAGTCATTGTAAGCGACGAGAAAAAGGTGGGTATAATAATGAAAATTAGTACTATTGGATATTCTATGAAGCAGGGTGTCAAGAACATAGGCAGAAATAAGATGTTTTCCGTTGCTTCGATCGCAACGATGGCGGCATGCATTTTCCTGTTCGGATTGTTCTATTCCATTGTAGTTAACTTTAGTTATATTGTAGAAAAAGCAGAAGAAGGTGTTGCTATTACAGTATTTTTTAATGAAGATACTACAAAAGAACAAAAAGATACAATTGGTGCCCAGCTGAAGAAAGAAGATGGAGTACTGAAAGTAAATTATGTAAGTGCGGATGCAGCATGGAATAAGTTTAAAGATCAGTATTTTGGCGAATCAAGTGACCTTGCAGAAGGATTTAAGAGTGATAACCCGCTTGCCAATTCAGATAACTACGAAGTATATCTTTCAGACGTATCAAAGCAGAAAGATGTAGTGTCTTATGCAAAGTCGCTGGATGGGGTGCGTAAAGTTAATAAATCAGACGTAGTAGCCAAGACTCTTACCAGTGTGAACAAGTTGGTGGATATGTATCGGTAGCAATTATTGCAATTCTTCTGGCAGTATCCATTTTCCTGATCAGCAATACGGTTATTAGTGGGTATTTACTTTATGACAAGGCTGAAGATATATTTGGAGCAATTATGAAATATATCGGAGCTGTACAGGCGAAGGTTGATGAGGATGATCAGTATAACAGCATGAAGAAGAGAATCAAATTCATGCTACGAGGGTGGTAATACCCAGTTTCTTGAGATTCTGATGTCCAGCAGCAATATTGGTGATCTTCTTAATAAGGCAGAGTATGTATCGAAGCTCTCTTCTTATGACAGAGATATGCTTACAGCTTTTCAGGATACAGTAAAGGCTGTAGAAGAGAAAGAAGCAAAACTGCAGGATGAGTATGAAAAAACTCAATACATTGCAGAGCAGTCTGGTGAGTCAGCAGACAGAGGCGCAGACACTGATCAGCAGCAAGGAAGCACAGATTGCTGAGATTCAGGATCAGATTACAGATAATGCAAATCTTCTTTGCAGATCTTAAGGCGAAAGCAGAAGAAGCAAAAACGTCTTCAGGAAGAGCAGGCAGCGGCTGCTGCTGCAGCTGCTGACGGCGGCAAAGAAGAACAATAGCGGAAGCAGTAGTAGTAATGGAAGCAGTAGTTCCAGACCGCTTCCAGCGGAAACGTGGTGAGCGGAAGTGGATATTTTACACATCCATGTCCGGGAATGACGTACCAGTCCAGTTATTTTGGAGAGGTTCGATCTTTCAGATTCAAGACCACATAAAGGAAATGATTATGCCGCACCGACAGGGAACACCTACATATGCAGCAGCAGCAGCCGGAACAGTCATTACGGCAGGCTGGAGCAACAGTGCGGGAAACTGGGTTGTTATAAGCCATGGAAATGGATTGGTGACAAAGTATATGCATCACAGCTCAATTTGTGTGAGTGCCGGTCAGAGAGTAGCAAAGGACAACAGATTGGATATGTTGGTTCTACAGGATATTCAACCGGAGCACATCTACATTTCCAGGTGGAGCTTAACGGAACACCAGTGAATCCGAATAATTATATGTAAGACAAAGGGATTCAAAATCTTCCTTTCATGTTTACATGAAAGTGATTCAAAGAATAAAGGGGGACAAAGTGGAAGATTCTGCTTTGTCCTTTTCTTTAAATAACAGCGAAAGGGACAGACAATGGAACAGAAAAAGAAAAAAGGGATATGGAGCCGGGATTGTTACCGGAATTCTTGCAACAGTTCTTGTCAGCCTGCTTCTCCTTGGGGGATTCAGGGTCATTACGAACACAGCCGGCAGTTATGTATCCGGTAAAGTGACAGAAAAAAGAGGTATCAAAAAACTGAATAAGCTGAATACTTTGATTGATAAATATTATCTGTATGAAGATGAAATTGATACAGATAAGCTGGCAGAAGGAATTTATTCCGGATATACGAGTGCACTGGGAGATAAGTACACTGTTTATTATGATGAAGATGAGACAAAAGCTCTGAGGGAATCAACAAGCGGAACATTTTCAGGTGTGGGTGCAACGCTGACAAAAGATGCGGATACGGGCTATGCGACAATTGTAAATGTCTATGAAGGCTCTCCGGCAGAGAAAGCAGGACTGAAAGCAGGAGATATCCTGAGAAAATCGATGACCACGAGGTTGGTGATGAGCAGCTTGATACGGTGGTGTCCTGGATCAAAGGGGAAAAGGGAACAGATGTAAAGATTACAGTTCTCAGAGACGGAGAAGAACTGGAACTGACTGCCACACGAGATACGATCGAAGTGAAGACAGTTTCGTATGAGATGAAGGAGAACCAGATTGGCTATATCAGAGTGTCTGAGTTTGACACAATAACTTATGACCAGTTTAAAGAAGCGTTGGACGATCTTGAAAAGCAGGGAATGCAGGGTCTTATTGTCGACCTGAGAAACAACCCGGGCGGAAGTCTTGATACAGTTACAAATATGCTGCGTCTGCTTCTTCCGGAAGGTACAATTGTATCAACAAAGGACAAGAATGGAAAGACAGACGAAATCACTTGTGACGGAACTCATGAATTTAAGAAACCAATGGCAGTTCTTGTAAACCAGTACAGTGCCAGCGCATCTGAAATCTTCAGCGGTGCAGTACAGGATTATGGAACAGCGAAGATTGTCGGAGTGACAACGTATGGAAAAGGTGTTGTGCAGCAATTGATGGATCTGGGAGATGGAACCTGTCTGAAAGTGACGATTGCAGAGTATTATACTCCCACATGGAAGAAGCATCAATGGAAAAGGTGTTGAACCGGATGTGAAAGTTGAATACCAGTATGATGAGGAGAATCAAAAGCAGATAACCAGCTGGATCAGGCATTAAGCACAGTTCAGGGAGAAATTAGTGAAAGTACACAAAACCGATAGGTTGAAAAAGCCTCATTCTGATAAAATGTTAAAATGTGTGACAATTCAGATAAAAAACTCTTGCAAATCAAAAATGATGTGCTAATATTGGAAACAAGTTTTAGCAGACTAAAGTGCTGAACCAGAAAAAGGCTAAGAACAAGACTCTGATTCACAGAAACTGACAGGAAGTTGGCGTCACCGACTGAGAGCGCCTGACAGCGGAGAAGATTAAGGGAACACTTGGGAGCTGGCTGTCTGAACAGGTGAAGTAGGGCAGCACGTGGAGCATAGGTTACATGCAAAGAGGGGAATCTGGCACACAGGGATAGAGATAAGATTTGAAATGTGAAGACTGAGATTCAATGCGGGTGGTACCGCGGATATTATGATTGTAATTTCCGTCCAGGATACTGATGTATCCGGGGCTTTTTATTTAGAAAGCTTCGGAGGATGCTGGAATCTGAAAGGAGAAGAATTATGGAATCAACTAACAGGTGAAAAAAAAGAAGGAAACATTGGAACTGAGTGAACTTCTCGAAGAGGGAAGAATTGGAACCGAAGTGAAAGTAAATGGTGCGATCCATACGATCCGTGATATGGGAACAATTGCATTCATTATTCTCAGAAAAAAAGAAGGACTTGTTCAGTGTGTATATGAAGAAAATATTTCCAAATTTGACTTGAAAGATGTGAAGGAAGCAGATACAGTAGAGGTAACAGGTGAATGCTTGCAGAGTCTGCGAAAGCTCGAATGGATTGAGATTCGCCTTTGGTGAATTGAAGATCTTAAGTGAGCCGGCAGAGCCAATGCCGCTTCCGATTGCAAAGTGGAAGCTGAACACATCTCTGGAAGCAAAATTAAACTACAGACCGATTTCTCTGAGAAATATCAGAGAGCGTGCGAAGTTCAGAATTCAGGAAGGAATCGTAAGAGGGTTCCGTGATTTCCTTTATAAAGAAGGATTTACAGAGATCCATACTCCGAAAATCGGTGCCAAAAGTGCAGAGGGCGGTGCGAACCTTTTCCGTCTGGAGTATTTCCACAGACCGGCGATCCTTCAGCAAAGCCCACAGTTCTATAAGCAGATGATGGTCGGAGTATTCGACAGAGTCTTTGAGACAGCGCCAGTATTCCGTGCAGAGAAACAACACAAAGCGTCATCTGAATGAGTACACAAGCCTTGATTTCGAGATGGGATATATTGATGGATTTGAAGATATCATGGCAATGGAAACGGATTTCTTCAGTATACGATGGAGCTGTTGAAGAAAGAGTATGCAAAGAGAACTTCAGATTCTGAACATTGAAGTACCGAAGACAGATAATATTCCGGCAGTAAGATTCGACGAGATCAAACGACTGGTATCCGAGAAGTATGACAGAAAGATCAAGAACCCATTTGACCTGGAACCAGAGGAAGAGACATTGATCAGCCGTTATGCGAAGGAAGAATGGGATGCAGATTTTGTATTCGTTACTCATTACCCATCAAAAAACGTCCATTTTATGCAATGGATGATCCGGAGGATCCGACTTACACGCTCAGTTTTGACCTGCTTTTCAGAGGAATGGAGATCACAACCGGCGGACAGCGTATTCATGATTATCATGAACTTCTTGCGAAGATGGAGAAGCGAGGTATGACAGATGAAGGCATGGAGCAGTATTTAAGTGCATTCAAGCATGGAATGCCACCACACGGAGGTCTTGGAATAGGTATGGAACGTCTGACAATGAAGATGATGAACGAAGACAATGTAAGAGAAACAACATTATTCCCAAGAGACTTAAGTCGTCTGGAACCATAAGAAGAAAATACAAAAAACGGGTCAATCCCCTGATTGAATGAAAAACTGTTGGATGTGAAGGTCTGAACTGAGAGAGAACTGCCCACAGGATGTTGTGGTCAGAAACTTAAGGAGTAGAAACGAGGGAGGATCTTTATGTTTAAGAAAAAGAATGTTATCTTTGCGGAGGTAAATTGATTGATGGCCGTTGCAGTTCCTGGCAGGCTGGCTGGATAACACAAAGCTGGAGAAAAGAATTACAGGCTGAATGAGAGCAGCTTTGATCGCAAGAAAAAATGACATATTCCCAGAAACGACAGAATGAGACTGGAGAGACAAAAAACGGGAGAAAAAGCAGGATGGGACATCTCTGTGAGAGTCATAACGGACGGAAAAGAACGCAGACAGAATATCAGCAAAAAAGAAAATCCGCGGATGGAAATCCCACAGACAGGGCAGATGCAGCTGGGTGGCCGACGGTATTTAATCCGGCAAGGAAGGTTCATGCAGGATCTTACGAGGAACAGAAAAGGCAAGGAAAATCAGTGGAATTCTTGCGGGGAATCATCGTAGCAATCGTAGCATTTACAAGCATTGCAGGTTCCGTTGGTGATTTCATTTCCCTCATTTGGGGATGATTTTCATTCCTTAGATTATGACTGGAATGATGATGGCAGCGAAGTGGATTCTGAGTATGATCCATAT
>VOFH01003390.1_pt1 | contig 38904 bp, 38 predicted proteins | sample 5384091 | NCBI WGS metagenome assembly VOFH01 (sample SAMN12384727, study PRJNA508395) | human gut metagenome | isolation source: healthy gut G | host: Homo sapiens
ACGAGGATGCGGCACATCACAACGCTGTGTTCATCGGCACGGACGAAGGCGGCTAACTGGTGCCACGCGCATCTGCGCACACAAACAGCCAAAGCCTTTTCGGCTGAATGTCGAGTCCAGCGACCCGCGTTACAGTTTTCATCACACCGGCACGGACGGAAGCCTTTATGTGTTCGAAGCACCCATTGATATGCTCTCGTACATCTCCATGAACCCGTATCAGTGGCAGGAGCATAGCTACGTTGCCTGCTGCGGCACATCACCGATCCCAGTCTTGCAAATGCTGAAATCGGAGACGCAGATCGTCTATCTCTGCCTTGATAATGACGATGCCGGGCATAAAGCCAGTGAACGGATAGCAGATCTTCTGCATGACCGCGGCATCATGACGGAGCGGCTCGTGCCGGAGCTGAAGGACTGGAACGAGGATCTTCTCCACGCCCAAAAGGAGGAATTAGCTCCATGCCTGAGTCTATGACCCCGTTGATCATACTCGGTGTGGTGGGTGCATTGTTCATTCTTCTGCTTTCGCTTCTTACCAACAACTACTCCTTAAACAACATCAAATCGAAAACCGTTGGCGACGGCCAGTACGGCACAGCGCGCTGGGCAACGGATCAGGAGATCCGAAAAGCCTACGTCACAGTGCCCTTTGACGTTGCAGCATGGCGTGCTGGAAAGAAGCGCCCGACCGTGCAGGGACTGGTCCTCGGTAGTGTGCAGCGCGGCAAACGGCTGGAGGCGTTGGTAGACCGTGACGATGTACATTGTCTCATGATCGGCGCATCCGGTGTCGGCAAGACTGCATTCTTCCTATATCCCAATATTGAATTTGCCTGTGCCTGTGGTATGAGTTTCCTGATTTTGGATACGAAGGGTGACCTCGCGCGCAACTGCGGAAGAATCGCGCAGAAGTACTACGGCTATCGCGTATCAGTGGTCGACCTGCGCAACCCGACGCGCTCGGATGGAAACAATCTGATGACGCTGGTCAACCGCTATATGGACGTGGCCCGCGAACATCCGGACGACCTGAAGGCGCGGGCTACGGCGGAAAAGTACGCAAAGATCTTGGCCAAGACCATTGTCAATCCGAGCGGCGACGAGCAGGATCGCGGACAGAACTCGTACTTCTATGACGCAGCAGAGGGCGTGCTGGCAACCGTGATCATGACGCTGGCGGAGTTCATTCCACCGGACAGTGCGGGGCATGACAAGCGGCACATCATGTCCGTGTTCAAACTGATGAAGGAGCTGATGGCTCCCATGGGAAAGAAGAATGGATTTCAGGTTCTGATAGACAGCCTGCCGGATACGCATAAGGCGGGCTGGATGGCGTCCGCAGCAACCAGTTCTTCAGACCAGGGCATGGCCTCCGTCATGTCCACGGCGCTTTCCCGGCTGAATTCGTTCATCGATTCCGAGCAGGAGCAGGTACTCTGCTACGACAGCCCAATCGATGCAGAACACTTTGCATCCGAGAAGTGTGCAATTTTTCTAATCATCCCGGAGGAAGATCCGACGAAACACTTCATGGCAGGGCTTATGATCCAAAACCTGTCGCGGGAGCTGTTTTCCATTGCGAACGATAATGACGGCAAGCTGAAAAAGCGCGTCGTATTCTACTGCGACGAATTCGGCACGATGCCGCCCTTTGACGTTCTGCCGCTGTTCTCCGCAGGCCGAAGCCGCAAGCTGACGCTTGTACCGATCATTCAAAGTCTTGCGCAGTTAGAGAAAAATTACGGTAAAGAGGGCGCGGAAATTATAGGCGACAACTGTCAGGACACGATCTTTGGCGGCTTTGCGCCGAACAGCCAGACGGCGGAGACACTGTCGAAAGCTCTTGGCAGCCGGACAGTCCTTACTGGCTCCATCAGCAAAGGAAAGGACAGCAACAGCCAGAGTCTGCAAATGGCAGAGCGCGCTTTGCTCTCGCCGGATGAACTAAAAAGTCTCCCGAAAGGAGAATTTGTTGTCATGAAAACCGGTACGCACCCGATGCGCACGAAGCTGCAATTATATTTCAAATGGGGCATCAAGTTTGAAGAACCATATCAGACACCGGAACGTGCCCAGCGCGAGGTTTACTACGCGGGAAAGGAGGAATTGCTGATGAATATTAAAAAGAGTTTGTATGCACAGCCACAGGCTGCGATAATATCTAAAGCAGATGATTATATGAGCAGCTACGGTGAGAAATGAGCTTCTTCGGTGAAATTTACGCCGATCCTGACCTGCCGCACAGAGCTAGGACAGTCTATATGTACCTCTGCGACCGCGCAGGCGGCGGGAGCTGCTGGCCGGGGGTCAAGACGATTGCCCGCGACCTGCATCTCTCGCCGCGCACGGTGCAAAGGGCGCTGAACGATTTGGAACGCGCCGGATACATCGAACGCCAGCGCCGCCACCGTGAAAACGGAAGCTGCACGTCAAATTTATACATTATAGATAAAGGCAAATAATGAAGCGGACGCTCCCCACCAGGGGGAACGTCCGCGCATTTGCTGTCACCAGCGCCGCGACACTGCGGCGCAGCTTGAAGGGCAAACTCTAGCTGAGAACCAATACAGAGAAAAAGTTTGAATTTCTATGTTCTATGACGATATATGTTAATATGGTTTTTCATCATGCGTTCTCCTTCCCGTGCGAGGATAGCGGCGCAGCTTAAAATGTCATTAATTTGTTTCTTGGAGCGAAAAGAGAACAGCGCAGCATCAGGGCAAAAAGCCCGCCCGCTGCGCTGTCCAATGTTCGCTTATGTGGTCATGTCAGCGGTTTTGCTGCTTGGCCGTATGTCAGCCGGTCACTTTTTGCAGCGCCAGAGGAAGGTTACAATCTGCGCTCTGGTGCAGGTGTCGTCGGAGCTGAAGGTCGTGCGGGATGTGCCCATTGTGATATCCTCCGCGACAGCCCACAAAACCGCGTCCGCGTAGTAGGCATTGGCTGCAACGTCTGCGAACGGATTGCGGCCTTCTGCCAGAGGCGAACCCTCCGAGCGCCAGAGGAAGACGGCAATCTGGGCTCTGGTGCAGAGATCGTCGGGGCTGAATTTTGTGTCGCTCGTGCCCTTCGTAATTCCGGCTTCGACTGCCCAGAGAACCGCGTCATAGAAATAGCTGCTCTTCGGAACGTCGGTAAAGGGCATGGTGCGGTTTTTTGGCTGCGGGCAGCCTGCGGCGCGCCAGAGGAAGGTCACGGCCTGCGCTCTCGTGCAGACATCATCCGGCGAGAAGTGGGAAGCGTCGGTGCCGGTGGTGATGCCGTTTTCGACTGCCCAGTCAACCGCGTCTTCAAAGTAGCCACCCTTCGGAACGTCGACGAATTTGCGCTCCGCAGCGGTGTCCTTCTTCTCCGGATCCTTTTTGGTGGAGCCGCCGCTGCCGCCGGAGCCGCCGGTGCGAACCCAATGGGCGTAGACGGTGGTGTCTTCCGAGAATACGGTCTGCGTCGTGACGCGTTCGCCGCCAAGCTTCGCCGTGTACCAGCCGGCAAAGCGGTACCGGCCGCTGTGGATCGCACCGGGCAGAGACGAAAGCCTTCCGTTCACGGTTTCCATGCTGGAAACCTCAGGCATGCCGCCGTTTGCGTCAAAGGTGACAGTGAACTCCGTGGGCTGGGGCGGGTTTGGGGTGTCATCCGCTTCGAAAATGGCCTGAAGCACGACGTTGCTCGCGGGCATTTTGAACGAGTAGGCGTTTCCCAAGGCCTTGCTGATCGTAAGATTTGCCGGGAAGACGTTCCAGCGCTGGAAGTGGTAGCCGCTATCCGGCGTGACGGTCAGGAGAATCTCCGTGCTGGCCGCCGCGGAGGCGGGAGCCGCGGTGACGGTTCCGCCGTCACTGGGGAAGATTGTGATGCTGTAGGCCTGACCGGGCACGTCGGGTTGGTCGGGGGTATCGCCGGCGTCCTTCCAAAGTACCTTGACTTCCGTATTGGCAGTTACAGGGTAAAGTGCGCTCTCGCCATATTTTGCACCGTCAATTTCCCAAGTATCGAACTCCTTGCCCTCGGGCGCGGTGAAAGTGCAGGCGGGAAGACGGCAGCTGCTGCCCTCTGTGACGGTCAAGGGCTCCATAACGCCGTCGCCGCCGTTTGCGTTAAAGGTGACGGTGAACCTCTTGGGCTCGGGCGGGTCGGGGAGCTTGCCGTCAGACCACTTGGCGTAGAGCGTAATGTTTTCGTTCACGGGGTCGTGCGCGAAGTTCCAGTGCTTTCCGCTCTCGGTGAACCAGCCGAGGAACGTCGCGTTCTGCTTCGTGGGGTCTGGCGGCTCTGCGGCCTGCCTGCCGGGGATGACCCTTGTTTGCTGCTCGACCTCGCTGCCGCCGTTTGACTCGAAGCTCACGGTGCGGCGGCCGCCAGACCACAGGGCGTAGAGCGTGGTGTCACGCACGATCCGTTCCTCGCGCTTCGTATTATCGAATTCATAGGGCTGCGTGCAGTCGATGTCGGTATACCAGCCCAAAAACTGCTGATCGCCGTTTTCCGGCGCGGGTTTTGGCTCGGTGGCAGCCGCATTGAGGCGATACTGGAGCGGCACCTCCGTGCCGCCCTGGGAGTCAAACGTCACGATGTGGGAGTATTGTGGTTGTAGATCGAACGTGCCGCCGCTGATGTAATAGGATCCCCGGACGAAGCTGTGGAACGTGCCGCCGTAAATAGAGCCTCCGCCAGTGGCGCCGGTGCCATCCCCGCCGTTGTCCACGATTCCATAGAATTCGCCGCCTTCGATGTAGCCGCGTCGGTTATCGACGTCGCCGCGAAACGTGCCGCCTCTGATTACAGCGTGCATTTCGGCATTTTTGACCGCCGCTTTGAATTCGGCGGAGCCGTTGGCGTTGGTGCACGTGATCTCATTGTGGTTCATCACCGTGCACTCTACGCTGCCGCCATTGGCATGCATGGTACCTTCCCAAATGTACACGCCGCCGGCGATATCGTTCCCATTTTCGATGCCCTTGCAGGAGTATTCAATGGTACCGCCGTTCATCTCGAATACGCCGTCTTTGACGCTCACACCGCCGCCACGGGCGTGATCGGTGTAATTTGATGTGCTGACGGCCTCACACTCTGCGATGCTGCCGCCGTTCATTTTAAAATAGGAATCATTGTAGATGTTCGACGCACACGCCGCCGCCATAGGCCCAGTACGGCGCGGAAGCCTTGCAATTTTCAATCCTGCTGCTGTCATCCATCACGAATACGCCGTCATCGTCTTTCCAGCCGACATACACACCGCCGCCGTAGGCATTGCTACCGGTAGAGCTTGCCGAACACGATTGGATGACGCTATTTTCGCTCATTCGGAAGCCGTATTCGATCTTCTCGCCGTCTCCTTCGCCGTATGCGGCGGGGGGTTGCCCCTGCTTACAACGTATACGCCGCCGCCATAGACGTCACCTGACCCTTCCGCTTTGCAGTTTTTGATCATACTGCTGTTCTTCAGCTCAGCCACGCCTGCGGGGGCAACATACACGCCGCCGCCGTATACCGCCTCGCAGTATAGAATGCTGCCGTTTTCTATTTCGAGCTTGCCGCCGAGACCTACGTATACGCCGCCGCCATATGTGGCGGTGCAGCTGTCGATGGAGCCGCCCATCATAGTCAGCGTGCTGCGCTCCATCACGCATATCCCGCCGCCGGAGAGCACTTCGTTCCCGTAGCTGTCGATGATTTTGCTTCCCTTGCCGCCGCGAATCTGGCCGCCGTGGCGACCATTCTCATGATGATCCGAGTCAGGGCTGCTGTCCCGAATGGTCAGGTGCGCGCCGGAGGACACCTGAATCACGCTGCCTTCCGAAGCAGTCAGGGTCAGCGCCTTGCCGTCGAGGTCGAGCGTTAGGCTTTTCTCGACCGTAAGCGGCGCATTGAGCGAAATATCGCTCTGCAATTTGACATCGTTGCCCGCCACAATGGCATCTCTCAGCGCCGTTTCATTGTTCACGTCTACCGCGCTCACACTGACGCACAGTAAAAAGGCCGCGCTGAGACACAGCAGCAGCAGCATACACATAGCGCTCAGTCCATAGATGCCGCGCCGCTGCCTCCGGCGGGTGTTTTCCCGCACCCGCTGCTTGACGAGTGCGACCCGTCTTGCGGTATCGTACATATCGCTTGAAACCCCCTTTCCGGTTTTTCTGGAACTGTGATAAAAACCCTTTCACTTATATAGGTACAAAAAATCGAAAAAACTCTCACTCAAAACGCAAAATTTTTCAAAAAAATTTGAGAGCCGCCAAAAAGCAGCTCTCAGGGAGTAAATATTCGGTTATTTCCTCTGCGACAATCGGAAAGCGGAAAGCTTTCCCGCCGCCACCAGCAGCACCGGTAGGGCGTAAGCGACATACTGCGCCGCGCCGCCGTAGGCGATCAGCAGATTGTAGATGGCGTGGAATGTTATCGCCGCACCCAGCAGCCCGCAGGTGCCGGCGATCTTCAGCCACGTCCGCTGCCATGTGTATGCAAGTCCGCCGCCCACGATCAAGCCGCAGAGGACGTGCATGGCTCCCGTGCCGAAGCCACGGAAGAAGATGAAGGAGAAGCGGTCGGCGCCGTTCTGAATGAGATAGCAGACGTTTTCAAAGGTGGCAAAGGCGAGAGTGACAATCGTGATGGCGGCGGGCTTGATTTTATCTCCCGCCGGCTCGAACACCAGCAGATAGAATACCAGCGGCAGCAGCTTCATGATTTCCTCCACCACCGGCGCAATCTCCACCGTGGCGGCAAGGGCGTCCGCCTGACATACCGCCGCGAGGAAGGTATTGATATAAGCCGAAAGCAGGCACACCCCCATCCCGGCAATGCAAAACAGGAAAAAGCGGAGCTGCCGCCTTCCCATGCACAAGCGGCCACCAGCAGCGGGGACACCATGCAGAGGAAGATATTTTCAATGTAGGTCATGCTTCCACCGCCTTTCTCGTGGCGGGCAGCAGCCCGAAAATGGCAAGCGTCAGCAGCATATCGCACCAGAAGGTGGGGCTTTCCGGAGAGGTATCCGGCCAGAAGCAGCCCACCGTCCAGAGCAGATACTCCGCGAATGCAAAGCACAGCACGCCGATGTGAAACCACCGCATATTCCGCGCCGCGCCCGTCTGCCCATCGGCGTATACCAGCCCCCCGGATGGCGCAGTAAGAGAGCACAATCATCATGCCGCACCAGATCAGGTTGGAGAGAATATCCCCGAAGATGCAGTAGAACGCCAGCAGCGGCACGCCGAACGCAGGCGCAAGCCATGCTCTGCGGCAGCGGAAGCAGCGCTCCTCTGTTCCTGCCAGCGTGGCCTGCAAGATCCGCAGGAAGATAAGGCTTGCCACCCAGCCGAACTCCGACACATAAAAGACCCGGGGTGTGGTGTCGAACAGCAGCAGGTACAGCGTCCAGTAGAGCGCGCCAAGGGCAAAGCAGCCGTAGAAGCACAGCAGCAGAAAATACGCCTGTCTGCGGCTTTTCCGGTAGGCGATGCCCGAAAGCAGCGCGCCGACGAACGTGGTCAGCAGTTGCAGCAGGTTCTCAATCAGCTCCATGCGCATCCTCGCTTTCCTTGTCCTGCCCGTCCTCCCGGTTCATCTGCCGCAGCCGGAAGCACAGAACGGTCACGCACACGCCGAGTAAAAACGCCAGCAGCCCGATGATGATGTATCCCAAGGCAGCGCCGCTGTGAAAGATGCTTGCCGCCGTCTCAAAGCCGGAATAATCACCGGTCTGGATGTTTGCGGCAATGCCGGGCATGGCGAGGGACGCGCCGATGAGCAGCACAAGGCACGCCGCCACGGCGGAAGCCATGGTGATCGTATTGCGCCGCCGCCGTTTCTCCCGCTCCATTTTGGCGATGCGCCGCTTTGTCTCCGCGACGCGCTCCTCATGACTCCGCATTTGTGATTCCCTCCCGTTCCAGCAGCCTTCGCAGGCTCTCTTTTCCGCGATACACCATGTTGGTGATCTGCTTTATCGTTTTCCCCGTGACCTCCGCCGCCTGCGCGTAGCTCATATCTTCAAAATAGGTGAGGTACAAAACCTCCCGGTAGTCCGGGTTCATTTCACCCATGCAGAAGTGCAGGACGCGGTTTCGCTCCTCCGTCCGTATAACCTCCTCCGCCAGCAGCCGCCCGTCCGGCTCGCCGGTCAGCGCGTCGAGGCTGAACAGGGGCTTTCGTCTGCTCTTATGGCGCAGCGCCATGTGCCGCGCGGCCTTATAGAGATACGCCTTGAAGCCGCCGTCCCGTATCTTCGGCTTTTTGGTGAACAGATAGGCGAAAACGTCGAGCATCAGCTCCTCCGCCTCGTGAACGTCGTGCAGATAGCCGTCAATATACAGGGTCAGGGGGTCACCGTATTTTTTCATCAGGGCATTAAGCCCTTCGTCGTATACTCAATATGGAACATGATATACGAAGATCCGAAGAAACACAAGACATCCGGGAAAATGTTCAGCAGAAAGCTGCGAATAGGAGAGAGTTTTTTGAAGAAGTCCTCCAAAGCTGGTCATGCACTTTGCAGAAAGAACGGTATAATAAGTCTGCGTCCGTATGGGGACACAGAAAGAGAGAACAATATGAATGAGACTTATATCACCACCGAGCTGCTTGCGCAGTATGCACAGCAGCTGTACGAAGAAGAAAAAAGCAGCGCCACCATCGAAAAATACATCCGAGATGTCCGTACTTTTTCAAAATACGCCGGTTCACAAGCGCTCACGAAAGATCTGACAATTGCATATAAGCGTGATCTTCCGACCAGAGGTTACACGATTTTATCGGTCAACTCCATGCTCGCCTCGCTCAACAGCTTCCTTGTTTTCTGCGGCAGGGCGGACTGCAAGGTTAAGCTGTACCGCGTGCAGAAGAAAACGTATCTGGCTGCAAACCGGGAACTGAGCAAGGCAGAATACCTGCGGCTTTTGCACGCTGCCAGGAAAGATCAGCGGCTGTGGCTGCTGCTGCAAACACTCTGCGCCACGGGAATCCGCGTATCTGAGCTGCAATATTTCACGGTGGAGGCTGTCCGAGCCGGAGAAATTTCCGTCGCGTGCAAGAGTAAGACGCGAAGCATTCTGATTCCCAGGGGGCTGCAAAACATACTGCTACAATATGTGCGCAGCGCGAGAATCGAAAGCGGGCATATCTTCCGTACCCGGACCGGCAAGCCGATGAACCGCAGCAATATCTGGTCTGCCATGAAGCGGCTGTGTGCGCAGGCAAACGTAAATCCGGACAAGGTGTTTCCCCACAATCTGAGGAAACTCTTTGCCCGGACTTTCTATCGTATGGAGAAGGATATTGCAAAACTGGCAGATATTCTCGGTCACAGCAGCATCAACACGACGCGCATCTACATCATGTCCACCGGCACAGAGCACCGCCACCAAATGGAAAAGCTGGGTTTGCTTGCTTAGCGCAACGGGACACAACATTATTTTTCTTATGTAGTAGACGCGCCGCCAAGCGGACAAACTGCACCCTTACATACTGGAAATAATAGCACAGTTCAGGGAATTTCACAAGACGGACAGTGCAAATTTTTATCCAATTTTCCATTTCGCAAACAAAAAAATCCTCGTCAGGCAGCCCGGACGGCACGCCAAATCGACCAATGAACCTATTTTTTCATTGGTCTGTTTTTTGCGCCCATTTGGGTGTGGCTTGCGTTCCAGTGCAGCGTTTGGTCGTTCAACCTCACGCATTCTCCCATGCCCGTTTACTACGTAAGAAAAATTATGTTCTATGGGGCAATCGATATGACCGCACAGACAACGCGCGCAAAAATTGCCATCGGCTATCGTATCGGTCATCTGCGCGTGGAAGAAGCAACGTCCCAGCACAAAAATGGCTACACCATCTGGCGCTGCCGCTGTGACTGCGGCGGCGAAATTGACGCGCCGCTACACCAGCTTACGGCGGGCTACCGGAAAAGCTGCGGCTGTCTGAGCCATCCGCCTTTGAAGGACTATCTTGGCAAGCGGTTTTCCATGCTGACCGTAACCGGTTATGCAGGCAAAGAGGACGGGCAGCACCTGTGGCGCTGCAAATGCGACTGCGGAAAGGAAACGGTTGTACGCCAGACGAACCTGCAGAGCGGTAAGACAAAAAGCTGCGGCTGCTTGCAGGAAAAGCAGCTTCTGGAAAATCTCAAGCTCTGCGAGGGTACGTCCGTTACCATTCTGGAAGCTGGCAGACGGCGCTTGCGCCCCACCAACACCAGCGGCGTGACCGGCGTTTACCGGAACAGGCGCACCGGAAGATGGTGCGCGCAGATCACGTTCAAACGAAAAACGTTTTATCTCGGTGCGTATGAAAAGAAAGGCGATGCCATCCAGGCGCGAAAACGCGGCGAGGGATTGCACGAGAATTTTATCGCGTGGTACTACGCCACGCACCAATTGACAGAAGGAAGGCCATAGTCGTATGAGCGCAGAAACGCGCGGAATGACGCTGAAAGAATACTGCATCAGAAGCCGCCGCGCGGAGCTGCTGCAGCAATGGCACTACGCAAAAAATGATGGGCTGACCCCGGACGCAGTTACCTGCCACTCGCGGCAGAAGGTCTGGTGGCTCTGTCCGGATGGGCATGTCTGGCGCACGGCGATCTCGAACTGCACGAATGCAAAGAAGCGCACCGGCTGCCCCATCTGCGCCGGAAATGTCAGCCAGAAGCACCGGCATCTGCATCTTTCTCCGCAGCCGGATGCAGAACGGAGGCGCGCATGAGACAGAGTTTCTTTGACTATTGCAGACTATATCAGAAGCAGAACCTGCTGGACGAATGGGATGCGGAGCGCAATCTGCCGCTCACGCCGCAGACAGTCACCTATGGCAGTCACAAATCCGCATGGTGGCGGTGCGAAAACGGGCACGAATGGAAGGCGGCGATCTATACCAGAAGCGACGGCGCCCGCTGCCCCTACTGCACAGGGCGGAAGGTTATGGTGGGCTTCAACGACCTCGCCACGCAATCTCCGGAGCTGGCGCGGCAATGGGATTATGAGAAAAATGTGCCGCTTGTTCCGGCGGACATCAGTGCCGGAAGTCATAGATCCGTCTGGTGGCGCTGCGAAAAAGGACACAGCTGGCGCGCAAGCATCCATTCCCGCGCTTCCGGGTGCGGCTGTCCGGTCTGCGCCGGGAGGCAGATTCTCGTTGGAGAGAACGACCTTGCGACGGTGGATCCGGAGCTGGCACAGGAATGGGACACGGCGCGCAACGGCAAGCTGACCCCGCAGGACGTTCTGCCGGGGACAGAGAAAAAGGTCTGGTGGGTCTGCGAACACGGGCATCACTGGCGGGCGGCGGTCTCTGCACGGACGAACAGGCAAAGTGGCTGCCCATATTGTTCCGGAAAACTGGTGCTGCCCGGCTTCAACGACCTTGCGTCACAAAATCCGGTGCTTGCCGCACAGTGGGACACGGAACGAAACGGAACGCTCACCCCGCAGCAGGTCACACTGACCAGCAACCGCAAGGCGTGGTGGATCTGCGAGAAGGGACACAGCTTTCAGGCAGTGATTGCGTCCCGCGCAAAAGGGACCGGCTGCCCGTACTGCACAAACAGAAAGGTGCTGGCAGGCTTCAATGATCTGGCGACCGTCGAGCCGCGTATCGCCGCCGAGTGGCACCCGACGCTCAATGGCGCACTTACGCCGGAGATGGTCACAGTGGGCAGCACAAAAAAGGTCTGGTGGGAGTGCCCGCTGGGGCACGTCTGGAAGGCTGCCATCTACCCGCGAACCGGCGCGAAGAAATGCGGTTGCCCGGTCTGCGCCGGGAAAACCGGAAAGGAAGGGAACCGGTCCTAGAGCCGGCGGAAAACACTGCCTGCCATTGGCGGGCTTGATATAGATAATTTTGTATTTGAGGAAAAAGGATGAAAAAACGCGTAATAGCGGCGTTACTCGCGGTGGTTTGGCATGCTTCCGATGTCAGTCTTTCAAGGCTGAGAATGGCATTGACACGTATTCATCGCATAATAGCGTACCACTTACTCTGACCATCAGCAGTTACAGCGCGCCGTTTCTCAACGGAAGCACCGGACAGCATACGGTCAATTCGTATAAGGCATATAAAAATATCAGCAGAGCAGCTGTTGGCTCTGACAATGCAAGCGGCTCTGCAACCGCGCACTTTGTTGGCAGCAACGAAACCGGCTGGACGCTGGTGATCGACGTTGTGGTTGGCAACTATTCTGAAACGTGGACCACGAACGCCAGAATCACGAACAAGGACATGAGTGCGGCTACGGGCTACATTACCTTTGGCCTGTCCTTTAATACATCAGGCGGCACATCGACCCGTGTTTACATTAGCGGCGCGAAGGAGCTGCCGCATGACCACAATTACAAGGACTGGAAAGACAACGGCAATGGCACCCACCGGTAAAGTGTGACTGCGGCGAGACGACGACGGAAGATCACGTAGACGGCAATCAGGATGGCATCTGCGATAAGTGCAAGACTTGTCTGCATACCAAGGACGAAAAGGGCAACTGCACCTCGGCAAGGACTGCAAGCACATCAAGGATGGTCTTGACTGCTGCAAATACGAAGAAGAGCCGGAGGCCAAGTACACCTACCATCTGTACTACGATTTTAACTACACCGGGACTGGGAGCACCAAGTGGGACATTAAATATGGTCCCACAGCGGAAACTAGCTTACACGTACAAGGTCGACAGCCAGACGCTGACCTGCCGTGGGGCTACACACATCTTGGCTGGGCTGACACGGCAGACGCTACCGAGGCGAAGTACCATGGCGGCGATGAGATCACGCTGACCAAGGACAATCCGATCATGACCATCTATGCGGTCTGGGAAGAGCACGAGCATAAGGACGACGACGGCGACGGCTTCTGTGATGATGATCAGACCTGCATGCATCCGAAGGACAGCAACGGTGACTGCACCGTTTCCGGCTGCACGCATCCGGACTCCTGCTGCCCGAAAAAGACAGACCCGCAGCCCAGCGTTCCGGAGCCCAGCAACGACCTGCTCGAGACCCTGAAGGTCAAGGTCGAGTGCACGACGGCTAACAGCGGACATGCTTCGGCTGAATATGCAGTGACCGAGTTCAATAATGGTACTGAGGTTACTGTCGGCACTCCGCAGCCGGTTAGCGATGCGACCTACACTTGCACCGTTAAGCTGCAAAGAGCAGATGCTGTTACAAAGTATGGCAACGATCACACAGACACCTCGACAACGTCTGAGGTCACCTGGACTTTGACCTATAGCGAAGGTAAGTGGATGGTAACGTCTGAGAACCCGGTGACCATCGAAGTCACCTGCGAGAGCACGCAGCCCGCTGCGCCTGAGAAGCCCAACACCCTTGATGGGACAGGCTGTTTCTTCTTCAAATGCGTGGATGTGCAGGAGCATGCCAGAGTAAATCCCAGCTGGGATGCTCCTAGTGACAACAGCTATACCATCAGCAATGTGGACAAGCGTGGGGACGACTACTATGTCGACGCTACGCTCAATCTTCCGTATTATCTGGGACAAGTGAACGAGAATCAACCTAGTTGCTGGCAGGGGAAGGAGCACCGGCTTTACAACAAGAACGAGACGACGCTGACCATTACCTTCAAGTATGATAACGGCATGTGGGTACAGCAGGGCGAAATGCCGGTCGTCAAGGTCACCTGCACAAACGAGACGGAAGTCTATGTGTACTTCCACGCAATCAACGTTGCAGCGAACGGCACTGTGAACGAAGTTGATCGCAAAGATCTAGGTCTGACGCAGAACGGCAACGAAGACAGCTGATACACGCTCGGTATTCTGAAGACGGATGCAGCGCTTGCTCCGGTTCCGGACTTTGAAAGCAGCGACATCATTGAATATGGTAAAGAAACCGAGCAGTACCAGAAGGTTCGATCGCAGCTTCTGAAAGCACTGGACGAAAATTCCAGCGACGAAGAGAAGGAAAAATTCAACCGCGACACGACGCAGAATGCAGACTTCACTGCCATTGACAAGATCGAGTGGACAGGCGAGCTCAAGACCGCAAAGGCGGGCAACCACTTCGTCGACGGCGGCAAAGAGAATTGCCACGCATACCACTTCAACGGCGTACTCCCGTTCTACACCGTGAGCTACGATGTAAACGGCGGCACTGGTGATGTACCCGCAACGAGCGGCTACTACCTCGAGGGCGAACTCTACACCGTCGCCGACGTGGTTCTGTCCCGCGACGGCTACACCTTCAAGGGCTGGAAGCTCGGCGAAATGACCTACCAGGCTGGCAAAGAGTTCGACATGCCCGGCGAGAACGTCACCCTCGTCGCCAACTGGGAGGCGAACACTTACGAGGTCACCTTTAACGTCAAGATGGACGGCCTCACGAACCCGGCTACGCAGAACGTCGAGCACGGCGAGCACGCGACCAAGCCGGAAGACCCCAGCCAGGACGGCTACAAGTTCCTCGGCTGGTTCGAAGAAGGCGTGGCAGAAGCGTTTGATTTCAACACCGAGATCACGAAGGACACCACCCTAACTGCCAAGTGGGAAGCGAACACCTACACCGTGACCTTCGACCCCAACGCGGACGACGCTACGGTCAGCCAGACGAGCAAGGAAGTCACCTTTGATGCTCCTTACGGCGACCTGCCGACTCCGACCCGCGCCCATCATACCTTTAAGGGCTGGTATCTGGACGGCAACAAGATTACCGCAACGGACACCGTGAAGAAAGCCGAAAATCATACGTTGAAGGCAGACTGGAGCATCAATTCTCATTGGCTGACGATCAAGTACCTCGACAAGAGAACCGGCAAAGAAGTAGCAACCGAGTATAGTGTAGAGCTTGCATATAATACTCCCTATGAGAAGGAGTCCCCGGATGTCAAGGGCTACAAGCTTTATAATCAGAATGACGCGACGATCTCTGGCACAATGGGCGACAGCGACGTTACCTGCACCGTCTACTACGTCAGAAAGAGCAACGGCGGCGGAGTGACGGTCATCGAGTCTCCGAACAAGGTAAAGCCGAAGGCAGCCGAGCTTGCGCTCAACACGGATGACCACTTCGCCTTCGTCAACGGCTATCCTGACGGCACGGTAAAGCCCACCGGCGATGTGACGCGCGCAGAAGTGGCTGCAATCCTCTATCGCGTCATGGATGCAGATTGTGTCAAGACGTATGAAACGACCAGATGCTCGTTCAGCGATGTTGTCCGCGGCGACTGGTTCAACCTCTACGTTGCAACGCTTGAAAATGCCGACGTGATCGTCGACACCAGAACGAACGGCAAGTTCCGTCCGAATGAGGCAATCACGCGCGCAGAGCTTGCTGCAATGCTGGCGCAGTTTGCGGACATCAAGAGCGCTGCAAACTCCTTCAACGATGTCTCTGCAAGACACTGGGCATCTGATGAAATCGCTGTCTGCGCAAAGATGGGCTGGATCAACGGCTATCCCGACGGCTCGTTCCGTCCCGACGCAACGATCACCCGCGCCGAAATGATGGCGATGATCAACCGCGCATTGGGCCGCACGCCGAAGTCGGCAGACGATCTGCTGTCCGGCATGAAGACCTGGCGCGACAACGCAAACGTCAACGCATGGTACTATCTCGACGTGCAGGAGGCTACCAACAGCCACACCTACACGAAATCTGGTACCCATGAGACATGGAAGAAGCTGCGCTGACGCAGGCTTCTGAGCATCTTTCCCAGTTGACCACAAGAAGGGGCGGCTATTCAGCCGCCCCTTCACATTTACCATTTCATTATAAAGCAATGTAGCAACATTCCCACCGAAGGTTGCTATTTATTTTCTCCATATTCTTCAGCCTGCAGCATTTGGATGAATGCAACAATCATACGCTTTGCCTCGCATTGCAGACCCTGCAAGATGCAAGATCTGTGCAAGCGTGGGATCATTTTCGGACAGTTCCGGATAAAAGAGTTGATCGGCAGACGCGCCCAAACTGCGAAGAAGCAGTTCCAGAGAGTTGAGACGCGGTCCCTTTTCACCAAGCTCAATGGCAGATATCTGTCGCTCACTGACGGTGCTTTTTTCGGATAGCTGTGCGCGCGTAAGACCCTGTTCTTCGCGGATTTTTCGCAGAACTCTGCCAACTCGCTTTGAAACCGGATCATGTAATTCCTCCACCAGAAGATCACCTCCAACGCCTTTATTCTACATGAAAGGCAGTTTACGGAAAAATGTTCCATTGGTGGCAAAATACAACCACTACTAGGGCATATCTTTTCTTGTGAAACAGCAATAATTGCAGCCCGCCATTTTGAAAGTGCGTCAGTGCAATCATCGTTATAGTTATGTCTGCTCTAGATGGAGTGCGTATGGTTGATAGAGGAAACCGGAAGCAGGCGGACTGCTTCCGATGGTGACCAGCAACCCAGCAAATCGCAGTTCGATCTACATACAAGTGGCATCCGGAACACTGCGGTTTAAACTATACCGTTTTTATCATGAACCATTAGAGATAATACCAACAGCCACTGGTGTATTTCTTGCCGGAAACGGCAGAAATGTGCCGGTGGCTGTTTTCTGTCTGCCCCGCGCTCCTCCGCTTTTGAAATTTTGGTTCTCTCAAAATTTCAAAAGAACGGAGGTCTGCCAAATGGCGGCTAAAAAAGAATTTTATATCAGAATCAAGGACGAACTGGTCGAGGTTACACAAGGTCTATCTGACTTACTACAGAGGAAAACGCGATGAAGAAACACAGCTTGAAAAAAAATACGCCGCAACCATGTCGTGTCGTATGATGCATTCGACACAGAAAGCGCCCTCGGCGCAGAAATGCTGATAGACACTGCATCAGACGAGCCGGAAGTCATCGTGATCGCACGCCTTATGGCTGAAAAGCTGCATGATAGCATCTCAAAGCTCTCAGAGGATGAGCGGCAACTCATTTATATGCTTTTCTTCGAGGATCGCAGCGAACGGGAAACGGCCAAAAAACTCGGCATTCCGCTCATGACATTGCACAACAAGAAGGATGCAGTTTTGGCAAAACTGCTGAAAGTTCTGAGAACTTAGAAAAAAGTTTGGTACAACAGGGTCTCGAATACGGATAAGGGGTGAGAGGTATTTTTAGAACACTCTCATGCAGCTTGAAAAGTACATATCCAGCGACTGAATGACATCAAGCGGATGAGCCAGAAATGGAACAGCGATGCGGAGGATGCGCGAAGACCACCTGTACGGAAAGCATTGCTGCTGTATAAAGACGGCCCAAGAAGGTGACGAGCGGTACCCATCCATCCAAAAGCAGCTTTGGCAAGCTGCCTCGCAATGATCTTGTCCGCAGACAATGGTACTCCTGCCCAGCCACAACGGAACGTAATGGGGGCAGCTCGGAGAGATCCTCGGAGGGGTGCAAGACCCGTGCGCGGCGCCAGCCGCCGTTCAGTAGCTGCCTTGGCTCCGGGAAGAAGCGTCGAACAGGAGCAAGCATCAAAATTTCAAATGGTTGATATCTATGCCGACGAGGGCATCACCGGCACGTCGGTTGAAAAGCGCGAAGACTTCCAGCGCATGATGCAGGATTGCCGCAAAGGAAGGATTGACCGGATTTTGGTCAAATCCATTTCCCGTTTCGCTCGAAATACGAAAGACTGTCTTGCGGCTGTCCGGGAACTCAAAGAACTCGGCGTCAGCGTCTTGTTCGAGGAACAGGGTATCGACACCAGCAAGGTGTCCAGCGAGATGGTTACGGCAATTATGGCGTCGCTGGCACAGAAGCAGAGCGAGTCCATATCTGGGAACGTCAAATGGGGCGTACAGAAACGGATTCAGGATAAAACGTTTGTTACCTGCAAAGAGCCATATGGCTATCGGCTGGTTGATCGTCGGTTATGCATTGTTGAATCAGAGGCAATCATTGTCCGCATGATCTATGAAAAATATTTAGCGGGGATCAGCATGGAATTCATTCGGGATCAGCTAAACATCGCAAATATTCCGTTCAGAGAGAATGAACGACAGCGCGGATGGACAAGAAAGGCAATTTCCTATATTCTCTCCAATGAGAAATACATTGGAGATTCCCTCTGGCAGAAGACCTACTCCGGAGACACGTTCCCACATACACAGCGCAAGAATAAAGGTGAAAAGGCAAAATACTATGTGGAAGGAACTCATGCGGCAATTGTAGAAAAGAGCGTTTGGAATGCGGTGTCAGAACTGCGAATGCAGCGGGCTGGCGAAAAGCATCCAGAAACCTATTGCGCTCCAGTCCCCTTCCGCCAAAAAATTATTTGTGGATGCTGCAATTCATTGTTCCGGCTCCGGCAAAACAAAGGGCGCACATATTGGTCATGCAGGCAGCACGATACAGACCGTACTATCTGCTCAAATAGTCAGATTCCAGAAACGGTGTTCCAAGAAGCCTTCTGCCGTCTGTACTACAAACTTAAACACCACAGAAACTCCATCTTCACACAAATGCTCTCCAACCTCCAAAAAATCCGCTACAGCCGGATGCTTTGGAGCGAAGACGTCATCTCTCTCAACAAGAAAATATCCGACATACTCAGTCAGATTCAATTCCTAACCCAGCTTCAACAGGCGGGCGGCGTTGATCCTGATACTTTTATCTCATCCAATAACAAACTCAGCGAACAGCTCCGCAGGCTGAAACAGGAAAAGGCAAGGCTTCTCGACACCGACAGCGACGATCTGGCAGATCGCACCCGCGATCTCATGGATGCGCTGGAGGATGGGCCGGATTTCTTCGACAGCTTTGATGCGGAGCTGTTCGATGCGCTTGTGGAAAAGATCATTGTGGACAGCAATGAGTGCCTGCGGTTTCGGCTGAAAAACGGCTTGGAGCTGACAGAGCAAATCGAAAGGACAAGACGCTGATGGGAAATCGGAAGCTGCCATTTGGGTATCAAATGCGCATGGGCGAGATCGTCCGAAACGAGCCGGAGGCAAAGCCGTGCAGGACATTTTCCTGCAATATACGCTCGGTGCATCGCTGAGGGAAATTGCAGAACAGATGAGCAAGACCGACCCACCTACGACGAGGGGCAAGAGCTGGAATAAGAATATGATTGCCAGAATCTTGGAAAATTCCAAGTACACCGGCGTTGACAGCTATCCGAAACTGGTTGACATAAAATTATTTGAAGCAGCCGCAGAAAAGCGTCCGACCAAACAGCGCCTGCCGGAACGGACACCTGCACAGAAAGCGCTCAAGCGTGTCTGCTCCAAGCTGCCTACACCGGAAATTGAAAAGGAGGTCATGTACCTGCTCGGTCGGCTGACCGAAAAGCCGGAGCGCATCACGCAGCCAACGGAAACACCCGCACCGACACATACAAATACGCAAGCCGAACTGGATGAGGTTTTGAACACCCAGCCGCTTGACGAGGACGCTGCCAGAAGCCTGATCTGCAAGTTGGCACGAGAACAGTATGACGCCATTGGTAATGAAGAATACGAAACCGAGCGCCTGCGGCGGCTGTTCGCGGCGTTCGAATGCACAGCAGAACTCAACGCGGAGCTGCTGCAAAGCGCCGTCTCCGCCGTGCTGGTGACGCGCCAGGCAGTGCGCTTGCAGCTCAAAAACGGACAGATCATTGGAAAGGAAGATCTTGCATGACAGACGAAAAACAGCGCGTCATAATCATTCCACCCAAGCCAGAACTACAGCAAACGACCACGGTCACAAAGCAGCTCCGCGTCGCGGCATATTGTCGCGTCTCGACCAAGGAGGAAGAACAGGCCAGCAGCTACGAAGCCCAGTGCGAGTATTACACCGACAAAAATCATGTCCAATAAAGAATGGACAATGGCTGGGATTTTTGCGGATGAGGGCATCACCGGCACGTCTACAAAAAACGCACGGAATTCCTGCGGATGATCCGCCAGTGCAAGCAGAAAAAGATCGACCTCATTCTGACAAAGTCCATTCAGCGGTTTGCCAGAAACACGCTCGATTGCATCAACTATACGCGCATCCTCCGACAGCTTGGCATTGGTGTCCTCTTCGAGAAAGAAAACATCAACTCCCTGCCGCCGGACAGCGAGTTCATGATCACGATGTACGGCGCAATGGCACAGTCCGAAAGCGAGTCCATCTCCGGCAACATCCGGCGCGGCAAGCAGATGCACGCAAAAGTCGGAACGCTCAAGGTGCCCTGTTACAGGCTTTACGGATATGAAAAAGACACAGAGGGCAAATTCCGCGTCATACCAGAACAAGCAGAAATTGTGCGCGAACTCTACAAGCGATATGAGAGCGGCGCCAGCTTGCGCAATCTGCAAGATTGGCTGGAGGAAAAACAGATCAAAACAGTTCTTGGGGAATCAAAATGGACAACAACATCCATCAAGAGTATCCTGACAAATGAAAAATACTGCGGCGACGTGCTGCTTCAGAAAACATTCCGGACAGATGTGATCAGCAAGAAGGTCATTAAGAACGTCGGTCAGATGGCGCAATACTATATGCCAGACCATCATGAAGCCATCGTCAGCCGGGAGCAGTACAATGCAGTGAAAGTAGAAATGGCACGTCGGAGCGCCCTGCGCAGCCCGTCCAAAGCGGCTGTGACAGGACGGTCCTGCTACACCAGCAAATACGCTTTATCGGACAGACTCGTCTGCGGCGAGTGCGGAACACTTTACCGGCGCTGCACATGGACCTCGCTCGGACGAAAATATCCCGTCTGGCGCTGTACCAGCCGCCTGAACTACGGCACAAAATACTGCCACGATTCTCCGACGATCAAGGAAGAACCGTTGCAGACGGCAATTCTGGCGGCAATCAACTCTGACATGAGCAACAAAGCGGCTCTGCTTGACCATATCAAAAAAGCAGTCTCCTTAGAGCTTCTGCCAGTGCAGGGACAGACAATGAGCCTTGCCGACATCGAGCGTCGGCTGGCGCAGTTAGATGAGCAATTCCAGAGCCTGCTGGCAGAAGCCATTGATGCAGAAGACAAAGAATCCTGCAACACACAGTTTGCGGAAATCCTGGCCGAGCAGACTACACTCAAAAGCAGAAGGAAGAAATCCTGCAAAGCAGCTTGGATGCTGACCGCGTCTGCACCCGCATGAAGCAGGCGGAGCAAGCTATAGAGAATACCGCACAGACAATCACAGAATGGAACGAAACCGCCGTCCGGCAGATCGTAGAGCGTGTGACCGTCCTTTCTGTCAACGAGATTCTGGTGCGGATCAAAGGCGGCGCAGAGATCAAGCAACGATTGGAGCGATGAAAATGATTTATGCAACCGGTGATCTTCACGGAAACAGCCTTCGGTTTCAGCCGCAATACTTTCCGGAACAGGCCAAGATGACGAAGGATGACTACATGATCGTCTGCGGCGATTTCGGATGCGTCTGGAACGGCGACAAGAGCGACGATCCGCAGCTCGACCGACTGGAAGCTTTGCCGTTCACTGTCTTGTTCCTGGACGGCAATCATGAAAACTTCGATGCGCTGAACGAATATCCTGTGGAGCAATGGCACGGCGGAAAGGTGCATAAAATCCGCCCGCACGTCATCCATCTGATGCGCGGTCAGGCGTTCGAGCTGCAAGACCGCACCTTCCTCACGATGGGCGGCGCACAGAGCCACGACATTGTGGACGGGATTCTGAACATGGACAGCCTGGATTTTTATGAACGATACGATTCCCTGCGCCGCAATCGTGGACAGTTCCGCATCAACCACATTTCGTGGTGGCAGGACGAACTGCCGTCCGATGGGGAATATGCCGAAGCCAGGCAGATGCTGGAGCAGCTGGACTGGAAAGTTGACTACATCATCACACACTGCGCACCAACAGCAATTCAGCAAAAGATCAACGCAAACTTCAAACCGGACAAGCTGACGGACTTCTTGGAAGAAATCCGCAACCGCAGCCAGTTCCACTATTGGTTATTCGGGCACTACCACGACAACCGGATCATCGACGAAAAGTACGTTCTGCTCTATGAGCAGATGGTACAGATATTATAAAAGAAAAGTGTAGTTACATGGGAACACAATGTGGTGCCATAGATGGTGTGCGTATTTTGCTTGCATAGCAGCTTGTCTGCATTTATAATGAAAACAAACGAAAGGGAGGGCTTGCAGCATGGAACGTGCCACAAATTCCAGCCTGATTTTATATACAACGGAAGATGGCTTGACAAAAATCGAAGCTACGTTTGACCGAGATACGGTCTGGCTTTCTATCGACCAGATGGCAGATTTGTTTCAAAGAAATAAATCCACAATTTCGCGCCACATCGGTAATGTTTACAAAGAGGGTGAATTGGACAGAACTGCAACTGTTGCAAAATTTGCAACAGTTCAGATGGAAGGCGAACGGCAGGTGGAACGGCAGATTGAATACTACAATCTGGACGTTGTCATATCGGTTGGGTATCGCGTGAAATCCCAGCGCGGCGTTCAGTTCCGGATGTGGGCGACCGCAATTCTCAAGGAGTTCATGAAAAAGGGTTTTGTACTGGATGATGACCGTTTGAAAAATCTCGGCGGCGGCAACTACTTTGATGAGCTGCTTGCCAGAATCCGGGATATCCGATCTTCTGAAAAGGTGTTCTGGCGAAAGGTGCTGGAGATTTATGCGACCAGCATTGATTATGATCCAAAGGCTGAAAGTACGTGTTTTGTTTTTCAAGCAGGTTCAAAACAAAATGCATTGGGCAGCGCATCAGCATACGGCGGCAGAAGTTATCTACCAAAGAGCGGATGCAGAAAAGGAGCATATGGGACTGACCTCGTGGCGCGGAGACCAGATCCATCGTGCAGATGTTGAGGTGGCAAAAAACTATCTCAGTCAGCCGGAACTGGATGCGCTCAACAAAATCGTAACTGCATATTTGGACATTGCAGAAGTTCGCGCGTTAAACCACGAGCCGATGTATATGAAGGATTGGCTGGAAACCATAGACGATTATCTGAAAATGACTCGCAGAGAGATTTTAACAACCAGCGGTCACGTGTCGAACCAGCAGGCATTACAGAAAGCCCATGCCGAATACGATAAATACAAAAAACAGCAGGACCTGCGGCTGTCGCCGGTTGAGCAGAGCTTTCTGGACAGCGTAGAACAGTTGGAAAGACTAGAAGATCAAGTGCATTGAATATAAACAGGGCAAAGAGAAGCACGGTCATAGAACCGTGTTTTTCTTTGCTCTGTTGGACATTTTGAAGGAGGAACCTACGCATCCTTCAAGGATGCAGATACGGCAGGCTGAAAGAAATAAGTTGAGATCAGGTCGCCAATCAGGGCGGCTTCGGTATCGGTGTATTGCATGGCTGCTCTCCCTTCGCAAGAATCAAACGAACGGGGCAATCATACCACAAAATATTGTAGTAGGCTATTCGCAAAACGACGAAATATACGATGCGCAGCGGCGCGGAAGGGAGAAGCTATGAACGTCAGAAAACCTGTAGATTACGGCACAATGTACCGGGAATTGACCGCCATTCACGCGCAGAATCTTCCTCAGATGGAAGAAGTGTATGCCATCGGCAAGCTCATTAACCAGCGCCCGGAGAAGGGCGCGGCGGTCGCAGCCGCAGAATTTTTGCAGGCGAATTTCCTGACCACACAGGCTTTTCCCCACGCAATGTGCGCCGGATGCGAGATTTTTACCGGACTTATGAAAATGACCAAACGCTCCTCCGTCTGGCGATGAAAATCGGCTGGACGCTGAATGTGGTCATCATGGAAGCGGAACTGACAAGCGTACAGCGGATATCCTGTCTGCAAAGGACTGCCGCCGAAAAACTCTCGAAAAAGAAACTTTTGGAGATCATTTTGAACGGTGTATTTGCGGAAAAGCCTATCGACGAGCCTGACGAAATATGCTATAATATTACAAACACAAGCGAGGACGGAGCCGATCAAGCACAATTGAGTCACCACTGCGTTGCGTGGCGAAAAGAAAAGAGGGTTTGCGCGATGCGGTCGAAGAAAAATCTCGTCATTGGTTTCTTATTGCTGTTCCTTGGAATCGGACTTTCTGGGGACAGTTTACTACTTTCCATACTTGCAGGCGTGGCTGGGATCGTCATGATGATTCTTTATGCTGCGAGTAAGCTCAAGCAGAACACTTCTGAGACAAGTGCTGTGTCCTTCAAAACCAGTGAAATTCAGCCAACGACAAAAACACAGCAAACCAATGCGCAGAGCGTTTCATTTTCACCGGAAGCGCAGCAGCTTTATCAGCAGCTTGCGGATCAGTACACCCAAATCGTAGACAACGGCTGTTTCGGGACGCTGACACAGATTGCAGAAAAAATGGATTGTTGCAAGCACTTCCTTGAACAATGGATGGAAGCACTCTGTAATAAGGACTTTGTGGCGCTGCTTCAAAACAAAGCAAAGTACGACGAATATTTAAAGGGCTTTCGTCTGCCGCAGTTTGGAACATGGAGGACGATTCAGGCAGAAGGCGGCGATGACAGTATTCCGGATGGGCTGACCAAGGCGCTCGTGGGGCGGATTCAAAGAAAGCAGAAAATGCTGCAAGAGTTTTGGGAAGCGCAGAAATGGTTTGAAGAATTGATACCATCTCTTCAAACCTGTGAATTGACTGTCAATCCAGATGCGGAGCCGTTGTCAAAAAAGTTGGATTATGAATATCCGAATACAAATAATATCACGAGCAGAACACCGCTTGCAAAATTCAACGACTTCTATGCGATTGATTTGGAAACGACCGGCTTGAGTGCAGCACGGAACGAAATCATCCAAATTGCCATTATCAAGTTCCGCCATTTCCAGCCGGTCGAAATCCTGACCAGCTATGTGAAACCACGAAAAGGGCTGAAACCGGAAACAGCGGCGATCAACCACATCACAGAGGATATGGTTGCAGACGCGCCCTACATCGAGCAGATCATGCAATCCGTGGATACCTTTATCGGTGAGAAAGCACCAATCGTCGCGCATAATCTCCAGTTCGAGTATAAGTTTTTGGAAGCCAATGGATGCGAAAATATTGTAAAGAAGCGCCCGCTTTATGACACACTAGAACTGTCCAAACGAATCTGGCAGTTGGAAAGCTACTCACTCGAAAATGTATGCCGAAACACCTTCAAATTTACGCCAGCACTGCATAACGCAGAAAGCGACGCGCTGACCTGTGGGCTGCTGTTTCGTGAGATTTGCAATGAACGAATCGGAGTGTCGGAGGGCTGCTATGATTAAGGCAAATGACATTGAAATGGTAAAACTCGGAGGAATGACGCCGGAAGAACGGGAACGGTATGAAAAAAAACAAAATTGAAATTAACAAAAAAGTCTCGTCTTTGATTGCGGAAGCTACAAAGAATGCTAAACTTGAATGTTGCATTCTGTGTAGTAAACCGTGTTCTAGTTTTTGTAATTCACATTCTATTCCGCAATTTGCACTGAAACGAATTGCAGAAGATGGAAAAGTAATGCTTCCATTGCAAGATGAAATACTTACAATTGGAAAAGATACAGGTGTAAACAAAGCAGGAACTTTTCACATAATATGCAGGGACTGTGATAGTAGAACGTTCCAACTGTATGAAGATCCGAATGCTTATAATTCAAAGCCAACAGATCAAATGCTCGCGCAGATCGCGCTTAAAGATGTTTTGCTTATGATAAGCAAAAGGAATCAAGAGCGGGAGCAATATAAACTTGTCGGAGAGCAAGCTGAATTTTTGAAAGATTTTGCTGACGAAAAAATCTATTTGGGCGATTTCGATTTGCGCGATTATGGAGAAGATTTAGAGTATGCTAGAAGTTCGCTGGATGGCAGAAAGTCAAATCGGTATTATCTCTGCTTTTATACCGTTTTGGACTATGTAGTTCCTTATGTGGCGCAGTCAAGTGTAACGTTGATTAGTGATTTTGAGGATAGCATTGTAAATAATATATATTCTCAAGAACAAAAATATCGGATTAAAGCTATTCATGTTTCTGTTTTTCCACTTAAATCAACGAGTGCAATATTACTATTTATTGAAGACGGTGTAAAACGCTACCGCAAATTTTATCGCAGCTTACGAAAACTACCGAACGATGATCAACTTGCTGCAATTAACTACTTAGTATTCAGCTACACAGAAAATGTGTTCATGAATCCAACAACACATAAGGAGCTCAGGAAAAATGACTTGTTCATGGATATGTGCCGAAAAAGTACGGATTTTCGATCTCATACGCCATTTCCGTTGGATGATCCCTTAGAGGCTGCAGTAAAGGAGTTTAGCCTTTCAAAACGGAATGAGATACCAAATTTACTAAGTAGAGAGTATGCGCTCAACTGAAAACAGCTACAAAGGGTTTCATCTATAGTGTAGCGATCACACAAAAAGAAAGACACGCGATTGTGGATCTTTCTTTTTGACCGCAAAAGGTCAAAAACGGAGCGCGCCGCAGCTGCGGCGCGCTCTGTGCACTTATTCGGTTTCGTCGAGCAGCGGGCGCAGTGCGCCGCAGGCATCGAAGCGGGTGTCGCGGGAGTCGGTGAGGTAGACAAGCTGCGAGGCGGTATCGGGAAGAACGTCGGATAGCGCGGCGATATCGTCGTCAATCTGCGAGGCATTGTTCGTTGTGATGAACGCCCGGGCGCCATAGGCGGCAACCTCGGGATCATTGGTACCGAGGTCGAGGCGGATGGACTGGTTCAGAAGGTTTGCCGACAGATTGTCTGCCGCGTCGAGAATTGCCTCCTGCTTGGTGACGCTGCCGGTCCAGGAGATGCGGTCGGAATCGGGGAAGTAGAAGTTATCAAACAGCACCTCGTCAAAGCCGAGCCCTGCCAGCTCCAGCGCAATCGAGGTCAGATAGCCCTGCACGTCGTTGCTGTAGGGATTGAGCCAGTAGCAGTCGTGCTCGTCGGTCCACAGCGCGCCGTTATACAGCGGCAGCGCCTGCGACTGGTGCTTGAGCGCGTACTCGGGGTCGGAGAACGCGGGCACGCGCGCAATGAGCGTCACGCCCTTTTGCTGCGCCAGCTCCGCGATCAGCTGGTCGACCTGCTTGATGTCCAGAACTGTCGCCTTTGCCGCGCCGGAAATGGCGGTGGAGTAGTAGAAGCTTCCGAAGATGCTCTTGACGTCTACCATGACGGCGTTATAATCGTCCGCCTGCGAGAGCGCCGCGCGCACCTGATCGACGCCGGAGGCGAGCATGGTGGTCGTGATATAATAGCCGGTGAGTTTTGCTGTCTGCGCGGTGTCGCCGTCTTCCTCCGATGCAGCGTCCAGCACCGTGTCGAACGAAAAATCTTCATCGGATACAGCAGGCTCCGGCGCGCGCGTTGCGGTCAGATGCTGCTCGTAGTCCAGATGCGCGCCCGCGTTGTCGTAGGTCACAAATCTGCCGAGATAGATAAACCGGCAGACAATCAGCGCCAGAATGCCAAGCAGGACGGCAAGTGCGATGAGAAGCGTCCTCTTGAGAAGCCGCTTGTTGCGATAGGAAAAAATGCGCAATCGCGTCGCCTCCTGTTCCTTACGCCAGCGCCGCCGTTACACGGCACCAGTCGTCCTGCTGCTGCGTCGAGAGAATCTGCATGCCGGCTTTTTCCAGCGCGGCGAGAACCTCGGAAAGGCGCGTGCTTAAAATGCCGGAGCAGATGAAGATGCTGTCTTCGGTCAAGAAGCCGGCCGCCGCAGGCGCAAGAGGAATGATCACGTCGGCAACGATGTTGGCAAGCACGATATCATAACGCTTCTGGAGCTTTTCCATCATTGCCTTATCCCCGATCACATCGCCGGTCAGCGCCGTAAAGCGATCGGGACCCAACTGATTGATGGCGGCGTTCTGCCGGGCGATATCCTCTGCCTTGGGGTCGATGTCCACGCCTGTGGCATGCTCTGCGCCCAGAAGCAGCGCGGTAATCGACAAAATGCCGCTGCCGCTGCCGAGGTCCAGCACCTCTTCGCCGCCCTGAATGGCGCGCTCAAGCTCTTCCATGCACATCTGCGTCGAAGCGTGCGCGCCGGTGCCGAAGATCATGCCGGGGTCCAGCAGCACCTCCACGCGATGCTCGGGGTTTTCCGGGTGCAGCCACTCCGGCACGACCAGAAGCTTCGAGCCGATCTTGAGCGGCTGATAGTACTGCTTCCAGTTGTTCTCCCAGTCCTCGTCCTTCACATGCTCCAAAAGAGACATCAAGCGTTCCAAATTCGATGGAAGGATACTGCTGCGGAAGCAGCCGCAGCTGATCTTTGAGATAGGAGATCGTCTCCGGTGCGGCAGGGGAGTCTTCGAGGTAGAGCCGGATCTGGCTCAAGCCCTGCATCTGTTTTTCCAGACCCTCGTCCACATAGTCCCAGTACTGCTTGTTGTTTTCCAGAAACTCGTGAAACTCGTCCTGATCGTCCATAATAAAGCTGTCGAAGCCGAGCATCGTCAGCCGCTCTCCGACAAGCTCGATTGCCTGAGACGTGGTTTTGATGCAAACTTCAATCCACTGCATGATAAGCCTCCTTAAAAGGGTCAAAATAATACATGATACAGTTTACATGAAAACCGCCGGAATAACAAGTAATTTTTACACGGGTTTTCTTCGCGGCGGTTTTACTTTTTGCGCATTGTATGGTATGATGTGACGCATGAATGAAATGGATAAGGATGAATCGTATGAACCATCGAACCCAGATTCTGCCCGGCGTGTATCTGACGGCGGTGCAGTCCGACAAATTCAAGACCGGCTGCTTCAGTCTGAACCTGCTGCGGCCGATGAAAAAGGAAGAGGCTGCCGCAAACGCGCTCATTCCGAGCGTCCTGCTGCGCGGCAGCGTGCAGCACCCGGACATCGCCTCGATTTCTGCAAAGCTCGATGAGCTGTACGGCGCGAGCATCGGAACGCTGATCCGCAAAAAGGGCGAGGTGCAGCTGGTCGGCTTTTACTGCGACTATGTGCAGGATGAGTACGTGCAGGAGCCTGTTTTCGCGCCCCTGATGGAGTTTCTCTCCGAGCTGCTGTTTTCGCCGCGGCTGGAAAACGGCGCGTTTCCGGCTGGCGTTGTGGAGAGCGAAAAACAGAATCTGCTCAACGCCATGCTCGCGCGCATCAACGACAAGCGCAGCTACGCGAACTCGCAGCTGCTGCGGACCATGTGCGCCGGACAGCCCTATGGTGTGCCCCGCATCGGAGAGCCGGAGGATCTGGACGAAATTACGCCGCAGAGCCTGTATGCGCATTACAGACAGATATTAGGGACCAGCCGCGTGGAGATGTTCTACATGGGAAGCCTCGCGCCGGAGCAGGTGACGGAGGTCCTGCGGCAGACGCTCCAGGCGCTTCCGCGCGCCGGGCAGGTTGTTCCGGTCGGAACGACGCCCGCGCCCGCGGCAAGACCGGTGCAGGAGAAGACGGAGCGGCTGGACGTGACGCAGGGCAAGCTGAGCCTCGGCTTTTTCACCGACATTACGGCAAACGACCCGCGCTATCCGGCGCTGGTGCTTGCGGCGACGGTCTTCGGCGGCGGCGCGACGAGCAAGCTCTTTACCAACGTGCGCGAGCAGATGTCTCTTTGCTACTACGCGAGTGCGTCGTTTGAAAAGTTCAAGGGCGTGCTGGCGGTAGCCTCCGGCGTGGAATTTTCCAAGCTCGAGACGGCAAAGAAGGAAATCCTGCGCCAGCTCGAGGCGTGCTGCAGCGGCGAGATCAGCGATTATGAGCTGGAATCGGCGCGGGGCTATCTTGTCTCGGATCTTAAAATCGCAATGGACAGCCCCGGACGGCTGGACGACTTTTATATGGGACAGATTCTGCTGGAAAGCAGCGCCACGATGCAGGACCTGTCAGACGCGATTGCGCGCGTAACGAAGGAAGAGGCGGCGCAGGCGGCGCGCGCGCTGCGGCTGGATACCATTTATGAGCTTCAGGGGGTACAGGCGTGATACGAAAGGATTTTCCGAAGCTGGGAGAGCATTATTTTGAGCAGCGCCTTGCAAACGGGCTGCTGGTCCGCGTGATCGAAAAGCCCGGCTTTGCCAAGCGCTATGCGTTCGTCGCGACCGACTACGGTTCGATTGACGCGGAGTTTATCCTGGACGGCAAAAAGTATACGACCCCGCAGGGGGTGGCGCACTATCTCGAACACAAGATGTTTGACCTGCCCGAGGGAAACGCGATGCAGGAATTTGCAAAGTACGCGGGGGCAAACAATGCCTTTACGAGCTACACCATGACGGCGTACTATGTCGAGTGCACGGAGCATCTGGAAGAAAATCTGGAGATTCTGCTGCGCATGGTCACGACCGGGTATTTTACGGAGGAAAGCGTGCAGAAAGAGCGCGGCATCATCGCGCAGGAAATCCGGATGTATGACGACAGCGCGGACTCTGCCGTGATGGAAAACCTGTTCCGCATCATGTACCAGAACCATCCGGTGCGAAACAACATCGCCGGAACGGTCGAGAGCATTGAAGAAATTACAGCCGAAACCCTGAAGCTCTGCCACGACACGTTCTACGACCCGTCGAACCTGATTGTCTGCGTGATCGGCGATGTGGACGCGCAGAAAATCATCGACCAGGTGCGCTGCCAGACGCCGGCAGGAAAGCCTGCGCGGGTGGAGCGCTGCTACGGCGCGCCGGAGCCGCAGGAGGTCCGGAACCGGCGCATCGAAAAGGAGATGGAAATTTCCATGCCCGCCTTTGCCATCGGCTTCCGCTGCCCGGATGCGGGGCGCGGACGAGATGCGATGCGCATGGAGCTGATCGGCGAGCTGGCAGGCGAAATTCTGATCGGCGAATCGTCGGAGCTTTATCAGAAGCTCTATGACGAAAATGTCATTGACGCCGATTTTTCGGTCGACTACGAGCGCATGAAGGGTATGGCGCTGCTGGAGCTCTGCGGAGACAGCGAGCAGCCCGAGCGCATTTTGCAGGAGGTCCTGCAGGAGGCGGCGTGCGTGATAAAAACCGGCGTCGACCGGGCGCTGCTGGACCGGCTCAAAAAATCCGTCACCGGACGCAGGCTTCGCGGGCTCGACGGCTTCGAAGGCACGTGCTACCGCATGTGCGCGTATTACTTTGACGGCGCGGAGTATCTGGACTATCCGGATATTTACGCGGGCGTGACGGCGGAGGATGTGGAACAATTCATCCGCGAGAACGTCAAAGAAGAGCTGGCGTTCGTGTCGGTCATCCGACCGAAGCGCGAAAAGGAGGAAAAATCATGCTGCTGACGTCTCCAATTTCGTTTCCAAATCTCGGCATCACCGTGGACCCGAGCCCCGTCGCCTTCACGGTGATGGGGAAGGATATCTACTGGTACGGCATTATTATTGCGAGCGGCTTCCTGCTGGCGGTTCTGTATATGCTGTACCGCGCAAAAACGTTCGGCATTACGCAGGACGACGTGCTGGATCTGGTGCTGTGGGCGGTGCCCATCGGCGTTGTGTGCGCGCGGCTTTACTACTGCGTGTTCTACTGGGACCTCTACCGAGACAACCCCATCTCGATGCTCTACATCTGGGAGGGCGGACTTGCGATCTACGGCGGCATCATCGGCGGTGCGATCACGGTTCTGGTTCTGAGCAGGGTAAAAAGGATTCCGACGCTGGTTATGCTCGATAACGCCGCAATGGGCGTGATTATCGGGCAGATTCTCGGTCGCTGGGGCAACTTCATGAACCGCGAGGCGCACGGCAGCGTGACAGACTCGTTTTTCAAGATGGGACTTGTCGACGCGGCGGGCAAGGTGACGTATTATCATCCGACGTTTCTGTATGAGTCGGTCTGGAACCTGGTCGGCTTTATCGGGCTGCATTTCTACTGCAAGAAACGGAAGTTCGACGGCGAGGTGTTTTTGCTCTACGTCGCGTGGTACGGTCTGGGAAGAGCGTGGATTGAAGGACTTCGCACCGACAGCCTGTATCTGTTCTCAACCGGCATCCGTGTCAGCCAGCTGGTGGCAGCAGTGTCGTTCCTTGCCGCAGCCGGCATCATCGCATGGGTGCTTCTGAAAAAGAAGCCGCGGCGGGAGGACCTGTTCGTCAACCGCGCGGCGCGAACGCAGGAAGCGCCAGCGGAAAATCCGGACGAAATGTGAACTTTTTGAAAAAAATGTGCAAAGGTTCCACAAAAGCGGAGGAAGTGTGCTATAATGCACAATAAGAAACAGTTACAATTTAGAAGGGAGTTCTTTTTATGAATCTGACTGAGAATTTTGAAAGCGTCAAGAAGTTTGCGGTCGACGCTGCACAGACAGCGACCCAGAAGGCAAAGATCCTTGCCGCTGTGGCAAAGGCAAATGTTTCGATCTACGCCGAGGAGGACAAGATCCGCAAGGCAGAAGCGCAGCTCGGTAAGCTCTACTATCGCGACTACGCGGTCGGCGAGGAGATGGATACGGCGGAGTATCTGCCGTGGTGCCAGAAGATCGACGAGTCCAAGAAGCTCATCGCCGAGCTGAAGGACTACATCGACGATGTGAAGGCAGCCGACGAGGTTCCCGCCGAGGCGCCTGCGGCATCTGAGGAAGACTTTGCAGACGCACAGCCCGAGCAGGAACAGACCGCTTCCGAAGAAGCGCCCTGCGCCTGCACCGAGACGCCCTGCTGCTGCGAGCAGGCTGCGCCCGAAGCGCCCGCTGAGACTCCGGAAATCAAGATCGAGGTTGTCGACGGCGAGGACAAGGCTGAGTAGCCAATTGAGACAATGCCGCCCGGATTCTCCGGGCGGCATTTTTTGAGAGAGGAAGCTGGAAGCAACTGTTGGATTTGTCGGATTGCGGCGAAAAAAGAGACCGTATGGTATCTTTTCTGCTTGTAAATGGCACCACATGGTATCATCATTCCCGGTGATGAAACATGTACTTTTCCAGAATCCGCGATTTGCGGGAGGATGCCGACCAGACCCAGCAGGCGGTTGCGGACTATTTGAATATGCAGCGGTGCGTCTACCGGCGCTATGAGCTTGGTGAGCGCGAAATTCCGGTCTGGGCGGTCATCCGGCTGGCGGAGTATTATCATGTGTCGACCGACTATCTGCTCGGGCTGACCGAGCGTAAGAAATGAGGCGCCTGTGCCGGTTCACAGCCGGCTTTTCGATCGGTTGCGCCGCGTGCGTGGCGGGGTTTCGCTCCGGCGCGTATCTTCTGGCGGCAATTGCTGCGGCGCTCTGCGTGCTGGTGTTGGGGTTCCGGAAGCAGCTTCATTTGCAGCGGCTTTTGCCGGCGCTTCTGGGGCTGTCGCTGGCGCTTGCATGGTGCGGGGTCTATCGGGCAGTGCTGCTTCGTCCGATTGAGGCGTTCTGCGCGCGGCAGCAGGCAGAGATTTCGGCGGAGGTTCTGGAATATCCGACAAGCTCGCGCTATGGACGTGCCGTTCTTGTTTGCGTGGAGGCAGAGCCCCGGAGTATCCGCGCGGTGCTTTATTACTCGTCCGATGAGACGCTTTTGCCCGGCGACCGCGTCACGTGCACGGCAAAGCTGCGCGCGGCAAGCCCGGACAATCTGGAGCGCGACGAGTATTACGCCTCGCGCGGGGTCTGGATGTGCGCGTCGGCAAAGGGCGAGCTGACGGTAGAAGCAGGGACGCACTCGCTGCGGTATTTTCCAGTCTATGCCGCCGAGCGGCTCAAGCGGGTATGCACGCAAATCTTTCCGGCGGACGCCGCTGGCTTTCTGCAGGCGCTTCTGACGGGCGATAAACAGAATCTTTCCTACGCGCTGCGAAATGACCTGTCGCGCAGCGGCGTGTATCATGTGGTGGCAGTGTCGGGCATGCATGTGAGCCTGCTTGCAGGTCTGGTGATGCTGCTCTGTGCGAAAAAGCGTGTGCTCTGCGCCGCGCTGGGTATTCCGCTCGTCTGGTTTTTCGTGCTGTTAACGGGCGCAAACGCTTCAAGCGTCCGCGCGGGTATCATGCAGACGATGCTGCTTGTATCGGGACTGGTACGGCGCGAACGCGACCCGTGGACGGCGTTTTCTGCCGCGCTGTTGGTGCTGCTGGCGGAAAATCCGTGGTCGCTGCGCAATGTGGGGCTGCTGCTGTCGTTTGCGTCGACAGGCGGCATTCTGCTGTTTTCGAAGCCTCTTTACCACGCAATGGTCGAGTCGAAGACCTATGCGCACCTGGAGGACCATCATCCGTTTCTCGCTAGGGGACTTAGACCCGGCATTACCGCGACATGCTCGCTTGCCTCAAGTGCGTTTTCCCTTCCGATCTGCGCGGTCTATTTCGGCGTGGTGTCCGTGTCTGGCTTTGTGACGAACGCGCTTTGCCTGTGGCTGATCAGCCTGATTTTCTCGGCAGGACTGGCGACGGCGGCAGCGTCCTGCATCTGCCTGCCCATCGGGCTGGGTTCCGGCTGGCTGATCGGGCGTGCGGCGCAGCTGGTGCTTGGCGTGATCGGCGCGTTCTCGCGGCTTCCTTACAGCGCGGTTTCTCTGGACAATCCGTATGCTGCGGTCTGGGCGGTATTTTTCTTCTGCGCGGTATGGGTGATCTGTTTGCAGCCGAAAAAGCTGCGTGCGTCTTTGACGCTTGGGTGCATTGCCGTCACGTTTGCGCTTTGTATGGGGCTTTCGGCGCTTGATTACCGCAGCGCGGGCTTCACGTTCACGGCGCTTGATGTGGGGCAGGGGCAGTGTCTGGTTTACACGGCAGACGGCGAGACGAGCATGGTTGACTGCGGCGGTGTGCAGAACGAGAGCGGCGAGCTTGCTGCGCGCTCTCGAAGGAAACGGCGTGTTTCGGGTCGAGCGGCTTTTTCTGACGCATCCGGACGCCGACCACTGCAACGGCGCGGCGCAGCTCATATCGCGCGTGCGGGTTAAGACGCTGTATCTGCCTTTGACGGCGCTGAGAGAGCAAAGCACTATGCTGCAGACGATTGTCGAGACGGCGCAGGAGAACGGAACACAGGTGCGCTTTGTGCGCGAAAATCTGGAATTTCCGACGAAGCGCGGGAAAATCCGCGTGTTAAAGCCGGATTTACTGGAAAGCGGCAACGACGGCGGGCTTTGCGTCTTGGCAGCGCACGAAAAATATGATATTCTAATAACCGGCGACCTGAGCCAGAACGAGGAGTACCGGCTCTTATCCCAAAACGAATTGCGGGGTATCGAGCTTCTGGTCGCCGGGCATCACGGCGCTGCAACCTCGACCAGCGACGCGCTTCTGGCGCAGACCGGTGCGCGGACCGTGATTCTTTCCGTCGGTGCGGACAATTCCTACGGGCACCCGGCGGCGCAGACGCTTGCACGCATTCAAAACGCGGGCGCGGCAATTTACCGGACGGATGAAATGGGAACCATCGTCATCCGGGGAGGAAACTGATGGCAAAAAAACAGACCGGGCAGACGGAGGATACCCTGCGGCAATTCAAGCAGGACCTCAAGAATAACACCCCGGGGAATTTCTATATCTTCTGCGGCGAGGAGGCGTTCCTGCGGGACTACTATCTCGCGGAGCTGACAAAAAAGCTGGCATGCGGACCTGCCGCGGAATTCAACGCCCACCGCTTCGATGGCGCAAGCATTTCTCCGCAGGCGCTTCTGGACGCGGTGGAGGCAATGCCCATGATGGCGGAGCGGACGCTGGTGCGCGTGGACGATGTGGATTTGTTCAAGCTCCCCGAGCAGGCAAGAGAGCAGTACCGCGGCATTTTTGAAGATTTGCCGGACTATGTGTGTCTGGTGTTCTGCTACGATACGATCGAGTATAAGCCGAACGGGCAGCTGCGCAAGCTCTCCGATACGCTCAAAAAGCATGCGCAGGTGCTGGAGTTTCAGAAGCCCTCGGAGCGGGAGCTCTGCACTTGGATTGCGCGGCACTTCCGGGCGGAGGGAAAGCTGATTTCCGACAAGCTGGCAAGCTATCTGATTTTCCTGACCGGCGGCGGTATGACGCAGCTGTCCGGCGAAATCAAAAAAATCTCCGCCTATGCCTCCGGAGAAGAGATCCAGCGCTCGGACATCGACGCGGTGGTGACACCGGTGCTCAATGCGCAGACCTTTGATATTTCGAACGCCGTGGCAGACGGGAATTTTCAGCTGGCGCTGACGAAGCTGCAGGAGCTTTTTGCCATGCAGGCAGAGCCGATTGCGATTCTCGGGGCGGTCGGCTCGCAGATCCGTAGGCTCTACTATGCCAAAACGCTTGCCGCCTGCGGCAAAAACCAGCAGACCTTTATGGATCTGACCGGCAACAAGAGCAGCTACGCGGCAAACCTTACCTTCACTGCGGCGCGAAAGGTTCCAGAGGCGTTCTGCGCGCGGGCGGTAGAGCTGTGCCTGCAGGCGGACCGTGATATGAAGCGCAGCGTGGACGAACCCGAGCGGCTTCTGGAGGTCCTGATTGCGACGCTCTGGCAGGAGGCACGCCGTGGTTAAGATCAGGCAGGCGATTGTCGTCGAGGGAAAGTACGATCAGAACACGCTCTCGCAGCTGGTGGACGCGACGATTTTTCAGACGCGCGGCTTCGGCGTGATGCACGACAAGGCACTTTTGTCGCTTTTGCGGCGCGCGGCGCAGACGACGGGGCTGATTATCTTCACCGATTCCGACGGCGCGGGCTTCGTGATCCGCAACTTTTTAAAAGGGGCGCTTCCGAAACAGGGCGTGCTGCACGCCTACATCCCAGACATTCCCGGCAAGGAAAAGCGCAAGCGCGCACCCGGAAAAGAAGGGCTGCTCGGCGTGGAGGGCATGACGAAGGAAATTCTCCTGGAAGCACTTTCCAATGCGGGCGCGGATTTAGGCGGCGAACCGGTAAAAAAGAAAGGCGATGGCATTACAAAGCTTGATCTTTATACCGCCGGGCTTTCCGGAAGACCGGACAGCCAGAAAAAGCGCGAGGCATTTTTAAGCCGCCTGCGCTTTCCGGCGCACATGAGCGCGAACGCGCTGCTGGACGCGCTGAATTTATTATATACGCGGGAGGAATTTCTCTCGCTGTTTGAGGAAACAACATGATTGACATTTCTGTAAAGGACCTTGTTAAGAGCTTTGACGAGGACGGGAATCTTTTAGACGGCATCAGTTTTGACGTGCAGTCGGGCGAGCGGGTGGGTCTGCTCGGCAAAAACGGCGCGGGCAAGACGACGCTGTTTAAGATTCTGACGGGCGAAATCGACTATAATTCCGGCGCGATTGCTTTCGCGCAGGGGAAAAAGGTGGGGCTCATTTCCCAGATTCCGGTCTATCCGGCAGATTATACGGTAAACGACGTGCTGCGCGCGGCGTTCTCCGGGCTGGACAGGATCAAAGCTCGCATGCGCGAGCTGGAGGGGCAGATGACCGAGCATACGCCGAAGGAAATCCTGTTGGAGTATGACGCGCTCACAAACCGCTTTGAAGCCGGCGGCGGATATGAGATCGACACCGAAACGGATAAAATCTGCAACGGTCTGGCAATTCCGCAATCGCAGCGTGAGCAGCTTTTTTCCTCGCTTTCCGGCGGAGAGAAGACGAGAGTGAATCTCGCGCGGCTGCTTCTGGAGAAGACCGACATTCTGCTGCTCGACGAGCCGACCAACCATCTGGACATGCATGCGGTGGAGTGGCTGGAGGAATATATTTCGCGCTTTAAGGGTACGGTGCTTACCATTTCCCATGACCGGTATTTTCTGGACCGCGTGGTAAATCGCATCATTGAAATTTCGAACGGCAAGGCGGAGTTTTACTCCGGCAATTATTCGTTCTACGTGCAGGAAAAGCAGGCACGGTTCGAGCTGCAGCTCAAGCAGTATGAAAAGGAGCAGGCGAAGCTCTCGCAGCTGGGCTTTACGCTCGAGCGCATGAAGGGCTGGGGCATCAACAACCGCACGCTCTACCGGCGCGCGATGTCCATCCAGCACCGGATGGACCGGATTGAAAAGACCGAAAAGCCGAAGACGGAAAAAACCATGCGTGCGCGCTTTGCCGAGCGGGATTTCTTTGGCGACGAGGTGCTGTCCGTGAAGGGACTCGGCAAGGCGTTTGACGGAAGGACGCTCTTCCATGACGTGGACCTGCAGGTTGCAGGCGGCGAGCGCATCGCACTTCTGGGCGACAACGGAACCGGCAAGACGACGTTTCTGAAGGTTCTGCTCGGAGAGGAAGCGGGCGCGGGCAAGATCAAATTCGGTCCCACGGTCAAGTGGGCGTACCTGCCGCAGATCATCCACTTCGAGCACCCCGAGCGGACGCTGCTTGACACAATGCTCTATGAAAAAAACTGCACGGTGCAGACTGCGCGAGACCGGCTGGGGGCGTATCTGTTTGAGGGCGAGGACGTGTTCAAGACCGTCACGCTCTCCGGCGGCGAGCAGTCGCGGCTGCGGCTGTGCATGCTCATGGATGAAAAGATCAATCTGCTCGTGCTCGACGAGCCGACGAACCATCTGGACCTGGCGTCCAGAGAGTGGGTCGAAGACGCGCTGGAGGAGTACGAGGGCGCACTGCTGTTCGTGTCCCACGACCGCTATTTTGTGGACAAATTCGCCACGCGCATCTGGGAGCTGGAAAACCAGACCATCCGCGATTTTCCGTGCGGCTATGAAAAATACCGCTCGATCAAAGCCTTTGAGGCAATGCAGGCGGCGCCTGCCGCGAAGGAAAAGCGCGAGAAGAAGGAAAAGCCCAGAAATACCGGCGGCAGCAAGGCGATGGAAAAGAAGATCAAGGCGCTCGAGCGCGACATTGAAAAGCAGGAGACGCTGATCGCCGGTCTGGATGAAAAAATCACGGCGGCAAGCGCCGACTATCAGGAGCTTTCGCGTCTGATGGAGGAAAAGCAGGAGGAAGAGACGAAGCTCTCCGGCATGATGGACGAATGGGAGAGCCTGAGTTTGCAGTTGGAGGAAAGCGTATGACGCTGTATGTACTGGCGGGTATTTTCGCAGTTCTTGGCATCGTGTGTATTTTGCTGCCGTTTCATGTGGCAATGACGGGGCTGTGCTTTCTGGCGCTGGGCGCGGTGTGTCTTGCGCTGCGGCTGCTGCGCGGAAAAAAACACGAAAGGACGGGGCGCATGATTTTACTGAC
>VOFH01003245.1_pt1 | contig 38848 bp, 69 predicted proteins | sample 5384091 | NCBI WGS metagenome assembly VOFH01 (sample SAMN12384727, study PRJNA508395) | human gut metagenome | isolation source: healthy gut G | host: Homo sapiens
ATCAGTGTGCCGTTCGGTTACGTATTGTTGGTGCAGAACCACAGCCTGCTGTCCATCTCCCCAGCGAACATAAAGGGGCGGCACTTGGCCTTCCCGTCCCGTCCGACGGTGGCCAGATACTGCACCGGTTCTCGTTCAGGAATGTTCTTCGTTCATTTTTGACCTCAAACTGTTTTCTGTGGGAATGGGTTGCTTTTGCTTCGCTGCTATTATAATACTTCCATACAGCCCTGCTGTAAAGTAAAGTACAATATTGTGCCATAGTTACCATTTAGATACTAAGGGAGGGATACGGATGGAAGCCGAGAGCCGGCGGTGAGCCGGAAGCCTGTAAGGGAACTGCCGGCCTGCCCTGTGAAACGACAGCACCCTCATCAGCGATAAATGGAAGGTGTTGATCCTCCGTGACCTGATGCGGGAACAAAACGGTTTGGAAGCTGAAAGGTCCATCGGCCATGTAACGCAGAAGGTCCCGCGCAGCTTCGGGAGATGGAAGCGACTGGACTGTTGACCCGCAGGGTTTTTGCGGAGGTGCCGCCCCATGTGGAGTATACGCTGACCGACTCGATACAGCCTCGCCGGTTCTGGATGTCATGTGGAACTGCACGAGAGGCATGCAAAGGCGACGCGCAATAAGCAGCTGCGTGCCGACGGTTTTCCCCGACCTGCTTTACTGCGGGAAAAGACTGCCGGCCTTTTGCGGATTACGCATGGTGGCGATGACACGCCCGCCGTGTTCCGCGAAATATCGGGTGGTTTTCACAGCCGATGCCGGAGGATGCGCCCGGGATAAAATATGAAACGATTTTGGACCATATCCGCCAAGCCGATGCCTGCGACGCGGTTCTTCAGGTTGCAGGCTGCGGAAACCGCGATCAATATGGTGCGGGACGGTATTGGAATCGGAATATATGACGGAAACGCTGGCGGCAGGGCATGCGAAATATCCGGTTAATCTGGAAATCACTTTTGAGATTGGCCTGTTCGCCAACGATTTGAACGACCTCACACCCACCGCAGCGCAATTTGTTCAGAGCATCACGCATGACCAGTCCGCTGGATAAGCGGGAAGACAGCGGCGTGTAAACCGGAAAGAGCGGCCGATGGGGGACGACCGGAGGAAAACAGCAAAATGAACAAAGCGCCAAGGCCGTATAGCCTTGACGCTTTCCCTGTGGTTTTACCAAATTATTTATGGGTCATATACCATCCCAGATGCTGGGTAAGCGTACCGTGCGGGATGGTCATCGCTTGGGGTATGCCGTTCCACCTTATAAGCGCAACGCCACAGCGCTAGGGAGGATTGGCTTCCAGCAGGGTAAAGCCTGCGGCAGTGTCGTCGCTGATGCGGCTTTTCCATAAACAGGGTTTGGTGCTGGCGGAACCATCGGCGCAAGGGGGCGCAATGACCACGCTCACCTCATCGCCAGGCCGGCTTGGATAAACGACCAGTTGAGTACCGCGCCGCCGCCCAGCATCAGTGTATTTATGTGGAACAGCGCGCGCAGCTTTGCAGAGCCGAGAGGGTCGCGTCAAGCGTTTTCCTCTCCGGCGATAATGTAAGAAATCCCCAGCCTGCGCAGGAAAGACTTTAGGTGTTGGACGCCCGTGGGTCAACACCTCGATCCATGGGCGGTGGTCGTTTCGTAGTGCAGCACGGCATCCTTCCAGCCCAGGCGGCCGGCAGGATCGATGGACACATAGTACATACCGAAGTCCGGCTGGGCGCGAAATCCCGTCCGGCACGGGGCGCGTTCGCCTCCAGCGCGGGCTTTTCATAAAAGGTAAGTTGTCATCAGTGGTCACCCGTCCGGAGGCCAGCCACTGGTGCCGGTAATAGGGCTTCTCACCAAAGGCGATGCCGGTAAAACTTCGCCGGCTTCTGCCGGCGGCAGGATGGTTCATGTAATTACGCCCATGATCTTCCCATCCAGAGAGGTCATCATGTGGCAGAAAATATACGGCCTTGTCACGCGGAACTGCTCCTTTCCAATAACGCTCATCGCATCAGCGACATGAACCATTCCACCGTCTCCGGATCATAGTGGGAGAAGAACGCTCTCAGCAGTGTCAGGGCGGCGATAGCGGCCATGTCGTCCTCGTTCAGGGTAAAAGTCAAATACATGGAAGTTTTCCTCCATCCGCTTGACGTGGACAGACTTGGGAATGACTACCACACCGCTTTGGGCAGGAAACGCAGCGCGGTCTGGGCTACGGTTTTTGCCGTATTTGGCGCCGATCTCGGTCAGGACGGGGGTTGGTGAACATCTGGTTCCGGCCCTCGGCAAAGGGACCCCAGGATTCGATCTGGGTATGATGCTTCGCCAGCACCTCACGGGCGACCTTCTGCTGCTGGAATACATGGGTCTCCACCTGGTTGACCGCGGGCGTTACCTCGGCAAAGGTGGTCGAAGGTCGATAAAGCGGTCGGGGTAGAAATTGCTCACGCCGATCGCGCGGACCTTGCCGTCGCGGTAGGCCTTTCCATCGCCAGATAGGTACCGTAGTAATCCCCAAAGGGCTGGTGGATGAGCAGCAGGTCCACATAATCGGTCTGGAAGGGCTTGCAGGGAGGCGTCGATGGAAGCAGCAGCCTTTTCTCGCCGGCGTTGGCGATCCATACCTTGGTGGTGAGGAACAGCTGTCACGGCTGACGCCGTCTTGCGCCAGGCGTCGCCCACGCCATGCTCGTTGCCGTAGGCCGGGCGGTGTCGATGGAGCGGTAGCCCACGCGGATAGCGTCGGCCACGCACCGTTCGGTTTCAGCCGCGGCCACCGATATACGCCGTAGCCTAGTTGGGGCATCCTGACCCCGTTGTTCAATGTTACATAATCCATGGTGTTTCCTCCTGTTTTGATCGATGTAATTATGTTTTGAGCGGTCCGTAAAAAATACAGGGGCGGTCGCGCCGTCCACCAGAAAGTCCGCGCCGGTGATGAAAGCGCTGCGGCTGCCGATGAGCAGCTCGGCCACACCGTCACCTCGCCCGATGTGCCGGGGCGGTCTGCCGGGCAGTTGGTGAACATGTTCTTATAAAAATCCCCGCACGGGCCATTAAATTCGTCGAGCTCCAGAGGCGTGACGATGATGCCGGGGAGGGAGAGCAAGTGCTCTGTGGGAGTGGTGGCCAATTGTTCGTCCTCCTCCTATTGTACCAGCGGCAGCCTTGACGGGGAATCTCCAATGTGTTAGCATGGTATCAACCTATTGTTAATACATAAGGAGGGGCTATGCTCAACCCATTACTTACTACCTTCCTGACGGTGGCAGACTGCGGCAGCTTTACCAGTGCCTCCAAGCGGCTGTTTATTTCAGCCACGGCGGTGATGAAACAGATGGACGTGCTGGAAGCGCATTTGGATTTGCGGCTGCTCGAACGCACCCCGCACGGCGTGCGCCTTACCGCGGCGGGGGAAATGATTGCGCGGGATGCGAGGTTTTACAGGACTACGCAAGACGGTCGGTGGACAGCGCCCGGGCTGCGACAGCCGATGCGGAAACCACCTTCTGCGTGGGGACCTCGCTGCTCAACCCTGCCAAACCGTTCATGGATCTGTGGTACCAGGTCAATCGGGCGTTCCCCGCTACAAGCTCCATCTGGTCCCTTTGAGGACGACCATCAGGGTATCCTTGCCGAAATTGGCAGACTGGGAGAGAAGTTCGACTTCCTTGTGGGGGTGTGCGACTCCCGCGCGTGGCTAGACCAATGCAGTTTTCTGGCGCTGGGTACCTATAAATGCATGGTGGCGGTACGGCGGGAGCATCCTCCTGGCCGCAAAGAAGCGGCTGACGCTTTCCGACCTGCATGGGCAGACCCTGATGATGGTGAAGGCGGGGATTCAGGCCTTAACGACAGGCTGCGCGCGAGCTGCGAAAGAACCATCCGCAGATCGGTGGAGGACACCTCGGTTTTACGATATTTCCGTGTTCAACCGCTGCGCAGAAACCGGGCATGCGCTACTTACGCTGGAATGCTGGCAGGATGTCCACCGGGACTGGTCCGCTTCCGGTGGAGGGGAGTACGCTGTTCCATACGGCCTGCTTTATGCCACGTCGCCCTGTCCGGATGTGGAGCGGTTTGTACGGACAGCGGAACGCGCGGCCGACCGGATTCGGACGGAAAAATCAGCATGCCCCATGAGGTGAAGTGAAATGGAACTGGGACTGACCTTCCCCTGCTACAAGCGATTCCTGAAAATGAAAGCGCCCGACTAGGCACACAGACGGACCGGCGCTTTTGCTGGGACCTGCATGTGATAGATCTGCGGGGCAGGAAATGCTTGCTCGTGGTCCATTGTCACAGCCGCTATGCATTCGTGCGCTATGATGCGATGCCCTTCAGTGGGCGGATATCCCCGCACTGTTCCGTATCGGGCTGACGGACAGCCTCACAGCCGCCGGTTTTCCGGCAGCGCGGATTGAGGAGTATCTCGGTCAGGTGGGGAGCGTATGCCACCCGCACCCATGGCCGGCGGGAAGTGGCGTTTCTCAATCGGGTGTGGGAGGATGTGCTGGCACTCGATCTGTGGCTGGATACCAGCTGCCAGGCGCAGCCCTTTGCTGGATTATTCCGTGAACGCCCGTCCGGGGCCGGTGCGTGGATTCGAGGGATTGGGACGGGACAGCGGATCGCGTGGACATTGGGGGCTGAGACTGCCGCGGCGTTGTAAAAGCGCGTTCGTTGTATTATCCAACGGAAGCGGTATAATGAAAAGGCGGAGGATATTGATAAGGATGGTAGCAGCCAATGAAGCGGATATTTTTTGTAGAAGACGACCTGAGTCTGATCGGCGGCCTGTCATTTGCCCTGAAAAAGCAGGGATATGAGATCGACATCGCGCGAACCAGCATGGAAGCGGAACAACTGTGGCAGGATGGAACCTATGATCTGGTCATTCTGGACGTGGCACTTCCGGACGGCTCGGGCTATGATCTGTGCAGGAAGATCCGGGAACATCGTGGTGCCGGTCATGTTCCTGACCGCGGCGGACGAGGAGCACCGACATCACCATGGGGCTGGACATCGGCGGCGACGATTATATTACCAAGCCTTCAAGCTGGCGGTATTCCTTTCCCGCGTCAATGCGCTACTTCGCCGGAGCGAAAACTTCAGCCAGACCGAGCCGGAACTCAACCCAACGGCATCAAGGTGTTGCAGCTCAAGCGGGAGGTCTATAAAAACGGGGCACCGATCGACCTGACGGCCAGCGAATACAAGCTGCTGTGCCTCGTTCATGGAGAACCCGGACATCGTGCTTTCGCCGGAGCAGATTTTGGCAGGCTGTGGGACTGCGAGGAAAACTATATCGACAGCAGCACCCTAACGGTCTATATCCGCCGGCTGCGCACGAAAATCGAGGACGACCCTGCCAATCCGCAAAACGGATCGTGACTGTCCGCCGGATGGGCTATAATGGAATACAGCGGGCGGGATGCGCGATGAAAATATGAACGGAAAATCAAGCGGCTGTTCTGCCGTCAATGCTGTGGATAACGCTGCATTTTAATTCTTTTCGTCGTCTGTGCTGGGATGGAATTACAGTATGCGGCGTTTATGCGCTTTTGTCGTGTGCCGGCATGGGGATTGGCCTGCTTTCGCTGCGCTGTATCTGTATTTCCGCGCAGAGCAGGATGATCGAAAATGGAACGCTGCGGCGCCAGATCCAAGACTATATCGGGGAACCGGAACGCCCGGATCGAATGCGACGAAGAAGGGAACTGTACCGCCTGTTCCACGAGGTCAAATTCGCTTGTCTCTGTCCTGAACGCCCACGCCGAAAACGAGCAGACGCTCCAAACGGTTTATGAAGGATACCATTTCGATATTTCCCACCAGCTGAAAACCCCGCTGGCTGCGCTGAATATCTTTAACGGCATTATACAGGCAGACGATGCACAAACCATCAGGGAATTTGCGTCCCTCTCCGAACAGGAACTCGACCGGATCGAAACACTGGTCCAGAACCTGCTAAAATCACAAAAACTGGACGCGGGAACGATCGTGATTGAAAAGGGCGGAGCACAACATATCCGAAATGATGGGCAGGATCGAAAACACAGTTTGCTTATCGAGCAGCGCAGGAGGGGAAAAAGCTGATCTTGTCCGGTGATGATGCGGCAACGCTGTGGTGCGACCGGAACTGGCTGATGGAAGCGGTCGGCAATCTCGTGAAAAACGCCTGGACCATACTGGCCGGGGCGATGAAATCCGCATCACATGGCGGGAAGTTGCGTCGGTTGTCCAGATCGTGGTGCGCGACAACGGCAGCGGCATCCACCGGAGGATCTGCCGCATATTTTCAAGCGGTTTTACCGCAGCCGCTTTTCCAAGGACACGCAGGGGATCGGGCTGGGACTCGCGCTGACCAAGGCGATCGTGGAAGCACATAACGGCACAATCGAGCTGGACAGTGAGCCGGGCGCCGGCACGTTCACAATCAATTTCCGGATTCCTACAAAATTGTAGGCTGTGTGTCATCCTGCAGTAGGGCGCGCGTGGTAATCTTTCTATCCGAATCAGAAAGAGGTGTGAGATGAATGGATTTATTAGAGGTGCAAAACGTTTGCAAAACCTATGGGAGCGGCGAAACCGCCGTGCACGCATTGAAAAAATGCGAGCTTCACGGTCTCAAAGGTGAGTTTGTTGCGGTTGTCGGTGAATCTGGTTCCGGAAAAAGCACGCTTTTAAACCTGCTCGGCGCGCTGGACGCGCCGACCGCGGGCAAGGTATGGATTCGACGGCAGGGATATTTTCTCCATGAAGGAGCGCAGCTGACGATTTTCCGCCGCCGGAACATCGGCTTTATCTTTCAGAGTTTTAACCTGATCCCAGAGCTGACCGTGGAACAGAATATCGAATTCCCTATCCTGCTGGACTACCGGAAACCGGACAAAGCCTATCTGGAAGAACTGCTGACCGTGCTCAATTTGCAGGAGCGCCGCCATCATCTGCCCAGCCAGCTGTCCGGCGGCCAGCAGCAGCGCGTGGCGATCGGGCGCGCGCTGATCACCCGCCCTGCGCTGATCCTTGCCGACGAGCCGACGGGCAACCTCGATACGCAGAACAGCAGCGAGGTCATTGCCCTGTTGAAGCAGGCTTCCAGAAGCTATGAGCAGACCATTATCCTGATTACCCACAGCCGGAGCATTGCGCAGACCGCGGACCGGATTTTGCAGGTATCCGACGGCGTGCTGACCGATTTCGGGAGGTGCCGGGAATGAGGAGCTATCTCAGCCTGATCCCGATTTCGGCGAAGGTGCACCGGCGGCAAAGCCGCATGACGCTGCTTTGCATCATCTTTGCGGTATTCCTTGTCACGGCGATTTTCAGCATGGCGGATATGCTGGTGCAGTCGAGACCATGCACAACAAAGGAAACGCACGGAACTGGCATATCCAGATCCGGAATATCACGGAAAGCGATGCGGAAACGATCCGCGCACGCACGGATGTGGCCGCTGCGTCGTGGTATGATGTGGTCAACCCTCGATCAGAGCAGGGCATATACGATCGACGGCAGGCAGGCTGCCCTGTGCGGTATCGAAGAACCCTTCCGAACAGATATCATGCGATACTTGACGAGGCTTCCAGTGTGCAGGCGGATGATGGCAGCCATCCTCACACCGAATGCGAAGGAGCTGCTCGGTGACGGTGGGCGAAAGCATGGAACTGGACACGCCTGCCGGCAGCTATACATTCCGTGTAACGGGCTTTCGCAGCGACGACAGTCGGTACGCCAACAACAACGGCAGCGGCGAGACGACAGCCTTGCTGGTGGATGAGGATCAGGTCGGCGTGTTCATGAACATATCCGCGTTCCGCAGGATCATGCAGGATAACAGCGATACGGGCAGCGCCTCGTATTATGTGCAGTTTGGCAGCCATGCCAACATGAAAAAGGCGATCGCGGAGATCAAGGAAAGTGCGGTCTGGCGGATGGGACGTCCAGCAGAACTTTATCCTCATGGGGATGGCAGGGCTGAGCGACAATACGCTGGTGAAAACGTGTACCCGCTGGTTATTATTTTGTTCCTGCTGGTGCTGATTGCAGGCGTGCTGATGATTTCGGGCAGCCTGAACAGCACGATCGCCCAGCGGACGCAGTTCTTCGGCATGATGCGCTGCGTCGGCATGAGCAAACAGCAGGTTGTCCGCTTTGTGCGGCTGGAGGCGCTGAACTGGTGCAAAACAGCCGTGCCGATCGGCGTGTTGCTCGGTACGTTCCTCGCATGGGGGGCTGAATGCAGTGCTGCGGTATCTGGTTGGAGGCGAATTTTCCGGAAATTCCGGTGTTCGGGTGAGCGCAGTCGGCATTGTCAGCGGTGCGGTGCTCGGCGTGCTGACGGTTTGATCGCGGCCCAATCCCCGGCAAAGCGCGCAGCAAGGGTTTCGCCGATTGCAGCGGTGTCCGGCAATGCGGCGGACGGAAAGCGCAAACCGCACAGGGCAAAGGCGCGTTTTTTGAAGATCGAGTCCTCGCTGGTGTTTCCCATGCGGTTTCGGCAAAGAAAAACCTGTTCCTGATGTCGGGCTCGTTCGCACTCAGCATCATCCTGTTCCTGTGCTTTTCCGTGCTGGTGGAGCTGCTGGGGTGCCTGCTGCCGACGTCGCTGTCCGCGCCCAATCTGACGATCGCAAGTAGTGCTTTCCAATACGGTGAACCATGCGCTGGTAGACACAATCAGCGGCATGGAAGGCGTGACGGCATGCGTATGGGCGGATGTATGCGGAAAATATTCCGGCAGCATTCGATGTGGATACAGAGCAGACGACGGTGGATCTGATTTCTTATGACGAGTCACAACTGGGCTGGCTCCCAGACGATGATATGCTGCGGAAGGGGAGCGACCTGTCCAAGGTATATGGGGACAGCGGCTATGTGCTGGCCATCTGGGATAAGGATGTTCCGCTTGATGTCGGGGACAAAATCCAGCTCGGCGGTTTCGAGGTGGAGATCGCCGGTATGCTGAAATACAGCCCGTTTTCCAACAGCGGCCGGACGGATGGGGAGATCATCCTCATCTGCTCGAGGAAACCTTTACGCGGCGTGACAGGCATGCGGGATTATGCGATCATCGACATACAGGTGGCGAAGAGCGCGGCCGACCAGGATGTAGCTGCAATCCGTGATCTGGTAAACGGCCGGTACGAATTTGACAGACAGGCGGGACGAGGGCGACCGAAGCACCTATTGGGCATTCAGCCTGTTTATCTACGGGTTCCTGGCAGTCATCGCCCTGATTACCGTGTTCAATATCGTCAACAGCATTTCCATGAGCGTGTCCGCAAGGATGAAGCAATATGGCGCCATGCGGGCGGTGGGGATGGACGGGCGACAGTTGACAGGGATGATAGCGGCGGAAGCGGCTACCTATGCGTTTTCCGGCTGTATCATAGGCTGCGCGGCAGGGCTGTCGCTGAGCAGGCTGCTGTATGACAAGTTGATTACCAGTCATTTCCCCTATCACATGGAGCCTGCCGGTGCCGGCGCTTTGTATCATTTTGCTGTTTGTGCTGAGTGCGACGGCCGCAGCGGTCTATGCGCCGTCCAAACGGATACGCCGTATGGCGATCACAGAAACCATAAACGAATTGTGACAATATTGGCATATATGGAAAAACGGAGCGCCCTGAACGATTTGGTTGAGGGCGCTCTTATATTGCTGGATTATAAGAAAGCCATGAAATGAAATAGCGTCAGGAATACGAAGTGAGATGATGTCTGACAAACGATAAATGGTTTGGCAAACGGATGCTGCATGGAAATGCTCAAAAAACTGAAAACATTTATAGTAATGGAAAAGAATGGCGGATTGAGTTGAAAATAATAAAGCTGGGAAATTATAAATAAATATTAACCAGACAGATCAGTTGGGATGCACTGCTAGGGAAATTTTAACAATTAACTATAATGGTAAAACCCATCAATGTGTAGGCGAAAATAAGGGAGGCAAGACCAGCTATAAAAGGTCAAGAGGGTTAGTACGAAAAAGGTGGAAGAAAGATGAGAAGTGATCGGGTATGATAAGGTGCCGCGGAGCAGTCTGCGGTTGAGAGGATGCAGTATGTAAGAAGCGATGATCTCAATAATTCAGAGGCGGTGGGGATACAGGTCAGGGGATAGCCAGCTATCTTGCACAACAGGATGGGATTGATCTTATAGGCCTTTCCACAGCGGTTCGGATACTGCGCTCTACAGTAGTCCACTGGCAGTGAAAGTGTAATGTAGATTTCCTAAAAGAAAAGCGCTATTTGTCTAGTTATTCGACATGTAGCCACAGCCTTTCCTCTTTGGCGATGGTGGATGGTGTTGCTAAAAACAGAGCAGAAATGGTGTTGCCGCGGCGCGAGGGATTGCTATTTGTCGCGTTTGAAATTTCCTGCCGGGTTCGATAAACTCTCCGTACTGTGTGACCCGCATCATCCAACCCGGCAAAGGCAGCCAGCTTGTTGGGGGCGTCAAAGCGGGTGGATGTCTCCAGCTTTGCTCAAAATAAAGGATGTCCTAAATGCCAGGAATGGGTGATGCAGCTGCCGGTCTGTTTTCAGCAGAGAGGATATTTGAGCCTCCAGCTCCACGATTTGTCCCTCCAGAAACGCCAATGTTCAATGAGTTGCCGGCTCTGAAATACAAAAGCGTCCTTGGCAAAGTTCACCCGAAAGAATCGCTGCCGCAGCTTTCCTTTTCCTAATCGGCCGTGGCTGGCTGCGCCAGAAGATTAGAGAGTATGCGGGTGGAAACGGACAACAACTCCTCCGGCGTGGGATATTGGGAGAGTATTTTTGGGAGGCAGCGCCAAAGGTGTCTGAAAACAAGTGACAGATTCGTGACGAAGAACTGTCCAGAAGCGCATGATCTGGGCGATAATGAAGCTGTCCTTCCGGTCATTCTTTGTCTGTAAATACATTATACGAGGAGAAAATACCTGATGCTGTATGAAATCCACATGATTAAGAATTATCCGCCGACCAATTTGAACCGTGACGATACCGGCGTGCCAAAAATCTGCATGTTTGGCGGGCGCAGTTTCCGTCGCATTACGAGTGCGAACCGGTAGTCGAACTTGACATTGATGACGCGCCAGGATGGCAGGGGGGAGATGGGCAGCCGTCAATTTGAGCAGAGACGCGTGGCGCGGCGTGATAGCAAGGAGGAGAATGATGTATCTGACAAAATTGACTTGCGCCCGCAAGTGCGCGCGATTCAACGGGCGATGGAGACTGCCAGCAGATGCGCCGTCTGGTAAGCGGACTGTTTCAAAGCGGCAGAAAAAGAATCTGAAATTCTATACCGCCTGCGTGCTGATCGGGGGATGACGGCGCAGTACCTGTATTCAACTACACCAGTAGATCAGAGCGCGTTGACTGCAGGGATGGCTTTTGCCGGCGAACGGGATCTGACAGATTGGTTAAAGGAATTAGGGCAGATTTGGGAGGGGGGATCTTCTGACTGCCCCAACTAAAAAGTGGCGGCGGAGGGACATTAAAACAGCCGCCGACGGATCCTGCGTGAAAAAACAGGGCGGCTGGAATGGCCCCGCACAAGGCGGCGCAATACGGATTTGATCTGTTGCAGGCAAACGAGAAGGGAAAGCGTCCACATGATGGGAAATCATGCGCGGAGCAAGGCGGAAGAATGCATTGGTGCTGGAAAAGCATATGGAATGGGAATGCCTTTGTTGCGGAGGCAAGGATGAAAAATTTGCAGGAACTGCCGAAATTAAGGGACAGCATTACATATCTCTACTTGAGCATGCTGCTATTGAGCAGAATGATGCTGCTATTATTGCCATTCCAAAAGATGGACTTCCTATTCCGATTGCAGCCATGACCTGCTTGTTGCTTGGATCGAGAATAAGCGTGACCCATGCGGTGTTCGTGCAATTTGTGAAAATGGATGTATGGCGATCTGGTGCGGTGAAGGAACTACCTGTTTTATGCGGCGGAATTGAGAGATGAGAAGCGCAAAGAATCTGCTCTGTTCATGGATGAAGAACTGCATATGCAGGCGGTGAGGCGGATGTACGCACTCCGCTTCCCAAAAAGTAAAAACAGATCACCTGACCTTGCAGCAAATTCGCGGCATGGAGGGATCCGCGTACGTAAAGCGTATGAGCTTGCCCGCCGTATAACTGGCGTTAGTGGAATGAGCGTTTCTACAAAAATCAGGATTGTGATATGGTGGGTCCGGTCAATCAAGCGATGTCGGAAGCCGATGCGATGCTTATGGTATGGCTTGTGCCATGCTGCAATCGTATCGCTGGGCTGCTCTCAGGGCGTGGCTTTATTTACGCCGGCAAACAGTTGTCATTCGTATATGATATTGCAGATTTATATAAGGCGGAGACGACCACCTCAGCAGCATTCGAGGCGGACAGTATCACGACATATCATCAAAGCGGAAACCTGTATGCGCTGTAGGAAATATGTTCCAATGATAGGCTCTGCATACGCGGGGATGGAGTAGCTACTTTCAATCTTAACGAAGTGGAGATTTAGAACTTGACATTCTTTGTTGGTTCCAAGTTTCCACTATGCGAACGGTATTCCTGCCTTTCGTTGATGTAGGTATGGACTACTTCATGCACTTCCACAGAAATCTGTTTGGGATGATACGCCGTACCGTTAATTCGTACTTCAAGTGATACATTAAACGTATCCCAAAGCCACAATACATTGCAGAGCGGCATCCTTTTACACCTTGAAAATGCTGTTTCGGACCTGTTTGTTCATCAAATCGATTACACAGGATAGGCATGGAGCATCGAGCTGCAATTGCACTGTGACATCAAAAAAGATTCTGTAAAAAGGCGGTCAGTCAAGGCCACACAGGGGATTAAATGTGGCTTTTCAGAAGAACCTCCCAGCAAGTAATCTGTGTAAATTTTGATTTTGTGCAAATGACTGAACAAGAGCAATTTTTGGGCACACGTTGCTCTGTTTCGTATCTGCTCAACACTTGTTTGAAGGTTCCAAGCCACTATGCAATCTAACTCTGAGACATATTTCGTTTTTTGGGGGATCTCGCACAAGGGGGATTCCCCTAAAAATATAATGGCGCTATTCCCCCTCAAAGTTTTTGTATAGGGAACAAGACAATCAATGTATTTTAACGCACCGTACCGCAAAGTAAGACAGTAATTTCACCCGAAAGGCACCGTTTTTCCAAAACCGCAAGCGTCGAAGCGGTTTTGGAAAAACAAGACTGGGAGGTGGGGCGTTTCCTTTTTCAGTATTGCGGTGCGTCCGCCAGCTTTTCCTGCCATAGCTCGAACAACGCTTCAATATCGCTTTTGAATTCGGCTTCGGTCTGCGTCTCCTTTTGGGTCAGTACCTCCAACACCTCAAAACGAATGCCCAGCCACCGTTTTGCCAGTCCGCCTGCAGGGCGTGGTCGGTGCAGGAACCGGTCATCTGCGCGAACTGGAAGCGGTTTTCGCTGCCGCGCAAGTCGAGCGTGCGGCGCAGCAGGATGCGTCCGGTCTGTGTTGCGGATCTGGAAAACCCGCCCTGCTGGCGGCGCGCCTTGTAGGCTGCCACGGCCTTTGCGCCGCTGCTGCTTTTCCATGGGAAGCTCCTTCCTTTGAATTTACTAAATTACTAATTTACTAATATTATAACGGTTGGAACAGCGTTTGTCATGAAAAATCCCCCGCCGGCAGGCGGGGGAGATTAAACAGCATTATTTGCGGAGGAATTTGACCGCGCTCATAGCGGCCTGCGCTCCGTCCGATACGGCCTTGGAGACCTGTAGTAGCCCCTCCCGTGCAGTCTCCGGCCGCAAACAGGCCGGGGACTGCCGGTTGCCATGCCGATATCGGTCTGGATGCGGCCGTTTTCGCTGAGCGCCCAGCTTGCGGGCAAATCCGCGCTGCCTGCCGTGCCGTAGGCGATGAACACACCGTCCACCGGCAACGGTTCGCCGCTTTCAAAGACGACCTGCGTCACCCGATCGGTACCTTCGACCGCCGTGACCGGACGGGTATCGACCGACAGGCCGGCGGGACAGCCGCCTGCAACGCGCCGCCCGCTGTCAGCAGCGTAACAGAGGACGCGACCGGCAGCAGGGGTGCGAGTCTCCTCCAGTGCATACTCTCCCTGCCCCAGCACAGCGACCGGCTTGGTAAAAGAAAGCGTCGCATACCGAGCTGACGCCGCGCCCCTCAAATTTCAGTACGCCCGGGATTGGGGGACCGCGCGCGCGCCCGTTGCCAGAATAACCGCGTCCGCAGGAACGCACCGCCTGTGGATTTGACAGAAAAGCCGACTTCCGCGTATTCGATACCGGTGACCTCGGCTTCGGTAATGGGTCACGCCCAGACGGGCGGCACCGGCGCGGCCGCGCGCCGCAGGTCGGGACCCGGAAAGCGGCTCGACAAAGCCGAAATAGTTCTCGATTTTTCCGTCCTGCCCAGCGCGCCGCCATCCTTATACAGTACGGTGGTTGAATATTAGCACGCGCGGCATAGATTGCGGCACTCAGTCCGGCCGGCCCGCCGCCGACAATGAGGATAGATGGCATAACGGCCTTTCGTTTATCCGGCGGTTTGTGCGTCGAACCACTCTTGATAAGCGGTTTGCAGCCTGTCCAGCCGGTCGGCGTCGCGGCCGCCGACCGGCCGCCCGTCAATCTCGCTGACCGCAATACAGTGCGAGCCAGTAGACAGGATCATGATTTCATCTGCCTGTAGCAATTCATCGACCGTGAACGGCGCGATGCGCGACGGAATGCCGAGCTTACCGCACAGCTCGAGGAAGTGCTTGCGTGTGATGCTGGGCAGGATCAGCTCGTCCGCTGGGGGGTACAGAACACACCGTCCTTAAGCATCGCAAGGCCGGAATGGGCGCCCCTCGGTCACGCGGTCGCCGCGATGGAATACGACCTCGTCGCAGTCGGCTTCGACTGCGCGCTGCATTGCCATGCAGTTGGGGATGAGGTTGAGGGTCTTGATGTTGCAGTGCAGGAAACGGGTGTCCTCGACCGTGATCAGCTTGTAGGGCCTGTCCTGCCTGTCGAGGCTGCACGCCTCGGAAAAAAGCCATTAGGGTGGATTTTGCACCTTGGGGAAGGCGTGCTTGCGATGCGCTACGGCACGCGTGGACTGCCAGTACAGCATGTGCGGCGCATCCGAATCCAGACGGGCGACAAGGTCGTTCAGCACGGCGGCGAGTGCGTCCCGCTCCATTGGCGGATCGATGCGGAGCAGCGCCGGCTGTTGTAGAAGCGGTCGAGATGATCGGCGAGCGCAAAGATCTTCTTGTTGCGGACCATGGCGGCGTCGTAAACGCCGTCGCCGAAGTAAAAACCGCGGTCGGTGATCGGCGCCTGAACCTCGTCGATGCGGCCGATCGCGCCATTGTAGTAGGCAATATCTTTCATAAGGGAAGCCTCCTTTCTCTCTGTGATTCCAGTATAACGGGCAGGAGGGCATCGAGCCGGTGGGTTTCTGGTACAATCCGAATATCCATCCGTTTAAAGAGTACAAAATGCGCAAGAATACGCTTGTTGAGTACGCGAAAAGCATTGATCTCAAGCTGGAGATCGAAAACGAGTACGGCCTGCGCAGGTTTATTGAAGCGGTCTACCCGAACTGGGACAACCGCTGTGCGATCCTGCTACGCGCTTCGCTTCGAGGAGACGGCTCGCTATGCCGCCGAGCATGGCTATGACCAGTTCACCTCGACGCTGTTCGTCAGTCCGTATCAGAATCATGAGCTGATGCGTCAGATCTGCGAGCAGATGGCCGAAAAGTACGGCGTCAAGTATCTGCACCGCGATTTTTCGCCCCGTTTCCGCGAGGGACAGGACAAGGCGCGCGAGCTGGGACTGTATATGCAGAAATACTGCGGCTGCATCTTCAGCGAGGAGGACCGCTATCGCAAGCGCAAAAAGAAAAACAGCCGGCCGACGCGCAGGCGTAAGACGAAAACGGGGTGTTTCCTGTCCGGTCGACCGAAATACCCCGGAATAATCGCTTTACAAATCGGGGAAAGGCTGATATACTATAAAATGTACTCGCGCCCGTAGCTCAGCTGGATAGAGCGTTGAACTGAATCAGCGGCTGCTTCCGCCTGTATATATGCGCCACCTGAAAAAGAGCGAGCTTTTGATCCGTGAAGAGGATATGCAGACCAACGTATATTTCCCCATGAATGGGGTGTTGCGCGGTTATTTCATTGACGGAGAGGGGCTGATCGATACGGTCAGCAACAAGCATATTGCTACGTTTCTGGGAATGATGCCCGTAACGCTCAGCCGTCTGCGCCGCGAGCTACAGGAGAACGGGCTGGATGCGGACAGGGCAAGTGACTTACCATCGGATGCCCCCTGTGGGGGCATAATTGGTGAAAAAGGAGTAATCAGCCTGATTTTGACCTGCGCCCTGCTGGTTGGCATGTGCTGGTGTGGGCGTTCGCGGCATACCAGCGCGCGCAGCCGGAGATCTGGGACGGCACGGCTGCGGTGAAAGCTATGCTGGCGGCAGCGGCACAGAAAGCGCTCTTACCTGATCGCAAACGGCGCGCAGTTGGCAAAATTCGAGCAGGCGGTCAATGACGGTACATTTGGCCTTCGCTATGCGGCGCTGACCAATGATATTTATCTCAATGATACGAGTGAGCGGGGCAGAGCTGGGATGAAGACACCGCGTCGAAAAACCAATGGACGCCGATCGGCAATGTAAACCAATACTTTTCGTGGACAATTGGATGGGAGGGGCTATGCCGTCCGCAGGTGTACATCAATCTACCGGAGCAGGAAAAAAGTCAGGCTTTTGGGGTTATTCGAAAGTTGAATAGAGCTGGACGAATGTACAAAATCTTCACTGGAAGAATCCCTGATTAGCGGAAAGGAAAATGTTGGGGGTATCGCAGGTTATGCAAGGTGGTCAAATAGCGGAAACTATTCAACCATTTCCAATTGCCATAGCGCTGCCGTGCAGGGAGTGTGACCGTACAGGCGGAATTATTGGCGGCATGGAAGATATTGGTGTGAGATTATAATTGATAAAAACTCAAACAGCGGAAAATAACCGGCAATATCCATGTGGGTGGTATCACTGGTTATTGTGATATATTCCGGATAAAAAACTGCTATAATGTTGGCACGATCATCGGTGAACATGATGTTGGCGGGATCATGGGGCTTGCACATAAAAGCGTCAGTGATTGCTGGAATCTGGGTAATGTGCCCGGCCGCACCAAAAGTGTTGGCGGCATTGCCAGTGCGATAACATACCGCCAAGGGGCTGGCAACGACGTGGCAATCGAACGCTACTTCAACGCCGGCAGGCATCGTTGCATCAATCGCTGGATCGGTGCGCCTGAACGGCGTTTATAATGCCGGCACGGTGCAGGTGAGCCTGTGGCTATGCTGAGCGCAAGCGCCGCGCTGAATTACTCCTGCTATCTGGATGAAACAGGTACAGCGACCGACGCGCAGGCCAGAACCGCCCGCGAGTTGAAAAGCGGAAGACCGTGCATGAGCTGAACGGCGACGACGATGTTTGGATCCGCGACACTGGCTACTACAACAGCGGCTATCCGTTGATTTCCACGATCGACTACTCAGTTTATGTGCAGTATGTACCCATGACGACGCCGGACCGGCCGATCGGCGCAGCGGAATTCAGCCAGACGGAATATGCCGTGGATATTTCGATGTTCATGCAGATCGATACGGAGGTCGAGCTGACGCAGGCGGATATCGAGTGGTATTCCTCAGATGAAAACGGTCGCGCCGCTTGTTCCGGAGCAGCAGAGCTTTCTGGAACTGACCGAGGAAGAACAGGCCGCGCTGGGCTACCGGTATCTGGCCGGAGTCAAAATCGCCTGTGGAAATGCAGGCAGCAGCGTGGTTCCCTGCGCATTGATAACATCGGCGACCGGTTGCCGCCTTGTCGTCGGGCAGGAAACGCCGGATTTTGAGCTGAGTCTGTGCCGCGCCACGATACAGTTTGCAGAAAAGGAGGATGGAAGCCTCGGTGACCAAACCACATATAGCGACCTGCTCTACAACGATACCCCGGTGAAACCCCGTTTCCAGCTTCTGGAGGAGGGCGGTTTTGTCGATTCCGCTAAGTGGTGGACAGCGTTGGAAAACTGCCATGAAAAGCTGCACGGGGGGACGCATTGACCGATTTTATAGGAAAAGAGCTGTGTGACAGCCAGTATCTAGGAGGCCGGCTATCTACTGAATGAGTTCATTTGAAAGGTATCAAGCTGGTAATGTTGCCGGAACTGAAAACCATCCATGCAGCCTATAAGGGATGGGGTTTATCGTCAATTTCTTTGACGGATAATGATAAGAAAAATTGAACAGATGAGCAAGCTGGCGGCTACTGTGATCGTGGAATCGCTGTTAAAATCAGGTGTATTTGGACACAAAAACGAATTCCTGACGGGAATACAGGCCGGATGAAGAAGAAAACATCAGGCTTGCCCAAAATTATCTGGCCGCCGTCGATCTGGGATACGGCGCGCTGCTCTAAGATTGTGATGAGGGCCATCCGCTATAACGAAATCTGTTGGGATGCACGTGGGGGATGAAACGTTTGACAAATTAATCGAGCAGGTGAGCGGGAAAAAGGATGGCTATGCCGCACGCTTTTGAGGAACCCCAAACCGGCTAGATCGAATTTTTGAAAAGACAATGAGAAGCATCGTGATCTGTATGAGCAATATAAGCGGCTGGAAGAATGGCAGGCCAGAAAGTATACCGCCGCCTGTCCGTTGGCCGTTTATGTATACCAAAACGGCCAACAGGATCCGGTAGCGTGGGTGGAGGATAACCAGCCCGTCTGCGCCGAGGAAGCATGATCTCGGTTATTGTCGAGGGCGACCAGAAGATCTTTGTTCTATGACAATGCACAGTACGGTTTCCGTTATGTCGGAAACGGCGCCGGCAACTGGATGTGACGATTCAGGAGTTTGATCAGGCGGGGGGCGCTCGCACGCACAGTCGCCTATATCGTCTTTGCCGCTGTCCGTAGGACAGGCCTACACCTCGAAGGGAACCAAGAGCGAGGGGGACAACGATCTCTTAACGATGGTGTAGAGGCAAACGGGCGGTGACACGGATCAGACCATACCTCCTGCTGTGGACACCCAGACCGATGCAAGTATCAGGCGGATATCGTGCAGGGCAGCTTCTCGATCGGCAATGAAGAGGGGCGACTGTGCTGTGGATAAATTATCAGCCAACAAAGCTGCCGGTTCGGGGCGAGGCAGGAGAGGAGAAATGTTTGTGGTACCCCAGTATGGAAGTGCGCTGAACGTAGGGAAGTGTTTTAGTGTACTGAAGATTATCTTCCTTAGACCCAACGGCCAAGGGATATAATGCAACATCGCGCCAAGTATAGGTCATATGTCGGCGTTCAATACGCCTGCCGACCAAAAGTGTACGAAGGTTTTCCTTCATAAACAACGGATAAAATAAAAATGAGAACCGTCTTTACCTGCTGTATAAAAAACACAGGCAAAGACGGTTTGTTTTATTTGTCCTCGTCGCCTTTCAATAGCCGAGCATAGTAGCAGGATGTACACCATACAGACAGCGGCAGGATTGTGACCCAAAACACGGTCTTCGGTAATAGCAGTTGTGCAAAACGCATTGGAATATTTTGTAGAATAGACTGTCGTGGCCAACACATAAACCAACGACGATATTCAAATCGGTTTGCGCTTTGTTGAGACGTTCCGCCCGCATGATAGGGTTGCATATAGAACACCAACCTCCTCACACTCTTTCGGAATTCCAATGCAGCTTTTGGACGTAGCTCCGACTTTGCAGATAACACCATATACATCAAACCCATGTACATGCAAATGCGCGCCAAAATACGAGATCCCTCAATTAGACCGTCAAAGTAGCGATCCCCGTTTTTAAGCGCTTATTTTAATTTCACAGCGATGATTTCCTCAACTCGCGTCAGAAGACGGTATCCTCGTAATCTCTACCTCGGCTGAAGCCAAGGAATATTTACTGTTGTCCGGTTCCATATACCGCTCAGAATACGGTCTAACTCCCCTCTTCCAGATTGGTCGTCGACAAAAATCAGGCCAGTGTTTGTCCAGCGTACGGCAGTTCATAATGCCGTAGTCTACACAGCTCGGATTGATTTTCTTACCAGTCACCTCCTTTTAAAATTGATATACCGAGGCCTCGTTTTCAATGTCATTTTTTTGCGGTAGAAATGCGAATCTCTGGGGTAGCATAACACTGATTAAAAACATCTTCTTAACCACACTGTCCGCCACTGTACGGCGAAGCTGGTCCACAATATCCGGATCCGCGTCTTCGGTATTGGCATAGACCTCAACCGCGGCCTGGACCACGGATAGAACGTCCCATCAGCCGGATTCTTTTGACGAGTGCAGCGCATCCAGAAGGCCTTGGGCCATTTCGCGGCTCGGTTCGCGCATGCATTGCTGGGCAAACGCTTTTACGAGGTTGTGCGGCCGCAGGCTGGACCGCCGAGGATCAAAAGGAAGGGCGCCGGGACCTGCGAAAATCAGGCTGACAGCCAGCATGGAGGTGCCGAAATGAAATTGGCGCCAATGCCGATTGCCAGCAATGCGCCGCCGATAACCTCAAACCGGATCGCCGCCGCGCGGAAGCGCTTGTAATAAGACTGTTCTGTTGCATGGTCCATTGAAATTGCTCCTCCTCAGCAAATTAAATAATATCTGTGTCACTGCGGAAACGCAGGATCGTGGTCAAAGCGGACTGCTTGAAAATTCCAGATGCTGGCATCGCGGATGCGGCAAGCGCCAGTTCCGCGCAAGGCAGGCGTCAGCGATCTGCGCATGCTCCTCCATCGACCTGCAGGCGGCGGTCGATGGACTGACCGCTCATGATGCGCAGCCGGATATTCCTGCGTTTGGATGCGTGCATACAGGTCAAGGCAGATAATCATTCTGCAGGCGGAAATCAGGAAAAGATGGAATCGGTCGTCCAGTTCATATAAAATCCGGACAATTATTGGTCGTTTCAAAATCGTGAAAGATTTGGGAGAAGCGCTCGATCTCATGCTGGTTGATGTTATCGCCGCAGGTGCGCAGCGCGTATGGCTCGACCAAGGTGCGCACCTCAAAAAAATCATGCGGATATCGCTGACGGTGATGCCGGACACAACGATGCCGCGCTTTGGGAAACACCTGAGCAGACCCCTCCTGCGCCGCGGCTGATCGCCCGCGGACAGGCGGCGGGAAAACCAAGCTCTTCCTGAAGCAGGGATTCGCTGAGCAGCTGGTTTGGAGCATATTCGCACGAAGTGATTTTGTTTTTGATAAAATGGTAAGCCTTGACCGCATTGAGGGCCTTTTTTGACCGCCATGATCCGCACCTCCGAAAGAGTTATATATAAATTAATTATATTGCGCTTTTCAGTAATATGCAATAGGATACAAGTAAAAATAAATTGTTAATTTAGACATAATGCTTGCTTTTACAAATTGTTAATCTTTACAATTTGTTTGTTTTTGATAAAGTGTCATTGACAATAATGGGAAAGGGGGAATAAAATGGTTGCGTAAGGTACATCTATACAAGTTGTAGCCCAAACTGCGGCGCGCGCAGTGCAGCGTCCGGACACCGAGATCCGAAAATGTCGGTTTGAGGGACTCCGTTAAAGATGAAAGCAATCTGCACAGAAAAGCCATGGAAAGTCGTCCTCAAAGAAATTGAAAACCGGTAAGGAAGCCGGGGAAGCGTTGCTCAAGCTTCTGTACGGGGGTATCTGCGGAAGCGACCTCGGCTCTATCGGGGTGCGAACGCATATGTATCGTATCCGCGTATACCAGACACGAGTTTTCGGCGGAGATCGTGGAGATCGACGAAAACGAGGAAGGGCTTAAGCCGGGCATGATCGTAACCTGTAATCCGTATTTCAACTGCGGGACATGTTATTCGTGCAGGAGAGGCTTGGTCAATGCCTGCACGGGCAACGAGACGATGGGGGTGCAGCGCGAGGGGCGTTTGCCGAATACATCACCATGCCGGTCGAGCGCATTTACGACGGCAAGGGGCTGGACCCCAAGGTGCTGACGCTGATCGAGCCATTCTGCATCAGCTACCACGGCGTGCAGCGGGCAAACGTCAAGGCGGGCGAAAAGGTGCTGGTGGTCGGCGCTGGCACGATTGGCGTGCTGGCCGCAGTCGCGGCCAAGGCGAAGGGGGCCGAGGTCACGATCTGCGATGTGGCACCGGACAAGCTCGAGTATGCCTGCCGGACATTCGGCCTCGGACCACAAGCTGCTCAACGAGTCGCCGGAGGCGTTCGCAAAGGGTGTCGCCGCGCTGACCGACGGGAATGGGTTCTGATGTGACGATCGAGGCGGTCGGCATGCCGGAGACGTTCATGAACTGTATTGACGCGGCCTGCTTCGGCGCGCGCGTGGTGCTGATCGGCGTATCCAAGCGCAACTTAGACAATTTCTTTTTTACGATCATCCAGAAAAAAAGAGCTGAACATTTACGGCTCGCGCAACGCGATGAAAAAGGACTTTGTGGAGCTGATTGATCTGGTGAAATCGGGCGGCATCGATTTGGAGAAGATCGTCACCAACACCACAAGTGGACGGACGCGCCGCAGGCGTTTGAGGAGTTTTTCCGCTAACGCAGGAAAAAATGCTGAAAGTTGTACTCGACTTTACCTGAAGAACCGATATGCGGCGGTGAAGTGAAATAAAAAGTGAGAAAAGGAGAATCAGCATGAAAAACGAAATGGACAAAGAGGATGATGGCCACCCTGCTTTGCGGAGCGATGATGGCAGGCTTGCGGCGTGCGGCAACAGCAGCACGGACACGACGGCGAACGGTACGGCGGGGACGAGCCTGCGTCGAATGATGCGGGTGCTACCGTTACAATCAATGTTGGCTATGAGAACGCGACCACCGAGCCGGCGGCACAGGCGGCTGAGAAGTGGAAAGAGCTGGTTGAGGAGAAGTCTGGCGGCTCGATTCAGCTTGAGCTGTTCCCGAACTCTACGTTAGGTAAGAAAAACGACCTGATCGACCAGATGCTGATGGGCGAAAGCGTGATTACGGTTGCGGACGGCGCGTTCCTCGCAGATTACGGCGTGCCGGATTTCGGTATCTTCTATGCGCCGTATACATTTGAGAGCTGGGATGAACTGTGGGCTGTGCTGGACAGCGACTGGTATGCTGACCTGTGCGACCAGCTGGCAAGCACCGGCGGCCTGCGTGTTCTGACCTCCAACTGGATGTATGGCGCGCGCGACATCCTTTCCACGAAAGAGATCCGTACTCCGTCCGATCTGACCGGCCTGAAGCTGCGTATCCTCCAACGACCTGTCGGTCAGAAGCTTTGAGGACCGGGTGCAACGCCGGTCGGCATGGATATGGGCGACGTTTACCAGGCCATGAGCGGCGGCACGATCGGGATGCGGTTGAGAACCCGATCACCTCCCTCTACAACCGTTCCTTCCAGAGGTTGCCAAGTACCTGACCAAGAACGAGCACATCCGGCTACCTCGATGTGGATTTGCGGCGAGTCTTTCTTCACCACCCTGACTCGAAGAGCAGCAGCAGATCCTGATGGAATGCGCGGACGAGGCGGGCCTGTACAACAACGAGCTGTACGACGCGGCAACGGAAGAAGCCGAGCAGGGCATGAAGGACGCGGGCGTAACCGTTATCGAGCTGACCGACGACGAGAAGGCACAGTGGGTTGAGGCTGCGCAGAAGTTCTTCGACGAAGCCTCCAGCACCCGGGCTGGACCGAAGGCCTGTATGACACCGTGAAAGGGATTTCGACCGCGCCGCTGCATAATCCGACAACAACACATAATCTTTTTTCTGCTGGGAGAAGCGGGTCGCTGATCCGCTTCCTCCCCCGCGGGGACGGAATATGTGCGAAAAGATGCGTTAATAGAAGAGAGATCGGAGGTAAAACATGAAGCAACAGCGCAACTGGAGATTTCTGCTGCTCAACATCGATGTAGCGATCGCGTCCATTGCGATGTGCGTGCTGGTAGGCCTTACCTTTGCCGGCGTAGTTGCACGCTATATTTTAGGCTCCCCTTTACTTGGATTGAGGAGATTCAGGCGGCCATGATCGTCTGGGTGATTTTTGGTGCGGCCGGCGCTGCGTTCCGCACCGGCAACCATGCGGCGATCGAGGTGTTTTTGAGTTTTCCCCAAAGCGGTAAAGAACATAATCAACATCCTGATCCTGCTCGTGACCATTGTCACGCTGCTGTTCCTGGGCTACCTGTCCATACAGTACATGATGGTGTTCGCAAACAGCGGCCGCACCACCGCGGTGCTGCACATTTCCTATATTTTAATTTACTGCATTGTACCGGTATCCTGCATCTGGCAGATCTTCAACTTTGTGCTGGTGAATTTCTTCCATTATTCCGAGCAGGAAACCATTGAAGCGATTACGGAGGAAGAGTTCGAGGAGGCGAAGAAAGAATGAATATCATTGGTATCTCCTGCATCCTTTTGCTGGTCATGCTTTTCCTGAAAGTACCGGTGTATATCTCGGTGCTGGCGGCCTCGGCGATCTATTTCCTCGGCAATCCGGCAACCAACGCAACGATTTTCGCCCAGCAGACGCTGGCCGGGCGCACAGGGCCTGTCCCTGCTGGCGATCCTGTTCTTCGTCATGGCGGGCGTATTCATGAACTATACGGGCGTTACGCGCCGCATCATGGACTGCTGCGCCGTTCTGACCGCGCGCATGCCCGGCGGTCTGGCGCAGGTTAACATCCTGCTGTCCACGCTGATGGGCGGCCTGTCCGGCTCCTCGCTCGCGGACGCGGCGATGGAAGCCAAGATGCTCGTCCCCTCTATGGAGGCGCACGGCTTCTCCAAGGCGTTCTCGACCGTTATCACCGCGGCCTCCGGCATGGTCGTGCCGCTGATTCCGCCCGAACCGGCCTGATTATTTACGCCTGCATCAATAACATCTCGGTCGGCCAGTTGTTCGTCGCTGGCATTGGCCCCGGCCTGTTCCTGACCGCCACGCTGATGATCTTCACGCACTTTGTATCCAAAAGGCGAGGCTACAAGCCGATGCAGACGGAAAAGATATCAGCGCATGAAAAGTGGATGCGATCCGTCCGGCGATCCTGCCCATGCTGCTGCCGATCATCATTATCGGCGGCGTGCGTATCGGCGTGTTCACCGCGAACGAGGCCGGCACGGTCGCGATCGTTTATGCGCTGGCGCTCGGCGTGCTGTACCATGAGATGAAGCTCAAGAACTTTGCCAAGGGCTGCAAGGAAACGGTCACCACCACCAGCTCGATCATGCTGATCGTCGCGGCGGCGTCCTGCTTCTCCTGGGTGCTGACCCGCGAGCAGATTCCACAGACGTTTGCCAACTGGATGACCAACGCCATCGACAACAAAATACATATTCCTGCTGGTCGTCAACATCTTCCTGATCATCGTGGGCATGTTCGTAGAAGGTAATGCGTCGATGATCGTGCTCGGGCCGCTGCTGCATCCGGTTGCGCTGGCGTTCGGCATTGATCCGGTCCACTTTGCAATGGTTTATATCTTCAACTGCTGCACAATCGGTGCGTTCACCCCGCCGATGGGGTACGCTGATGTTCGTCACCTGCGGTATTACCAAGTGTCCGACCAAAGGACTTTATCAGGGAAGCGGTACCGTTTTATATCCTGTTCGCGGCCGATATCCTGCTGCGGACATACTTCCCGCCACTGTCTACGTTCTTGGTTAATCTGATCTACTGACGCCGGACAGCTATTATCAACTGGACGAGTTTACCATCATTGACAAGGATGATAATGAACTGGACTCACCAGCAAGGGCGGTGGCAGGGCACACCTTTTACTATGCCTGCCTCCAATGATGCTATTCCGTGTGCGGTTGAACGGGGTATTACTTGCGGCGCTAACACCACCACCTCTGCCCCCCTGATATGGATTGCATCCGCATGCAGAACATGACTTTTATGCACCGTGCCTCGCAGAAATTCATGGAGATGCGGACGAAAAGCGGGACTTTATATAGATAGGAAACATGGGCATCTGCAGCTTTGGGACAATGGGGCTGTTAACAGTTGAACAGTCCCCAAAGCTTAGCTAAAAGTATGACGGGATACAAAAGAATGTCACAAGTAACCGCTCTGTGACATTCTTATATATTATATGGTATATGCTCTGAAACAGGTTTGTCTTGTTATCCTTATGTAGATACGGCTAAGGCTTCCTTTTTCACTCTTCATGCAGTCTCCACCGCTTTGACCGGCAGGAACTGCTCCTCGCCGAACAGGAACGCGGCGTCGCCGAACCAGTCGTCCAGCACGATCTCGCTCCCATCGCGGCTAATATGCGCCAGCAGCCCACATATCGCCCATCTCCTGATGGTAGGAAATATCACCGCCGGCTCCTCCCACTCCAGCGAATCGTACGTCAGGCAGATGGTAAAGCTGTCGTATTCCTCCGGCGGGTATTGCGCAATGTCGGGATACAGCTCGTCGTCCGGCGCATTGTACATGATCCATACGTCGCCGCTTTCGAATACCGCCCCTCGATATACAGCGAATAGTGTTCGTCACCCTCCGCGTACAGCTCCAGTAGACTGCCGTCCGGCAACTCCCGACCGACCGCAGACCCAGCAGATCCGCAAAGGGATATGACGTTGTACGCGCCCCGTCGTCCTCATACCAGTCGTCCGCCTCTCCGAATACGGGGTTCCGGCTCCACATACGGCTCCCGAAGCGGATATCACCCACAAAATCACCGATCAGGCCGAATACGGCCGGCGCCAACTGCAAAAAAGCACCACCGCCGCGGAAACCAGCGCGATGACGCGCCCTTTCTTTTTCTGGGCCGCGCGGTCCCTTTTTCACCTGCCGTTCAGGATGGTCGGCTCCGTTGTTTTGGCGCGGCGGCGCTTCCGTGCGGCCGGACGACGCGCGCCGCGCCGCCACCGACAGCCGCCCCGGCTGCCCGCCACTGGCGCCGCAGATCGGACACTCTCGGTCGCCGTCGTCAAAATTGATCCCACAATGCTGGCATTTCATAAAAACGCCTCCCCTCTCTCCTGCTTTTATCATACCAGGAGCGAGGGGGCACGCGCAAGATTATTTTGCCATGCTGCACAAAAAGCAAATGAACCTGGGCGGGATCGATCACGGTCAGCCCTTCCGCCGCCATGGGCGGACGGCAGGCTGGTGGTGACGCCCGCGCCGGTATTGGGATGCAACGCAGACCATCCAAAGTCCAGCAGGAACACCACCGCCAGCAACGCGCAGCACTGCCGCGCCTGCGGCCTAGGCAACCGCCGCATCCATCCCGCGGCCATGGGACCCGCCCAATATACCGCAGCGCAGCAGCCTGCGCCGAACACCAGCGAGGTCAGCGGGCTGACCAATCCGTCGATATTGAGCGGGAGCATGGAATAGTCCCACCAGCGCAGGCCGTACAGGCTATCCAGATACCTGCCCGTGACGTATTCGATCACCGTGCAGAGCGCGACACCCAACGCAAACACCCGCAGCGGTTTGTCCGCGAAGCGGCGCAGCAGCAAAACAGCCAACACGCCGCCCGCGCCGTAGATCGGCAGCCACGGCCCCAACATCGTGCCGCGCTTGACCAGCTCACCGTTGAATACGAGGTGGAGCGCAACCTCCCATAGCCAGCCCGCCGCGGAAAAAGCGAAGAACAGCCCTGCCAGCTCAGCCGGCGCATACTGCCGGCCGATGGACTGCCGTATTTTTCCCGTCATGACGTCCGCCTCCTTTGCATAATTCCATTGTAGCCGAAATTTCTTTTCATTTATACGCAAATTTCTTAAGGCTTTGCAATTTTTCCCATCTTTGGGGTGCAAAAAGGGACGCGCGGCGCCGCGCGTCCCCCGTAGTGAAAAAACAGATGTGGTTTATTCAGATTGAGCCGGTTCTTTCAGAATATGGCGGACCGCCAGGGAGAAGAACGCCGCGCCCGGCACCGCCGTTGCAACGCACAGTGTTATCATGCCAATATGGATGGTCGCAGTCGGCCCGATGCCGCGGAAGAAGTTTGCCAGTGCCATCCACACGCTGTCAAAGGGCAGGTTACCCACACCCATGATAAAGAACATGAAAAGGAACTGGAACACAGTGGACAATACAAAGTACCAAACCACCGCCATCAGCACGCGGTGCTTTTTTCGCCAGATGTCAAGCGCGATACACAGGTAAGATGAACAGCATACCGACAACCGCACAGATCAGCAGCCAAGCGAACGTCTCCAGAGTATAGAACAGCGTATTAGGGTCGCTCGTAAAAGATTTCCATATGGCGGCCAGCACATCGCCCAGCCCACGAGCAGGCCCGAACCTGAACCGATGATGCCTATGCTCAGCACTGCCGCAACTGTAGCAATAATACTCATAACGGTCGCAACAATGACCTTACTCCAGATATGCTGAGAAACCGTCACCGGCAGAGTGAACATCAGGTACCCCTCGTCCCCCAGCGGTTTTTGTAAAACCGTTGGATCAGGATAACCGCGGTTACAACGAACACCGCTACCATCACAGCGAAATACAACATTGCCATTAGCACCGTAGGGATGCCGTACAGCAGGTTCTGCACCTGGTCAGTCATGGTCAGGCGGTTGACCACGGCCAACAGCAGCACCGCCGCGTACATCCGGAAGGCAGATGCGCGCGCAGGCTTTCCACTCATATTTCAGCAGCTTTAACATGCAAACACCTCCCGGAACAGGGCATCGACCGATTTTCCGTGCTCCTCGCGGATGGTATCCACGCTCTCGTGCAGGGTCATCACGCCGTTTTTCAAAAGATGCCCTCGTCCAGCACGCGCTCAATATCCGCGATCAGGTGGGTGGAGAGCAGCACGGTGGCGTCCTCGCTGTAATTGGACAGGATGGTGTTGAGGATGTAGTCGCGCCGCGGGATCCACCCGCCGATCGGCTCGTCAAGCAGGAAGAGCTGGGCCTTGCGGCTCATGGTCAGGATGAGCTGCACCTTTTCTTTCGTCCCCTTGGACAGCGTTTGAGACGCGCCAACGGGCTGATATCCAGCGTTTTCCAGCATATCGTTCGCCTTGATCTTGTCAAAATCCGCATAAAGTCCGCGAAAAAGTCAAACAGGTCGCACCGCGCATCCAGTCGTTCAGGTAAGCACGGTCGGGCAGATAGCTGACCACGCTGTGCGTATGCACGCCCGGCTTTTCCCCGTCGATCAGCACCGTGCCGCTGGTCGGCTGCAGCAGGCCGTTAAGCAGCTTGATCGCTGTCGTTTTGCCCGATCCGTTCGGCCCCAGCGGCCAATAAACGGCCGCGCTCGAGCGTTAGGCTCAGGCTGTCAAGCGCCCTGATACTGCCGTAAATCTTGGTCAGCCCTTCGCATACAACCAGATCATTCCTCTGTTCCATTCTTCTTCTCCTCCCCCTGCGCTTTTCCAAAAGCGCCACGATCTCCTTCTCGGTAAAGCCAAGCTGACTCATGCCGGCTAAAAATTCTGAAATACGGTCGCTTGCGATCTGCTCCCGAATTTTTGCTATCATCTCTTTATCCTCCGTAACATATCGTCCGCTTGTGCGGTTGCTGTGCATCAGCCCTTCGCGCTCCAAATCCGCCAGCGCGCGCTGCATTGTGTTCGGGTTCACGCCCGCCTCCGCCGCCAGCTCCCGCACGGGCGGCACCTTATCGCCCGCGCCGAGCTGCCCGCTTACGATCTGCTCGGTCAGCTGCTCCATGAGCTGCTGGTAGATCGGGCGGTCGCCCCGCAGTTGCCATTGCATAGGCTCGCTCCTCTCTGTTTCTTTGTACTATGATAATAGTACAGTAATGCATAATTGTCAATACCTTTTTCAAAAATTTTTTATCCAGCCCCGCGACCGCTAAATTATTGCTGAAAAATCCCGCGTGATATGCTATAATTACAGGTACACTGGAGGGTAATTTTTATGAAGATCTATCCCAGCCTGCGTCTGCTCTGGGCCGCGCTTGTGGTATCCGCGGTCACGGGCCTCGGCAGCCTCTTTCCTGAAAACGGCGTTCCTGGCCGCCAGCATCCTCAACCTTGCGGCATACGGCGTGGTGCTGTATATTCTGCACCGTCTTTCGGAGAATCGGCGGTTCGGCCGCGCCTTTTCCTGCCAGCTCATCTCGCTGTTCCTCTCCATCGGCTCTGGCTTGCACGTTTATGGGTACGTCGGATATGATGGTGCATTTCATGGTGCTGCTGATGGTGACCGGCTCGCTGTTCAGCCTGATCAGCCAGTATCATATGTACTGGGCGCTGGATGAGCGTGTCATCCCCTGCGGCTACGCCTACCCGCCCGCCGCATCCGCTGGTGCTTTTACACGCCGCTGATCGGCGCGGTGGCCGCCTCTTTCATACAAACCCTGTTTTATCAAAACCCGGCCGCGCTGGTCGTGCAGCTCGTCTGCCAGCTTGCACCGCTTGTTCTGCTCTGGCAATACCTGCGGGCAGTCAAAAACCGCGAGGACGATCCGCTTCATATGTAGTGGCACACCAAAAAAACGCGCGCCGGAACGCTTTTGTTCCGACGCGCGTTTTTTGCGTTTTCCGAAAACTCCGCCAGGCGGAGGTCTTCGTTATGGTCGAGCGCCTAGGTGATATTCCACGGCGAGGTGAACAGCAGCAGGCTGTTGCCCTTGAATCCTCGACGATTTTGGTGTCGCTCGTAAGCTGTAGGCGCTTGATGTCGAAATCCTCCTCGTCGTTTCTCCACCCAGCGCACGTGCTCATAGGGTAGGTTCTCGCGGATGATCTCCACGTTATACTCGTTTTTCAAGCGGTATTCGAGCACCTCGAACTGTAGCACGCCAACCACGCCCACAATGACCGCCTCCATGCCCGAGCCCGGCTCGAATATTTGAATCGCCGCCTCCTGCGCAATCTGCTCCACGCCCTTGACGAACTGCTTGCGCTTTAAGGTATCCTTCTGCCGCACCGTTGCGAACAGCTCGGGCGCAAAGGTCGGTATGCCGGAAAAAAGACGCATTTGCTTGCAGGGTCGCTACCGTGTCCCCAATCGCGAACACGCCCGGGTCAAAGATGCCGATGATATCGCCCGCATAGGCCTCGTCCACGATCGAACGGTCCTGCGCCATGAGCTGCTGCGGCGCGGCGAGCGCCATCTTTTGCCGGTCCGCACATGCAGCACCTCCTGCCCGCGCTCGAATTTGCCCGAGCAGATGCGCATGAACGCCAGCCGGTCGCGGTGCGCCTTGTTCATGTTCGCCTGAATCTTGAAGACGAACGCCGAAAAATGATCCTCAAATGGTCGATCACGCCGATATCCGCAGTGCGCAGTCGGCGGCGGGGTCATCTGCAAAACTTCTTGAGGAAAGGCTCCACACCGAAGTTCGTCAGCGCCGAGCCAAGAACACCGGCGACAGCTTTCCCTCATGCACGGCTTTCAGGTCGAATTCATCCCCCGCGCCGGAGAGCAGCTCCACGTCGTCGATCAGGGTCTGGTACTGGTCTCGGGCAGCATTCCCTCCAGGATCGGGTCGTCGATCGACAGGCGCTGCGCTTGACCTCGTGGCGGAAGTCCGCACCCTCGAACGCGATGACTGGTCGTCCATGCGGTCGTACACGCCTTTGAAGCGCTTGCCCGAGCCAATTGGCCAGTTGACCGCGTAGGTGCCGATGCCCAGCTCGTTTTCAATATCCTCAAGCAGCTCGTAGGGGTCGCGCGACTCGCGGTCCATCTTGTTGATAAACGTAAAAATCGGCACGCCGCGCATGGCGCAGACCTTGAACAGCTTGCGCGTCTGCGCCTCCACGCCCTTGGAGGCGTCGATGACCATGACGGCCGAATCCGCCGCCATCAGGGTGCGGTAGGTGTCCTCGGAAAAGTCCTGGTGGCCCGGGGTATCCAGGATGTTGATGCACTTGCCCCTCGTACCGGAACTGTAGCACCGACGAGGTGACCGGAAATACCGCGCTGCTTTTCGATCTCCATCCAGTCGGAGACCGCGTGGCGGCTGTTTTTCTTCCCTTGACCATGCCGGCCTCCTGAATGGCGCCGCCGTAGAGCAAAAATTTCTCGGTTATGGTGGTTTTGCCAGCGTCAGGGTGCGATATGATCGCAAATGTGCGCCGGTTTTCGATTTTTTCTTCAGGTCTGCCACAGGCTTATTTCCTCCCGATCATGCAAAACTTATAAATTTTTGGCGAAATGTACACAGAATCTTCACAATTGCCGGATATAGTATAAATGTGGAAAGCGTAAGATCCCCCACATGTTCTCCTTGCTTTCTACTCTCTATCCTACCTTTTATTGCGGGAACGGCGGACGAAAGTCCGCTGTCCTTTTTTCGCGCTGTGCATCACAGGACGCGCCTATGCCCCTTTTCACGCGGGCAGGCAGGAACACAGTGTAGAACAGCGGCCGCGTCAGGCGGCGGTTACAGCTCCCGCCTACCCTCCAGCGCGCGGAGCAGCGTAACCTCGTCCACCAGTTCCAGATGGCCGCCGACCGGCATCCCGTAGCCCAGGCGGGTGATTTTGATACCGAACGGCTGCAACAGGCGGAAATGTACATTGCGGTCGCTTCCCCTCGGTATCCGGATTGGTGGCGAGGATGACCTCCTCGGTTTCCTCGTCCGCCACCGCTGCACCAGTTCGCGAATGCGAATATCGTCCGGCCCGATGTGGTTCATCGGCGACAGCGTGCCGCAGCACATGGTACAGCCCCTTTATATTCCCTGGTCCGTTCAAACGCGATCACATCGCGCGGGTCGGTCACCACGCAGATGGTCTTCTGGTCTCGCGCCTGGTCGGCGCAGATCGGGCAGGTTTCGGTGTCCGTCAGGTTCTGGCAGCGTTTGCAGGTGAACGTTTTTGCCTTTTGGCATCCCGTATCGCATCCGCGAAGCGCTCCGCATCCTCTTTTGGGCAGGTCGAGCACATGGAACGCCAGGCGCTGCGCGGTCTTTTGTCCAATGCCGGGGAGCCGCGCGAATTCCTCGATCAGCTTTTTCGACCGGCGGCGCGAAAAGTCCATCAGAACAGGCCGCCGCCCAGACCGCCCCATGCCGCCCGTCACTGCGGACATCTGGCTCTGGGATTTTTCGGTTGCCGCCTGAGCGCTTCGTTCACCGCCGCCACCACCAGGTCCTGCAGCATGTCGATATCGTCCGGATCAACAACGTCCGGCTTGATTTCAATGCTTTTCAGCGCCGACGTGCCGGTCACGGTCACGGTCACATGCCGCCGCCCGCCGTGCCGATGGTCTCCATCTGGGCGATTTCCTCTTGCGCCTTAAGCATGTTTCTTCCTGCATTTTCTGCGCCTGCTTCATCATGGCCTGCATATTCATGCCGCCGCCAAACCGCCAATTTACCCTTTGCCATCTGTTATGTCCTCCTTAAAGCTCTTTCACTTTTGTATATCATCAAACGCTTTCGCGCGGCCAATCAGCTCATCGACCGCAGTATTTTTTTGTGGACCGGCTCGTCCCCTGCCTCCCGCACCTTAACTTAACTGGCGCGCCGGCAAGCGCCGCCGCCTGCGCGCGGATGACCTTTCATGGTCGGCTCCGGCCTTGGCGAGCATGGCCGTAATCCCATCCTCGCAGAGGATAACGAAGCGCGCCGTCCTCCTCGATGCCGCGCGCGGACGGTTGAGATTGGTATGCGCGCCCGTGTTGATCTTGCCGGTCAACGCTTCCGAGCAGCGCGGGCCAGTGCGGCCAGTCAGCTGCTGCCGGAGCCGCCGCCTCGTTTTTTCCCGGCGCGCGGGTATCCTCCTGCCCTCCGGCCCAATCCGGCGCGTCGCTGTCGTCCGGCGGGGGCGGCTCATCGCCGATGCCCGCGTCCGAACGGCCGCAGGCATCGGCTGCGCGGCTGTACCGGCACGCCGTTTTTCAGCTTTTCCTCCAGCGCTTCCACGGCCGCCCAAGTATCATAGCTGTCCGCGTCCAGGCTGCACAGCCGCACCGCGCACAGCTCGGCCTCCACACGGCGGTTTGCCGCGCTGCGCATCCGGTCGAGCGCGTCGCCGATCACACGGCCCACGCGATCAGGGTCGAAGCCGCCAGTCCGTCGCACAGCTTCTGCAGGGTTCTGCACGCTGTAGGCGGGGGAAATCAGCGCGGAAACATCAGTTTTGCTGGTTTTCACCAGAAGCGCGTCCCGTATCAGGCCGAGCATTTTGGTCGTAAACCGAGGCCAAATCGCGGCCCGCGTTATAATATTCATCCAACAGGCCGACTGCCGCGGCCAGATCGCCCGCTTTCAGGCTGCCGGCCAGCCGCAGGCTGTCATCCTGCCCCATCACGCCCAGTGCTGCGGTGACCGTTTGTTCACCCACCGCGCCCGCCGCGGCCGCGCGGTCCAGCATGGACAGCGCATCGCGCATCGCACCGTCGGCCAGAGCGCGCGATCAGGCGCGCGGCCCCCCTCGGTCCGATGCCCTCGCCCCCCGCCACATCGGCAGGCGGCGCAATATCCTCCGCACCGATGCGTCGGAAATCAAACCGCTGGCAGCGCGACAGGATGGTTGCGGGTACCTTATGCAGCTCTGTGGTCGCCAGAATGAACAGCACATGCTCAGGCGGTTCCTCCAGGGTTTTGAGCAGCGCGTTGAACGCGCCGATCGAGAGCATATGCACCTCGTCGATGATGAACACCCGCTTTTTTACCTGCGCGGGCGTGTAGCGCGTCTCGTCACGCAGGTCGCGGATATTGTCCACGCCGTTGTTGGAGGCCGCGTCGATCTCGGTCACATCCAGTACGGACCCGTCAATATCCCCGGCAGGCCGCGCATTCGTTGCACGGGTCGCCGTTGACCGGATTTTCGCAGTTGACCGCCGGGCAAGGGAATTTTTGCGCAGGTCGTCTTGCCCGTGCCTCGCGTACCGGTAAACAGGTAGGCATGGCTCAGCCGTCCGGACTGGAGCTGCGCGCGGAGCGTATCCGTGATATGCTGCTGCCCATTACGTCCGCGAATGTCTGCGGCCGCCGCGGTATAATGCCTGATACACGTCCTATCGCAATCCCTTTCCTCAATTTCTGCTGCGCCTGTGGGCAAAACGCCCCGCACACACACCACAAAGAGGCGGGCGCAAAGGCCCGCCTCCAACGTCTCTCCTGCGCGCCATGCGCCATTTGCACAGAAAACCGCCACGCGGTTTTCATCAAAATCAGGACATGCGCCTGACTTTTGATACCCCGACTCAGCCGCCTTGGGCGGCGTCGTTCGGGTATCGAAAGCAGGTTTCTGCTGGAACCTGCTTTTTCGTATATAGGGGACACGAAGTCCCATACACTCTCGTTCAGCGCCCCACAAGACCGCACGCGGACAATTCGAAAGCGAACGCCCGGCCGTTCTTCGCACTTTAAGCTCAAGATCGGCAGCTCTGCGGCACACGATGGTTTCTGCTTAATGCTGCTCGGTTCCCCGCCTGACATGGTTCACAGTCCTCCGTTGCGCAGTACCGGTCTCTCATCGCTCTGTGGGCGACCACCTTGCCGAAAGCCCGTCCTCCTTGCCCGCATCATCCCCGCTGTAGCGGATTGCGGGTACAGAGCACCGCTAACGCCCCGATGTGTGCGGCCTTGTGCGGCGCTGAACAAAAGGTATTCGATTGTTAGTTTACACCGGCCGGCCGCGTTTTATGCCTCCGGATCGTCCGGCGGCGGCGTTTCCGGCTCGGTTGATGTGTCCGGATCGGTCGTGCCGCCCGGGTCAACGTCGTACCGCCGGGGTCGGTTGTCCCGCCCGGGTCGGTCGTACCATCGGGATCGGTTGTGCCGCCCGGGTTCGTGCTGCCGCCCCGGATCGGTCGTGCCGCCCGAATTCGTACCGCCGCCCTCCGGGTCGGTCGGCGTTACCGGCAGTCGGTTTCCGGATCAACCGACGGATTGGTCGGCTGGTCCTCCGGCTTTTGCTCCTCCGGCTTTTCTTCCTCTTCCTCCTCAACCTCGATGCCGGTCGTCTTGCCGTAATCATAGGTCTTGAAGCCCTGATGCGGGCAAAGCTCGGTTGGCGTCTGTCCTTTCCAGAAGCGTCCGGTCGCCACACGGCCCGCCGCGCGGCACGCGCCGGACGGGGCAAGCCCGCTGTCCATGCAGTAGGAGGCGGTCTCGAAATCCTGCGGGTGCGAATCAAAGACCAAGCCGGAATCGCCCTCATGCACACGGGTCATGACCGTTTTCCAGATGCCCGCCGCCGTGCGGCCGTACAGCCCGTCAAGCGTGTAGTTATGCTCGTAGCCAACCCAGACCGCGGCGGAATATTCAGGCGTCACACCGCAGAACCAGATATCCGTATTCGAGGTCGTGGTACCCGTTTTGCCCGCGGTCTCCACGCCCGAAATCGTCGTACCCGAGGCGGTGCCGTATGCGGTAACCGCCTGCATGCAGTCCAGCATATAATACGCGGTGCGCACGTTCTCAAAGCCAAGCTCGGTGCCTGGGTTGTTCTCCAGCACCACGTTGCCCTCGGAATCGAGCACCTTGGTATAGGTCCGCGTGCCGGCGAACACACCGTCGTTGATAAAGGTCGAGAAGCCGCCCGCCATTTCGCGCACGGTCACGCCGTCGGTCAGGCCGCCGAGAGCCAGCGGCGCAAGGTCGATATCGGACTGCACGGTGCCATCCGCATTGGTGCGGGTGCCGACGGGGAATCTTCAAAGCCCAAGCGCTGCGTCAGGAAATCATAGGACGCCTGCGGCGTGAGCATGTTCATCACCTGCACGGCAATCGTATTGACCGAGCTGGTGATACCGCTTTGATAGACATCGCCTTGCCGGTCGGCATTTTGCCGTCGTTCATCGGCCAAGGGCGCCCGTCGTCGCCCATGCGGAGCGCCTTGTCATACACGGTGGAGGTGGGTACGATGATGCCCTTGTCCATGGCAATCGGGCCATAGGTGGACAGCGGCTTGAAAGACGAGCCGGGCTGGCGGTGCGCGTCGGTCGCGTAGGAGAAATCCAACTTGCCATTCTTTTCCCCGCGGCCGCCTGCAATGCCCTTGATATTGCCCTGCTTGTCCCGTAATGACCATAGCGCTCTGCGGCCGTTCACCATACTTCTCCGTATTGGGGAACACCGAATCGTCCGCCCAGACCGTATCCGAGGATATTCTGGACATTGGTGTCGATCGTAGCGTAGATCTTGAGGCCGCCGGAGTTGATCATATTGCTTGCGACCTGCTCGGAGTAGCCTTTCTGCTCCATCAGGTCCTTTTAACGTCTGGATGACCGCGTCGGTAAAGTAGGTGTACGGGTCGCCGATCTCCTCTGGTATTTCTCATGGGGCGGTACACCAGTTCTTTCGCAACGGCCGCGTCATACCTCCTCGGGTAATCATGCCCAGCTCCAGCATCTTGCCGAGCGTCGCCTCCTGGCGCTCCTTCACACGATCCGGATGGTTATAGGGATCGTAAATGGAGGGGTTGTTCGTCAGGCCGACCAGAGCCGCGCATTCCGCGAGGTCGAGCTGCGAGACATCTTGCCGAAATAGGTCGTGGCCGCGGTTTTTACACCATAGCAGGTGTGGCCGAGGTAGATCGTGTTCAGGTACATAGTCAGGATGCGGTCCTTGTCGTCGATCTCCTTTTCCAGCGCCAGCGCACGGAATATCTCGTTGACCACGTTTGACCGAGTAATCCTTGTCCTCCGTCAGGTTCTTGATGAGCTGCTGGGTGATGGTGGAGCCGCCGTACTGGTGCCGCCGGAGCAGCCAGCCCCCTGACCGCGCCCAGCGTACGCCTCAGTCTACGCCGTGGTGCTTGTAAAAGCGCTCGTCCTCGATCGCGACCGCAGCGTTTTCAGGTCCTCCGGAATCTCCTCGCTGTCAACCCAGATGCGGTTTTTCCGTACCCTTGATTGTTTCTGTAAAGCTGTTTCCGCGCCGGTTTCGGATCATAGTTGTAAATGAAAGAATTCAGGTCAAGGCCCAGGCCCTGGCTGGCTGATTCCCTTTGCCGTTTCCTGCGCGGAGGGGTTGATATAAGCGTGCACATAATATGCGAACGCAATGCCGCAGAAGCTGGCGCAGAGCACGCCGATCAGCAGCAGCGTCAGCAGCACGCGGGATATAAATACCCAACGCCGTATCCTTTTCTTTTTGCCAGTCGACAATTCGGTTTCCTCCTTACCGGCGGCGACGGGCGCCGCAGGGTCTTTTTCCAGTCGGACGCTGGCGGCGTCCGATTTGTTCCCAGCATACGGTGGTATTTATACCACACCGCGCGCCAAATTCCAAACAAATTTTACATTCGTTCCCAGAATATTTTACAAATTTACGGAATACTCAAAAGCAAATCCACTTTTTCAAAGGATGTTTTTCTATGATGCAAGGCTTTTACATGCTCGCCCTGCAGCGGGCGCGCCGCCAAAAGGCGCATCGCCCTGGCGGCCTGTATCCTCGCTGGCCTGCTTTTTGCCGCGCGCGCCTATTTTGCCCGTCTGCGGTTGCGGCAAACGCGCCGCTCGAGCCTTATGTCGCCTACGATGCGGGCGGGACGCTCGCCGTGTCCGCGGCGGCGAAACGGTCTCTATACGGAGATCGACACCGTTCGCTGCCGCAGGCGACCGTGAGGCGCTCGGGGCCGGCGTCGTCCTGCCGGATGCCGAAGCGCTCGCCAAGCTGCTGGAGGACTACAGCTCGTAAAAAAGCGGACGCATACGCGCCCGCTTTTCCCATTTTCTTCAGTCCCACAGACCCTCGACCCACTGTTCAGAAGTCGACGACCTCCTCTTCCTGCGGCGGCTGCGCCTGAAGGCAGGCGAATCATGGGGCTGCTGCTCCATCTCGACCGCCATCGATGAGAATGCCCTGGTTCTTGATGTGGATTGTTGTTCCACCCGTGCGGACGAGGCCTCCGCCTGATAACTGTAGGTTATCAGCGTGT
>VOFH01004069.1_pt1 | contig 38829 bp, 39 predicted proteins | sample 5384091 | NCBI WGS metagenome assembly VOFH01 (sample SAMN12384727, study PRJNA508395) | human gut metagenome | isolation source: healthy gut G | host: Homo sapiens
TGATACTGAAAGTAGAATCTTTCAAGGTCTTCACTGCTTAGCATAATTCACTATCCCCTGCGGGGCTTTCCAGCAGAGCCAGTACCCCAACATGTATATGAATATGTATGGCGTAGAAATAATCATCCAACTCGTAAGTCCTGCACCCATGTTGTTTAAGGTTGGGAATAGAGACGAAATGACAAACATGAGAATCAATGCCGCTATCCAATCCTTATCTGTAGCCTGAGTTACGAAAGGTTTAATGATGGGCGTTATCAAGTATAGCCCAATCAGCATATACAGGTACCACATGTGTGTCTATGAATGTCCAGTTATAAAATGTATAATACTTGTTAATACCCCCCCAGAATTGCTAAAATACGTTTCTATTAGACACATAGGCAAGCCAAAGATTAGCAAAGCCAATGCTATTCTCTTCACATATTTACGCAGCATCAGAGGATAGCCTATTTCCTTTGCTGGATTTAAAAACAATGCTCCTGAAATCATGACAAATATTGGCACCGCGAATTGCATACTATACTTGAAGCATGTATGCATGAATTTGTCGGTAGGACTTGGTATTTCTCTTAAATCAAGAATGCCCGCACTTGCATGTAGAAATACCACGCCAAGTGTAGCTATTAAACGTAAACCATTAATGTAGTTAATTCTCATGTTTGATAGTTTTTATATGGTAATATAATGTGCATCCACTCCATGATTGTTAAGCAATGTCACACATTGTTCTAACTCATCTTTTGTTAATGTACCAAACTGATGATAAGGTTTGCCCAGCTCTTTGTACTTATTCTTACCCAAGTAATGATAGGCCAGCAATTCTATACCATTCACATGGTGAAACTTAAGTTTCTGTGCAATAGAGGGTATTTTGCCTACTATTTCTTTCATTACAACCATTCGGTAACATATTTGTGCAGGAGATACAGCGTTTTGAATGAACAAAAGATTTTTATCCACATCTATACTCAAGATTCCTGCGTCAGGATTGGCAATATATCCATACTGAAATTTCAAATCTATTATCCAATAATCCACATCGGGCATTGTTTGTCTAAGATTTAAGTAAGGAGCATATAGGCTTGTTTCAAATGCAATGTGTATTCTGTTTTCCTTCAGTTTTCGCAATAAAGGGAATAATGACTTTGCTTGATATAGAGGTTCTCCTCCTGAGAAGGTAATGCCTCCATCGTTTTCGTAGATATTCTTATCACGCATCAATAACACGAAAAGTTCTTCTATGTCATAGTCTGTATAAGTCTTTTCGTAAGCGTTTATAGGGCATTCCTCTTTACTCCGTGTACCTCCACAAATAGTGCAATCTTGGCAAACAATTGAAGCCTTCTCTTTTTTACATACACCTTTATTATATAAGGCATCTCCCTCATAATTGATTGTTTCCGGATTGCAGCACCAAGGGCATTGCAGATAACATCCTTTCAGGAAAACAGTTGTCCTCACTCCCGGGCCGTCATGCACGCACAGGCGTTGGATAGCTGTTACTCTGATTTTATTTTCAGCAAGCATACGCTTCAGCACGTTTTATCAGGTTGTCTTTGTATTCTTCCGGTAAGTCATTGAAATAGGCACTGAATCCCCATACACGGACAACTAAGTAAGGGTATTTCTCCGGATGCGCCTTAGCATCTTTTAATGTTGCTGCATCAAGCACGTTCAGTTGCAGTTCATAGACTCCATTTGTCATCGCATTTTTTAGAATAACCGTTAATTTATCCGGCATATCCGCATATGCTTTGGGTAAAATAAAGTCTACTACATTCCCGTTCATCCGATTGCCCGAATAATCCAACGAACCTGCGAAATCCAATACTTCCTGCAAATCTATCTTGGATGATACCGGGGAAATATGTACGGCAAACGGGGCACCGCTATGCCTTCCGTCAAGTGAAGCACCTACACCCTTGCTGATGATTATATAATGCGAGGAACTGAACCCCACTTTGGCTTTATTTCCGTTCATAGTCTTTTCCGCTACCGTATCACTGATAAATGCCATCAGTTCTTTGGTCAATTCCAATACAGTTTTGTCTGTGCTTCCAAACTTTAACGGGTTAGCGAGCAATGCTTCTCTTAAATCTTCATATCCCTTAAAATCAGCCTTTAGTGCCAAACGGCAATCGTGCAGAGTGAATAATTTGCGGTCGAATACATAGGTTTTTATATTCAGCAACGCATTAATCAGATTAGGAAGGCTGACAATCTGCACACCATGGTAAGCATACGTGGCACCGCCTTCCGAGTAATCTTTTTGCCGCTTTATGCAGTCATCAAAGAATAAGGAATAAAGAGGCGAGCAGTCAAAGTCTACGTCACGGATATTCTTTAATACCTGTTTCCCCAATCGTTTTTTATATTCGTTCAGGAAATCAACAAAGTTATCCGGCGCTTTTTCTTCTGCTATGAATTTGTTAAGCGAATCGATTACCGGAATATTCAATAGCGGATTATTTTGGTCGAAAGACTTGCCGATAATCAGAGGTTCCCAGCAAGCCGATGTCCCGAAATTCCATACGTCTTCTTTTTTATATCCAAACTCTACCATTCCTTTCATCACCAAGCCTTCATTGATGATAAGTGGAGAACCACAGCCTGTTAAAATGCAACCTATCGCTTTTCTCCATATCACGTCCGAAGTATTACGGTTGACTCTCAGTATCAATTTGGGGTCAGGAACTTTCAATTCAGTAAAGACTTCAAAGAATATTTCCGTCAAATCATTTTGTACGGTATTTCCATTCTTGTCCACACCGCCCAACAAAATATACTGTCCCGTATCTCCAATCAATGCACGGCTTTTTGCTTTCATGTCTTTCCCCAAGATTAAGCACATTTGCCTGATTAGTTCTTTCCCTGTTTCACGGGTGATGATGCCATTGGCTAAATCGTGGGCATAATATTTGTAAAGCACTAAGTCCAAACGTCCCAATCCGCACTGCCAAAGCCCTGCTTGCCAAAACAAGGCATTATAGAAAAGCAATTTCTGTATGGCTTCATCCAAGGTCTCAGGTACGTTGTCTAACAGATGATGTATGTACTTAGTTAAAAGTGGCCCTCTTTCATCTTTCCTATCGGTTAGTCCTGCTATAATCCTCTTTTGCAGCCAACGGATACTACTTATCATTGTTAGTTCTTTTTCGGCAAATCCTGTGTCCGACATATTGTGTAGCACTCTTTCCAATTCTGATAAGTTTGAACTGACAATAGCCGCGTAGTCAGGCGTGACGCTGGTTATCATTGTCTTTTTATGATATACCACTCTTGCTACCCACGAATCGTAGGGATAGATGTAATAAGTGCTTGCATCTATTTTCATCAGTCCATATTGTTTTGCCGATTGTTTTACAAAGCTGTTGGTCGTATGACGTTTTGAACCGCCTTTGACCAGTTTGGTCTTTCTCAACACTTCTTTTATGCTGGAATCGGGGTGTTCCCTTTTCATAATGGCGTATGTCATCACAGAAGAAGGGATAAAAGACTTCAAAATCTGTTTGTATCTGATTATGTTCATGCCTAATTTTTTTAAAACTGTTCAATATAATTTGCTATATATTGGTATGTGTTGTGTTTCCCCAACACATATAGTTTTGCCTCTTTATTAACATGAATTTCTGCTTTTAATGCGTCTTGAGCAGATTCGAAACTTTGGAAAACGGACTTAAACAAATCATTCGCTTTCATTGTTGGATAGTCTATCAAGATTGTAGGTATATTAAAATATAAGCCATAAAGAAGTGCTGTGCTATAATGGCCAATGACCAACTTCTTATCGATGAATATTTTATAATTTCCTGGGCTTTGTATTATTTTGATATCTGAATCTTTAAATCTACTCTTATATTCATCCAAATTGCTACGTGGATGCAACAATAATGTAAATTTCCCATATTTGGGTGACAATACATTTGATAATTCTAAAATAAAATTCTTTTCGTCCTCATATGATATAGAAGCCACACCATCTGCAATCAATGGTTGATGGACATATATTATTCCCTCTTTATTATTTGGAATCGGAATGTTGTTTTTTTGAATATCATCTGTAAAAATCGGATATCCAACAATTGTGAAATTCTCTTCAACATTTATAAATATTCTTTTAAAGACAACAAAACTTCTTTGCGAGAGTAGAAAATAATGATCAAACTGTAATAAGTCAAATTTCCCCTTGATATACACCTGAAACAATTCGCTCATTTCTTTCAAGAAACTCGGACTCTTCAAAGCATATCCCATATATTTATATATATACATTAATTGCCTTTTGATAGAGTCTATAGGAGAAGTTTTAATTGCATTTGAACGGAAATGCAATGTATCATTTGTAATAAGCCCATGTTCTAAATACAGCTTTCTTATCTTCAAATCTATGCATAATTTATATATGGTTAAATCTAAAACAGAACGGAAAGTGAAGAACACACATTTTGAAGGAGATAGTGTTTGGAACAATTTTCTTAATTCGCTATATGACAAATAGCTTACATCGTATTGGTTGTATTTCTTTAAACCTTCACAATATTCTTTTACATGCCTCCATCCGTCAGGGTTCCGTCTACATCACATAAGAAAAGTTTAATCCTTTTCTTCTCCGGTTCCTTTTTGGAAAGCACATGCTTGCGCATCAGGTTTTCAAGCACTATCCAATCATCCGGCTCGTCTATTTCCGTTGCCGTATATTCAGGCATTTCATAGATACCGATATGACCGCTTAAGCGATTGCCCGATTCAAGAATATTTCCTACCTTATTTATATAGAAAGCGCCGTTCTCCATCAACATTCCGTCAAAGTTCTGCCGACGGGGACGGTTTCTGTAATTGTAATTCATGCTTGTGCCGTCCGCATTCCAGAAGAAACGGTAGTTACGCACACAAGTCAGGATGGAATCATATTCACCTTTGCCATACATTTCCAAGGCTTCCGTAAAGTGGATTGTTTCAGTTAAAGGAGAGGTAGCTTGCACCAACATGAATACATCATCAGCCGAAAGTTGCGCATGATGAATATATTCCAACATCACGCTTTCCGTACTTGCCGTATCGCAAGCATTCTTGGCAGAACGGCGATAGATTTTTGTTTTCTTATATGGTCGAGAAACAACTACCTCTTCTATTTTATCCGAATCGGTTGCGACAATAATCTCGTCCACTTCTTTGCATTGTTCCAATGCTTCGATGTTCCAGCAAACCAAAGGCTTGCCACAAAACGGCTTGATGTTTTTAAGGGGGATAGACTTGCTACCGCCCCTTACAGGTATAAATGCGATTACCATTTCACTTGATTTTTCTTCAATTTGTTTCTTTGAACTTTCTCGATATCAAGAATATCCTCTTTCTTATAAGTCAAAGCCTTTGCTACGGCACGGCAGTCACGAGCCAGTTTGCGTACACCATCTGGTTCCAAGGATGCGGCATGGTCCGTACCTTTCCATGTGCGGTCAAGCGTGTAATGGCGTTCTATCCATTCCGCACCTAAAGCTACGGCAGCAGAGTCTACGGCAATACCTAAATGATGACCTGAAAAGCCGATGGCTTTCACTCTGTCTGCATACAGTTCACGCAAACGTGTGATTTCAAGCAAACAAATATCCTCGAACGGCACTGGATAACCCGAAGTACAATCGTAAATAACTAAATCCTTGTTGCGTCCCTTGGATTCGAAGAAACGGATAATCTGTTCTTCCTCGTCGCGGGTAGTCATACCAAACGACAGATGGATTTCACCGCCAAAGTTATCGCACAGGTATTCCAACAAACCTTTGTTCAGGTTACAAGCGGAAGGCACCTTTATCAGATTCGGATGCAGCGTGCAGATTTCCTTGGCAGAAGTGATATCCCACACTGAAGTAGAATATTCCACTCCGAACTCGTTGCACCATTCTTGCATTTCCACAGAATGCCCGTGGCTGATTACCATTCCACCTTCTATGTTTTTAGATAACGTTCTGATATACAACGTGATTTGAGGTAATAGGGGTAAATACTGCAAGACTTTCCCCATCTTACCACAACGCATTAGAAATACACTACGGTATTCGGGCAGCCATAACATAAAATAAATTGTAATATCGTGTTTTGAAATGCAGATGCCCTGCATTGTGCCGTATGCCTTTGGTCTTCCGCGCATATCATCTTGATAGAAGTAAAAAAGCGCATATACAAATGAAAAGAAAGGAAAGGCAAAGCTAAGAGAGTTAATAAGCGTTTCATTGGCATTTAAAATAAAAGGAAATCATATTGTAACTAATCCTCTTCTACCAATATCTTTTCGAAAAACTCCTTATATTGACTTACAAATGCATCTTTCGAAAAATAGCGGTTAAAAACATCGAAGTTGCTTTCCTTAAGAGCAAAAAGATCAGCTTTATCTAAAACAGACTCATCCTTCTCTACATCCTCAGCAAAAATGACGTTTGAATTCATATTGAAATCTAAATTTCCACCTATCTTTGAAAGAATAACAGCAGAGTGTTGCGACATAGCTTCTAATGTCGCAAAGTCAAATATAGAAATGCGATGTAGCATAATATATATGTCACTTATTTTATGAACGAACATTACCGTTTCATGTGAAAGGGATTCATAATAAAAATATGTGAATGAAGGATTCTCTTCTTGAATTTTTTTTAGTTCTGATAGTAATTGGCTCTTGAGAGGCCCTTTACCTACTATTATATAGCGCGATGGTTTTGAGAATGCCCCTATGTGCTTTTGTATGAACTTTATTGTTTGATCTTGTCCTTTAGCAGCAGTCAATGTACCTAAGGAAAACAAAGTCAAATAATTATCATCGTATTCAAGTTCAAAACCTTCAGGTTTAATCGGATTAACTTGTGGTATTATATTGTAAAATGGCTTACTGAGATTTACTTCATTCCTTCCACATGCTGCATACTGGCTTTGAAAGTACATTTCTGCAGCACCAGTGCTTGGGAAATGCAATGATTGTGCATGGCTTAACGCCTTATGTTCTATTTTAACTATTCTTTTTTTCCTATAATTACCAAGTCTTTTCCCAAAGTTAGTCAACTCTTGTATGATTGGACCCTGATGATGATATAGTATGGAATATTTTTTCCCGAGGTTAGCCAATAATTCTCCAGTTTCAATATCATGTGTGAAGAAATAAGCGTCTGTAATATGTCGGAATTTTAGGTAGAACAACCATTTGTTTATTAGTGTTTTAATAGGCCCAAGACGTAAAGTTATGATATTAAATTGGTATTTGCAAGGAATCTTGTTTATCTCATTCCCTAATGCATTTTTCTGTATATAGAGGACACCTCCCGGTCCTCCCGTTGCACCTCGATTATCTCTCAAAGTACAAAAGATGATTTGCTTAATTTTCATTATTTGTTATTTAAGGAATTGTTTAAACTGATCAACGATGAAAAGATTCATTCTTTCTATATACTCTTTGTTTCTTGTTCGAAAGGAATCAAAAAAAATCGGATTGTCCCAAACTCTGTGTAAAAAATCTACCCATTCAAAGGGTTTGTCAGATGCGAATAACGGAGCATTCCCTTTATCAAAAATCCCATTCATACTATGTGGATGGACCATCGTTATCTTATTGTAAGCAATAGACTCAAATGTTTTAATCTTCAAACCAGTTCCTTGATAAACGGGATTTATAGCAATATCACCCAACTCATACAAATCAGCAGCATTATCTACAAATCCAATTAAATCAATATTAGGATGAGAAAAACTGTTTTGTATCGCTTTACATAAGGAACCACCTACTTTGAGACGACAATCAGGATAGTCACGAAGAATTAGAGGAAATACATTATCGACAAACCAAGTTAAGCCATTTACATTTAATTGAAATCCACTTGACAGTAATACAATATTATGATTGCCTGTTTTGGCTTGGTTAACAAATTTATAGTTACAATAACTTGTCAACACTTTGCTTAACGGAGAAAGTCTTGTAAAAAATATCCGTTCTTCCTCTTGCATAGCAAAAATATACGGGCATCGCTGTAAAGCTTTAGCTTCTTCATTTGGCTTCAAGTTAAGAAGGCTTTTTACATTATTTCTGATATTATTGTAAGTGAAACTATCATGTGCCACTAGGGCTTTTCTTTCAATATCAATATGATTGAAAAGTTTCGTAAACCAATAATAATTGATTATGCATGCATCAAATCGATATGTATTATGTAGTTGAGAAACAAACTTTGCCAATCCATAAGGATAATGATCATCACATCGTGCATAGTAATCTGAAAATTTTTTCCGATATGTTTTTTTTATTTCTTCAATGATTCTACTACTTAAGGAAGTGCGATACTGAAAATAATGATCTCCCCAATAATTCTTGGTTCCTATAATCCCTTCATCAGTCAATCTTTTATTTTTTTTAGTGAAAGCATAATAAATCACATGCAAAAAATAAACCTCATGCCCCATTTTTTTTAATAGGACTGTGTATTTCCTGATAAAACTTCCACTTCCAGATGTGGTAGGATGTGTCTGAACACTGGAAACAATAAGTATTTTCATAATCAACCATATATTTTGTGATATTACATAAGTGAAGCGATAATTTGTTTCATCATTTGTCCATATTCATTAGTATATGACTCAGCCTGTTTGATGACCTGTTCACGAGGGAAAGAAATAATACTTTCTACCACTTGTTTAGCATTCAAATCACATTTTCCCTTATTGATACTAATTCTGTTTTTCTCTAATTTAAAAACCTTCAGTATATGAGCGACTTTACTTGAACCATCATCCAAATGATTTCCCCAGAAATCTGTCGTCCCCCAATAATCGATGCTATAGCAAGGAGTTCCATTATGCAAGCTGACAATAATCGGGTGCATATTGCTCCCAACGTATGCTGAAGCGTATTTAATTAATCCATACCAATTTAATACAGGAAGAGGAATTCCTATTTCATAGGCAAATGGATGCTTAAAACGTATTCCTACGGGCATCGGAAAAGCAATACAATGCATTTCGTATTTGGCAAACTCTTTTTTTAATTCCTCCATTTGCTGGATAGTCAAATCTTGATGTAATAGGCTTATGAGAACGTATTTTTGAGGAAGATTATACTTTTTCCTCAAGCTTTCTTCACTTGGTACAAGAAATCCTGCATTCTCATTGAAAGCAAAAACAGGATCAGGAGTTACGGGAGGGATAATTTTATCATGTGTTATAGATACAACCATATCTCTTGTCCAACTATCACGAACCGAAATGTATTTCATTCGTGAAAGTGTTTCTGACATTTTTCGGCTTAACTTTTTTCCAAAATATTTATATTCGGAATTCTGGGAAGAAACCGACATCATAGCCATTGATATTTTTTCGGATATTCCACATCCCCAGAAGCAATTAGGGAAAATTCGTTCAGAAACCATCTTTTCAATATAAAACGGCTTACGCTTTCCCTTTTTGATTCGTGCGCGAATTGGATGATGTTGCAACACAGCGTCAGACCCGATAATAATAGCATCCAAATTATACTCATTTATGGCTCGATTTATATCGTTTGCATTAAAACAACGGAATGATTGATTTGGAATAACTGTATCAACAAAGTGAACATGCTCTTCCTTTTGTATCTCATTGGCTTGTTTCTTCTGAAAGTTTTTAACTGTATCATCAGACTCATAAAGGATAAACAAAGGGTTATATCCATTATTCTTTAGATAATAATAAGTTGATACAGCTTGTAGATTAGCTCCAAAATTTGCTACTCTATAATAAGTAAGGATTCCGATATTCATATGTTAAGTTTTTACTCGTTGACCTTTATTTTTTTGAATATTTAATTCTAACATATATAAGAATATGACATAAGCCATCATACCAACATTCCAATTTCCCCAAAAATCAAACACAATCAATATCAATTTCATAATGAAGAATAACTTGAACCATAAATCTATATAGTTCCAATTCTTTAAGAATTTCCATATGTAAAAAATGAAAGGAAGTGTTCCTATTATTCCAAATAGAGAATAATAACCAAAAATGCCAATATCTGCCCTATAAAATTTCAATACATCCATTGCGTATGTGTTAACTCTCCCTAATTCAGATATTGATGGTATGCCTGAACCAAGCCAAAAGTAAAGTGGTGAGTCAGAAAACTTAAATAAATAATAGTCCAAGGCCAAAAAACGAATGAAATCTTCACCTTCACCTTGCGCTTCAATTGATTGTTCGTTCATTTCTGCAAAATCTGCATAGAAATTGTAAATTATGGCAAAGACTAATAGTGCAAAAACAAAACGTATAAGATTTCTATATTTGCTTTTAATTAATAAACTTACAATACCGATTGTTAATAATGATACATATATGTGTTTGCGTGAACAATAGCATAAAAGACCTATTAAAAAGATAGTTCCTAAACACAATAAATTAATGGAAAATTTATTCTCCCGCTGTGCCAATAGTCCTACACAATAAGCAAATGCTATCATTACGAAATCTACTCCCCAAATGTAAAAACGATATAATCCCATCCGCTCGGCGATTCCATATCCTTCATCAGGCCGACCGGTAAACCAATAATTTGGATAAGTAAATTGTTGCCCAATCTCAATAATAACCCAAATAATAGATAGAATAATGATATATTTCATTATATACGAAGTGCATATACTCCATCTTCGAAGAATAAAATAGATAAATAAAATCCAAGTATATTTTATTGAGGCTTGTAAGCTCAGTAATATGGATTGATTCCAATCAATGTATGCAGGAATAAAAGAAAGGAACATTGTAATAATTGTCCATTTTAAAACTCCTGCAAATTCCCATTTATACGATTTCCATTCTGTCGATTTATCAAAAAGTAAGATTAGGCAATAAATAAACACTAAAGGATATGCCCATCGGGTTCCCCATGGGTTTATATCTAACGCTAAATTTGACCAAAAACAAATTCCTATTAATAAGCTGAAAATAAATAGGATTTTTTTGGGAAATGATAATTTCTCTAACAATACTTTTCCGCTCATAAATTACTCACCGAAAAATAGCCGTTTTAAATGTGGACTAATGATTATTACCTTATAAAGCAATAGAGATAATACAATAGCAATAATAGATATAACGGCTGAATAAATTATTTGCAATACGATTGAAGTTACTGCGTTTTGCACAATAATGAACTCACCTATAGCAGGAATTTGAATAACAAACATTATATGCAACATGTAAATTGGGAGAGTCATTCTTCCTAAATGGGATAGCAAAGGTCTGAATCTTGCCAATAAATCTTTTGCAAATATATGGAAGACTATGAATGACCCCATAATAGCCAAGAATGTAGTACTATGAATATAGATGAGTTCCCAAAATTTTCCGTATTCTAATAAATATCTACAGGAAAATACTCCTACAAATAATATTAAAGCCGAAGAATAAAACCAATCACTATAGATGCATGCATTAAACAGGAATTTGTGTTTACGAAGTAATATACCTACAAAAAATGGAATGAAAGCACCAACAAACCTTCCTAAAGAAATTCCATAAAGATGCCATTCTTGTGCATGGAATATACGTAATAGGACATATACAATACCCATGATTATAATATCAATAATCAAAAATCTTTTAGGGTTAATTTTTTCCAGTAATGTTATTAATAGAAAACCGACTATTGATATTTGGAATAAGCATAGTAAAAACCAATATCCTATAGCACCACGCACCAAATACACAAGCCAAATTGTACAAATCCATGGCAGAAGTAAACGTATGATTTTTTTCTTTGTAAATGATAGGAAATCACTCCATTGATACGCTTTATACATCAAAAAACCTGATACCATAAAAAATAATGGCATATGGAAAGAATAGATAAGTTGCCAAATCGCCCCCCCCCATTTTAACATTTATTGTCTGTTCGGGATGAAAATTGCAAACAGCGTTGTAGTCATCATAGTTCCATGCAATTGCATGTCCCATAACCATCAGGAAAATAGCAAGCCCTTTAATGGCATCAATATATTCAATTCTTTGTTTCATATAAAGTGATATTCATTTTTAGGATTATAACAAAAATTCTTTTTCTCACGATATCCGATTATTTTGGCTGGAACCCCACCAACAATAGCATAGGGCGGAACATCCTTTGTAACTACTGCGCCAGAAGCTATCACAGCACCTTTACCAACTGTAACTCCGGGCAATATAATGGAACGTGAACAAATCCACGAGTAAGCTCCCAATGTTACGGAAGCACCAATAACATGAAAATCATCCGAGTTATAATCATGATGAAGTGTCCAAATTAATACATGACTGGCTATTACGCATCCTTCTTCTATACGCAATCCTTTACGTGCATCGAGCATAACATGTTTGCCGATTGAATTTTTTCCTACTACAACAAGATTCTGAGGAGAACGTAATTCCAAACACCTGTACATATAAACATCTTTTCCTATTTTGGCTTTAAATAGCCGGGTATACATAAAGTACCTTATATGACGACACAATATCATAGGGATTATGTCATTTAAGATAAGTTCATATACAGAGTTTCTCCAAATGAGAAGTTCATGCTTACATGATTTAAATAATTCAAACATAGTATTTATCTTAAAAGGAGTATTCGTTTAATAGCTGATTTTATCTGCATTTTTGTAAGTTGCCACTGTGTCATTTTGTTTTCATGTTCCAGATTAACGTTGAATAGTTTCTCCACAAGCTGTCCATAAGGTATATTGTCATTTGCATATATAGCCTTTCTTTTAGCTGGAATATTCCGATTTGTTGGCAAAAGTGCCGGTTGTACAAAAACCGATTCTACAGGAATTGCATATAAATCATAGAAAGATTCTATTTTGTTGCCAACATTTACTCCCTTCATTGTGTTACATATAAGGATACTCACTCCGTTTCTCATATTATATGAAGTGAATAATTGAGGGTATTTCTTATTTAGCCCCCATGCATCACCCACTGTCAAATCACCATATCGACCTTTGCCTCTAAACGGACAAGAATAACAGGATGGTCTTATGTTATAGCTGTAACCATCACCACTATATGCGAAACATCGATATGTGGGCGATGATTTGGCATGCCTTTCAACATGAACCGTTTTTCCTTTTGAATCTGTTATGTCGAAATTTACAACACCTCCCATAAACCAAGGAAAAAACCGTTTGCTGCGAAAACGTAAATTAGACAATTTGCCATTAAACAAATTTTCCCAATATTCCACTTCTAACGCCACCAATTTAGAACTGAATACACCATGACAAACGATATCAATAGTCAGTAGTGTTTCATAAGGTTTTCGAAGAAAAGCTTTTAAACCGGCAATTTGGCAAGGTGTACCGATATATAAAACATTTTTTTATCATTCAATAACGATTTTACCTCTGAATAGGTATTTCTTGTTTCACTCTGGAGATATTTTGAGTTTCTCATTTTTCAATCATACTTGCGCTATCTGCACAAACATGATTTGCTTTCCATTCAGACTCATTAAGAACGACTCCAAAAGAGACACCATTATCTTGACTACAATCCTTTGAAAGATATGTACACAACCCTACAGTCGCACTATTTAAAGTCAGGTTTCTATCCTTGGTTGTAACCAAATATGCGAAACCTTCTGGATTCATGTTTTCTTGATGACTTTCACTTATCATTGGACATATCACATCACATAATCCACATTGGATACATTTTTCTTCATCAAGAATTGGGTATAAAAAGCCCTCCTTATCAGGTTGCATCGTGAGTGCCTTATGGGAACAAGCTTGGGTACATGCACCACAACCTGAACAGAGCTTCTTGTTTTGCTTAAATGGATAACAGTTCATCGTGATTTAACTAATATATTCATTCAATTTGTTAGCCATCCGTAAAGGAAGGTATCTATAAATTAGATATGTTTTTTTCGCATGAATGGTGCTATTGGTATATGGTATAAAATGAAGCCCCTTTTCACCACATTTAGAAAGCATTCTGTCAATACGAGCGTCATATCTAAAATCATAATTAAAAGTAGACAACGTTTCATAATACGCAATAACTCTTCTGATTCCTTCGTTTAATGATGTTTGAAAACAAACTTCTGGGACAGCCTCTTTGATTTTTTGATTGTTAAATATTGCGTTAAGGCTTCTATCGCCTATAAGTTCATTTTTATATTCTGGCAAGTATTTTATAATCAATGATGTTGGAAGATCCACAAAATTAGGTTTAATTTTTAGTTCTTCATAAATAGTGAATAATACATCTTTCCATTGATAGCAATAATCACTCGTTATATGGAAATCCTCATTTGTGGCTTTAGGATTGAGAAATAAGCCGACTAAAGCCTTTGCAAAATCTTCACTATAAGTAAGTGTACAATAATTTGTTCCACCATTCCATACGAACATTGGTTTACCACTTTTAATGCGCTCTATAATTGTACGGTGGAAACGATATGCTGGTGCTATTCCCCATGGAATACGCTCATTATTGTATGTAATATATGGCCTTACAATTGTATAATAACAATCACATCGTTTCGACATTTCGATGAGTTGTTGTTCAGCTTCATACTTCTTTATACTATAGTTCCAAAGTTTATTGGGCTTGCCACATTTTTCGGTCAAAGCTTCTGTTGCTTCATTATTATGGCAATATACACAGGCTGAAGAAATAAAAATATATTGTGTACAACGTTTTGATAATATAGGGAATAAACTTGATATATTTTCTTTAGTCCTAGAATAGAAATCAACTATGACATCGAAAGTTTCTTTACTCAATACAGCATCAACCGTTTTGGGAAATCTTAAGTCTGAAATGTACACACTAACCTCCTTATCAACATTGACGTTATTTTTACCTCTATTCAGTATAGACACTGAGTATCTATGCAGTATTGAACATTTTAAGACTTCAGAACTAAGAGTACCTGTTCCACCCAACAATAAAATCTTCATATATCTTTATGAAATATTTAATTATAATATTTATTACAACTTATTTTCTAAATCGGTTAATGAATTGAGAAGCCTTCATCTTCACAAAATTGCGTTCATTTGAAGTACATCCAATCCAATAGATTACAAAAAGAGATGATACCAAGCTACCCAATATTACAACAATTAGCCGAACTATAGGCTGCATAATTTCATGGTATAATATAAGTGGAATGATACTAGAAATTATACCTGTAATAATCACATTAAGTAGGACCTTTTTCAAATATTGATTAAATGATATTCCTAATTTTTCATTCAATATTATTAAGCGAATAACCAAACAGCCTACAGAAATTATAATCGCAATAATAACAGTACATTCTGGTGGATTTCCTAAATATAGAAATAGATAGGATAATGGGAAATTTAACAGATTAAAACCTCCTGCAAGTAAACTATATCTTTTTATATCCCCCGTTGCAAGTATAGCAGTAATCAGTGGATAGGATATCGCATCTGTCAATGCCAAGAACAGCATTAATCGTACGAATATCAGTGCATGTTCTGGTATATGTCCCAGCCACAAAGTTAAAATCGTATCTGTTTCAATAATGATAGGCAATGATAGGATATAAAGCAAAAAGAATGAATATCTCGAACCACGAAACAATAAGCTTTTTAAATAGTTCTTATCTTGTGACGCATAAGACTTTATTATTTGAGGATTTAATGCTGTCATAAAATTACTAACAAACCCTTGTACTGCATTATTTACTTGTATGGCTATTCCACGAGCGGCATTGACTATCGGACCACAGAACAAATTTATTATGACATTAACTCCTTGATCGCGTAATATTCCTGCAGATGCTCCGATAAAATTCCAACCGGCAAAACTGAACATCCGTTTTAATAACTCTTTATCAAATATGAAATGATAAGCGCATTCTTTAAAATGCCGTTTGCAATATGCCCCATAAGTCAAACGGACTATCAAAGCAACCGAACACATTAGGATGGCATAGAATATTAGTTTGTCTATGGGGGAAATCACAATCAAGAAAGCAATCACCAGCTTTCCTATCGCTTCCAAGATGCTGATATAAGCGAAAGCTGACATTCGCTCATGAGCGATAATACTTGCATTGTATGGAACGCTAATCAAATTAATTGCAAACGTTAAGATAGAAAACTGGAATACCCAGTTCGCGGCCTGCATTCTTGAATCAGGAATATTCATCTTCACGTTTAAGAACCATATGCCTATAGCTTCAGCCACTACAATAATTAATATAGCTAACCCCATCTGAATAGTAACAGATGAGGAGAATATTTTTTTAAGATTCTCCTGATTGTCTTTTCCTAATTCGTAAGTGATAAATCGAGTAATAGCAGCAGATAGCGAACCTGATAGCATGGAAAACATAACCACTACTCCGCCTACGACATTGTAAATACCGAAATCTTCTACGCCCAAGGCATTCAACACGACACGGGACGTATAGAGACTGACTGCCATCATAAAAAGCATTCGGAAATACAAAAGAAGCGTGTTCTTGGCAATTCTCTTATTTTTTCGGAACTATTTACCACGATACAGAAAATGGATAGTTAATAGGAAACGCTTTCTAATCAAAATTATTCACAGATATGTAAAATCCGTAATGTTTTGCTAAATAGAACAGTTGCCGCCAAAACAATTAATGGCGAACAATATAAGTACATTTCTTGCCACATATTGGACAAATACTTGTTTGCCACAGAAAAAATGTCATGAATAACGGGTGTAATATGTATATATATAAAGAATCCTTTTCCCCTAATTTAGAAAAAACATTGACTTTTGACTGCTTTAAAGACAAAAACAATAAGAATAATGAAACGGCTAAGAATGTAGAACTGATATAATGGTCTCTTGTTGTATTCATATCAAACCAAGTAAGTAATCTATCCTCAGCTAAAGATGTTAACGAAAACAGAATCCCCCCCTCGACGCTAATATTTGTAAATTGTCAAAATTCAATACACGACTTTTATGTCGTTTTAGCAACATTCCTATCGTGAAATAGGGAAGTCCAACACATGTAAAATTACGTACATAATAGAAAGGAAACTCTTTATGCCATAGAACCAGACTATATTTACCCAAAATTCGATACATATTCATTATTTAGATTAATAATTCATTCACCGGCATTGCTACCCCATTCAAATATCCCGATGCCCTTTCCACGAGTTTTATTCCGTCTCTCTGAACAATTGCCGATGGTTTGGGACAGGAGTATGTTATTAAGCATATGACCATTTTTACTGATTATGATTCACTATAATTTTTTATTCGTTGTGTGAAACCGGGCGTTTACAGCGAATTTGTCGGGACTGTTCAAAATGACAAATTTACAAACGTGACTGGCGGACCACCCTTTATGGCAGTTTCACTAATACCTTGTTTCCGGATACCTTTGTTCCTGTGACATCGCCTTTCATGCTGATTTCTATATCAGAGTATTGCGGTTCGATCATCATTGTGCCGTCAATGGCAATGACACCCCACTGGCTGTAATTCTTCTCCACGGCGCAATACCTGCCTATGGGAGGCCTGACACTGCGGTATATCGGAGGAATGGTGATACGCTCACCGACTTTCAGCCCCCATTTCATCCCTGAACGGAACGGGACAGCCTCGCCCGACTTCTCCAGAAGCAGCCGCCTCTTTTCCAATTTCTCGGATTCCGCCATATTCCGCATCTCCCTCGCACGTTTTACCAGTCGTTCCATCTCGGCCAAACATCTCTCTCCCTCCTCTGCCGAGATGTGACATCCGATGTATTTTTTTCCCCACCCTCTGTCACATGATAGTATTTTCCTCCGCTGTCCGTCACGATGATGCTTCCGTCCGCCAGCCATCGGTATATCCAATAGAAACTGTCATGGTCGCCACCGAGAAGACAGGCATATCCCCATGGAAAACCAGCCATATGCGGATCGTCAATATAGCATTGGACGGAAGCATTATAATCAAAAATCGCCACATAGAACTTGTGGTCATAAATATAGCCGCCGCTCAGGTTCAGTTTGCTTGCATACAGATTTTTTGTACGGCTGTAATACATGCGTCCGACTTTCAACATCTCCACATCCCCGAAACGCCTCACCTCGGGTTTTTCCCTGTATGATCGCAGGTTGTAAAGATCTATATAATCAGACCTGCCGTTCGGTTTCTGCACGGTCAGGAAATTGTTTCTCATGAATTTCATGGACAGGCAATGCCCTTCCTTCCTTATGATCTCACCGCAGGCGTTTACCAGTCCGCAGTTCTTGTCCACAAACCTCACCGCTGCCATGTCATGCCGGATGTCGAAGACTGTGACGAATACCGGGTCCGTCATCTTTTTTCTTCCCCTGCGCAGCCCCCATAGCCCACTGTCCCTGTCCTGCCATGCTTTAAGTTCCGGACTCTTGCAGGGATTCGGAGTTTTTGCAAAGCTATAACGGAAAGCAAGCTGTCATGGGAAACGATCACTTCCATACCGAAGTCCTGACATGAATCTTCCGCGGTGACAGTTTCCGGACTTGTCCCGTTTCCATGCCGAACGGTCCGTATTCCCTTTCCTGCCATATCCCCGCGGAACATCGCCTCCCAGTCCCATGCCATGGTGGGCAGACCGAACACACGGTAGAGCCCCACATTATCTATCAGCACACATGTCTCCTTTCCGACTGATTTTCTCAGTCCGCGCCCGGCCTGTTGCAGATATTTGGCCAGTGAGAGTGTCGGGCGTGCCATCTGCACGAACTCCACATCGGGGCAGTCAAATCCCTCGCTGAAAACGTCCACATTTACCAGTACCTTTATTCTGCCTGTTTTGAAATCCCCCACCATCCGTCCGCGTTCAGCAGTCGGTGTGTGACTGTCTATGGCTGCGGCGTCCAGTCCTTTTCCACTGTAATACGCCGCGATGTTCCGCGCATGGTCAATACTGACGGCATAAACAATCCCCTTCTTCCCGTCCGCATACTCCAGAACGCTCCGGTATAACCGTTCGATGCTTGTGTGGCGATTCAGTACATCATTCATCTCCCTTATCTGGTAATCACCGTCGGCACCGCGTTTTTCCAGCGAGTCTATCAACCGTTGCTCCCTGCTGTTTGCACGTATCGAGACATAATCAAATGACGACAGCCACCCTTTCCTTATAAACTCCGCCACGCTCCATGAGCATACCAGCGAGTCGAAAAGGTCCGTGAACCCGGTACGTCCCATCCGGCAGGGAGTAGCGGTAAGTCCGAGAAACTTCGCTTCCGGAAACTTGCTCCACAACATTCGGTAAGTCCTTGCCTGTGCATGATGCGCCTCGTCGATGATGACCAATTCCGGTTTTTCCACCACATCATTGTAATGCCGTGTGAGCCATTGTATGGACATCACCCTGATGCGCCCGTCAGTCAGACTTGTTCCGTATTTTGCAACGGTCTCTTCTATCTGTTCCACAAGTTCCCTGCGGTGTGCGACGATCCAGACCGTCCTCTTTCCATCAGTGAGAAAACTGCTTACCACCGCCGCCAATACATGGGTCTTGCCGGTGCCTGTAGGCATCTGCACCATCACGCTGCAGCGCGTCCGCCATTCCTCCGAGAGACGCTGTATAATATCTTCCTGATAGTCATGCAGACATACAATTTTTGCCATATAGTTTTCGATTAAAACTCCGGGAACAAGCGCTCTCGTTCCCGGAGCTCCCCTGCACTTTTCACAAAGGACAAGGGTTCTGATCTAACATTAGTGCCGGCTATGTTCCATTTCCGGCCGGCAGACGGAAATAACAGGCTGCAAAAACAAAGTTTTTAACTGCTAAATTACTAAGGACCCTCATCGAGAAGGATCGTTAAGAACAGCCCGTTTTACTAATAGGCATTCTTCTCGCCACGGAAGACATTCGCCACCGTCCTGTACATGATGTAAAGGTCCAGACCGAAGCTCCAGTGCTCCAAATACCAGATATCACCACGGATACGGCCCTCCATGTCTTTTATTTCCTTCGTTTCCCACGGAAACCCGTAACCTGGCTCCATCCCGTTATACCCGGTTTCACAAAATGCCGCACCATATATTTATTGATCAACCTTGAATATTCCTGCGTATGGAGAAGCATGTGAGGACGAGGCCCCACGATACTCATATCCCCCAACAGCACATTGATAAACTGGGGCAGCTCATCTATATTCGTCTTACGCATTATATTGCCCCAGCGAGTCTTGCGGGGATCATGCTCTGTGGCCTGTATCCTGTCGGCATCTGCATTTACTTTCATACTGCGGAACTTGTAACAATAAAACTCCCTGCCGTTCAGCCCGTTCCGTTTCTGGCGGAAGAACAGCGGGCCGGGCATGGTCAATCCGGTCACTATCGCCACCACAATCAGAATAATCGGAAAAAGCGTACAAAGGAACACCGATGAGACTACTATGTCAAAGGTTCTTTTCAGCAGGCGGTTCCCCGGCCAACTTAAGGGATCGGGGCGAAGGCCCAGGTAAGGGACGTTCCCCATGATGTTGAACGACATACGGTGGTGGAGATAATTGCGCACATTGGGCACACTGAAGAAATGTACCAGATGGTTCTCGCAGTAATCAATCAGAGAAACAATGACCTCTCTGTCTTTTGAGGGCAGGCAGCAGAACAGGTAATGTACATAATCATGTTTCTCCAGATATTCCTGTACCTGCGCCAGCTGGCCCAAATACGGACATTCTACCGGAAAAGCAGGATTCGCCTGACCGTCAAAATAGCCCACGACCGAATAACCTGTATCTTCACTGCCCGACATCTCATGGTAGATTTCCAAGTTGTTGTCCGTACTTCCTACCAGTACCACAAAACGCGTATGTTTCTTGCTCATACGGTAAAGCCTGATGAGAAGACGAAGAGTGAAACGGAACGAAACAAGACACAGAAACAGGAGAAAAAGGTACTCCAGCATGAACAGGGAGGCTATATCCGCATACTTTCCTACAGAAAGGACCAGACCGCCCAGGAGGACAAACAGGAACATATTCTCGAGCACACGTTTCCATATCTGAAGGGAATGCACTTTCCTCCGGTGAAGCACTACTCCTGAATGGATGGCGCAAAGGGCGTAACATAACATCAGTGTAAGCATGACTTGCAGAACGGTGGTTCCACCAACCTGCAGGCTATCCCACTGCATCTCATTGGACAGCTTGCTGAAAAGCAGGAATAGCAGACCGCAAAGAAAGGTCTCGGTGACAATCACAAAGGTCTCGATCAAGTGGTTGTAGGATGCTAATTTGTCTTTCATGGTAGGTTGTTATTATCAGATCACATTATAAAAGTGATCTCCTGTTATTTTTTCATACCATATCCATAGCCGTAACCATACTTATGACCATATCCATAGCCATACTTATGACCATACCCATAGCCACTCTTTCTTGAATTCAAATCAATGCTATTAATAACCGTAGCCAATTTATCGAATTTCTTCTGATCCCGCAGCACATTAATATACTGATACCCCAACTTCGGAGTAACATCTGCACGACACACATACACGCACATATCAGCCACACGACTGGCAATAGCAGTATCGGTCACAATAGCAATAGGAGCCGTATCAAGAATAATGTAATCGTAACGCTCTTTCAATTTCTCTATTGCATCTTCCAGCACCGTACGCGCCATCAACTCTGTAGGATTGGGAGGAATAGGACCACCCGGAAGAATATCAAGATTAGGACTTACATCCGAATGTTGTATCATATCAAAAAGATTGGTATGCTCGGGATCAGCCAAATAATTGGTAATACCTTCCGTGCGATGGGACAGATTAAAAACCTTGTTCAGCCCAGGCTTGCGGATATCCAAACCCACAATAACAACTTTCTTACCCATATAGGCCAGACTGACTGCCGTATTGCCAGCAATAAAAGATTTACCTTCACCCGGCTGTGTGGATGTAAAAAGCACCACTTTCTGACTGGCACCAAACATGAACAACATATTGGTACGCAGACCACGAAAAGCCTCCTCCATCATACCATTCTGATTCTCCTGAACCACAATGGCACCTTTCTCCGGCTTCTTACTTAAAGGAAGTTCACCCAAAATAGGAACATCCGTTATCTTCTCCACATCCTCGGCATTCTCTATCTTATATTTTAATAAATCCTTCAAATAAATAAGACCTACAGGAATACCCATACCCAATACAAGAGCGGCCAACATAACAACCATCTTCTTAGGAGAAACCGGCTTTTTACTAGGAAGAGCAGCTTTGATGATACGTCCGTTATTAGCAGTGGATGCCAGGGTTATTGCGTTTTCCTCACGCTTCTGAAGCAACATAATGTAAAGGGTCGCCTTGATTTCCTGCTGGCGGGAGATAGTAAGAAATTCTTTCTCCTGCTGCGGCGCACTGCTGATCCTGCCTTCAAACTTCCGTGCCTGACGTTCAAGGTTGGACTGCGCTATCTGCAACCCTCTCAGTACACTGTTCACGGTAGTCTGCACATTGTGCCGCATGGACTCGATGCCCGTATTGATATTGATTACCGCAGGATTGTTTTCGGAAGAGGTACGAAGCAAACGCTTGCGTTCGATCAGCATCGTGTTATATTGGTTGATGATAGAACCCAAATTCTGATCCTGCAACCCTACATTAGCGGGAATCACCTCGTTTGCATTCTTCGGGTTGTTCACATAATTACGCAAAGACTCCACCAGTCTCAACTGGGTAGCATTCTCGGTCAGCTGCTGTTCATATTTCGAACTCTCCTCCAAAGCCAGACGGGCATCGCTGGTCAAATCGGTCAATCCGGAGCGTTGCTTGAAATCGGCAAGTTCCGTTTCGGCAGTACCTAACTCCCGATTGATAATGCCAATACGTTCGTCTATAAACTCTGCAGATTTTTGAGCCACTTCATTCTTCTCGTCATTCGCGTCCAGATTATAAAAGTCAACCAAACAATTGATGAAATCGATACCGCGCTGCTTTACCGTATTCTGCAAGCTGATGGCAGCAATTGTGGTAGTCTTCGAAGTGGGTTCCACTGACAAATTCTCTACATAACTTTCCGTCACATCTGTAGGAGAATTAACGTATGCCACCAGATTCATATCTTCTTCCAAAGGCGGGACCGAGTCATTCTTTGTAAAACTGAAAACTCCTACTGGAGTGGGGAAAACAGCCGGAATACTGTCAAAACTTACCTCAGCCTCCTGCTTCTCCTCGTCAAGCATATATTCCACTTTTACATCCAATTTTCCATTCATGGTGTATTTTAGATGAAGCTCGACTCCTTCTTCCAGATTGTCTGCCTCTTCAGGAGTCATATAAACTTTTACCGGAGTGGACTTATATAAAGGAGTGTTATAGCCGAACATACGTTCCTCAGCCACTGAAATATACAAATTCAAATGATTCACCACCTTTTTAATCAAGGTTCTTGACTTCAGGATTTCCACCTCATTGTCAAAATTGTTAGTCATGGAGAACATACCCAGATCCTGAAGGGCTCCCATAGGATTATTGCTGCTTCCACTTTTCTTGTCACCTTCTTTGATGAGTACGGCCGCATCAACATTATAGACGGGGGCCTGATAGCGGAGATAGATGAAAGCAGATATAATACAAACCAGCACACTGGCTACAAACCACGGCCAATAGGCAAAATATTTAAAAAACAAGGCATAAAGATCAACGTTCTCCTCACGTTGCTCGGTACCCGAAGGGGTGTTCTTCTGTTCGTCAGTCATATCAACAGTTTGTAATCAACAATTATATTTATGAGTTTTATTTCAAGATGGTTGCCAGAAGGCTTGCAAGAGATACCAAAATGGATGTAGCACTGATCCACATGCTGGTGCTGCTGCCAATGTCCGAGTTCTTGGCTTTTGTCTTATTGGGCGTTACATAGATGATATCGTTCTGGCGCAGGTAGTAATAGGGAGATACAACCAGCTCTGCATTATTAAGATTCAAATTGATAATCTCACGCTTGCCTTTTGCATCCTCACGAATCAGTTTCACATTGTCACGGACGCCATAAACAGTCATATCTCCCGCCATGGCAAGGGCTTCAAGGATATTTACCTTTTCATTTCCTACGGTAAAAGTACCCGGACGGTTCACCTCTCCCAATACCGAAATTTTGTAATTTGCCATACGGACTGTAACGATAGGGCTCTCTTTCAGATAGGGCTGCAATTGCTCACGGATCAAATCTTCCGCCTCGTTTTTCGTAAGGCCGCCTACCTTCAGACGACCGATAACGGGGAAATCTATCTCACCCTTGTTATTTACCAGGTACTGCTGGAGAGTGGGTTGTGTGGTAGTATTAATATTGGTCAGGGCTGCATTCAGAGGAGTCTGTACCGTCAGGTTAAAAGGAGCGGCAGCCTGAGGGTCACTCGTGTTCACAGTTATACTCAGCAGATCTATATGTCATTGATGTTAATTTTAGTAAGATTATGCGTCAACAATCATGGAGATAACAAGTGAGCGTCATACTCCTTGTTGCCGGACATCAGCCGCTTCATTGTAGTTGAGACATATTCCTCCACGTTGAGTCCTACGTTTTGCAAGTTTCAAAGAGTGTCCAAAAAGTCAATGCCGTTTCCACACTTTTCTGTTAGTATTAAATTAATATATAATATATTAAATAAGTAAATATTTCACAAAAAACATTATCAAATCCAATTGGTTTAACTATTGACATACGGCTGCCTGAATAGAATCGACCGTTTCAAATAAAGAAGGAGCGGAAAAATTGGAAATGAAAGTCACAGGCAGTTCTGTCAGATAAGTTGTATATACTCGGGATCAACCTCCACTCCCACGGAAAGAAATCCTTCCAGTTCGACAAGCAGACGTTTGACCTTGGAGCCCCGTGTCGTGAGCAGCCTTCCCTCGTATCCGTTGAGCGGTCCGCCCTCAATGCGGATCTTACGCCCATACATGGTTGGGGTAATTTCTTCCGGCAGGTAATACCTGGGGGATTCAGTGGCATCCACGGCACGGATGAAACGTTCCATGTCCCTATCAGCTACCGTCATTGGCTCGCGCCACGTGCCACGCAGCCAGCGATATTGGAGGGTAGGTGTCTTTTCCACGACGGCGTCAAGGTTGTTTTGTGTCTCATGCACGAAGAGCAAGTCCTGTATGAAGGGCACTTCCTCACGGATACGTATTCCCTTGCGGGTGACCAAGTGCCATTTCATAGGAACGAAAACCTCCATCTTCATTCCTTCCAACAGCTTATAAGCGGGTACTTTGGCGTTTGCCCTTTTCAAGTCGCGCATTACGTACCACCTCATTCCTTTTTCGATCCTTGTAAATGCCGCCATTTCGCTTCAGGACATATTTATCAATCCTGCAAGATTGTGAATATTTCTATCAATCAGGCAGTTATAAATACAGTTCGTAAAAGTTCGGGATTTCTCCCTGTTCTTGTTCCATTGCTTCATTCCCGATCAAAAATCTGCGTCTGTTTGCCATTATATCTGGCGGATTTTCAGGTGCGTTTGCACCTGCTTCTGTTGCGCTTCTCTTCGTAAGAGATGAACAATGCGATATATATGAATAAAACAGTCTGATAATAAACACTTTGCATTCTTCTAAAAAACAGTTCGCTCAACAATCCGTTTTGCGGTTTCAAGGATCGGTCCGTGTCCTATTGTTGTTTTTTTACTCATTTTGTGGTTATTCTCAATATTTTTCGTAATTTTGCATCCGATTATTCATCTCTTACGAAGAGATCATAATTTTTGCTTAACATTTTATCATTCCCTGAACATTCTTACATCCAAGATTATTCCGTGAACAAGTATTCCTTATTCAGGAAATTCTTTTTTCACTTCTCTTGCAAAGAAAGCGTCTATCCGCTCAATATATTATTCCCTGCATAAGGAATTTAAAATCAATCTGTTCGCCTTATCAATAGTGGCAGTGTCCAATGAAGCCAGATAGATCCTCGTTGTGTTTTCCGAATCATGTCCCATACCTTCGCTGATTACGGAAATCGGAATATTCTTACTCCGGGCCGCACTGGCCCAGGAATGGCGTGCGACGTAATGGGTCAGGGGGACGGACAGGCCTAGTTCTTTCCCAATGGCTTTCAAATATCTGTTGATACGATGAGATGCGTTGATATATTGCTTTCTCTCGTCCATGCCTGGTCTGGCGATAATGGGAAGAAGGTACGGGGAGCCGGGAATATTGTAACGGTCCACGATCTCCTGCATGCACGGCTCCCATTTTACAAAAAGTTGTTGACCGGTTTTTTTCCGCCGGTATGAGAGGATGCCGTTGTCGAGATCCTTCTTTTTCAGGAACACCATATCGATCATGGACATCCCCCTTGTGTAAAAACTGAGAAGCAGCATGTCCCTTGCAAACCTCTTGGCCGGATGAAGTGACAGGTCCAATGTTATGAGCTGTTTTATCACACGCAGGGGACGGCCCGCTTCATTGTCCTCTCGACTCCCGTATAGACATGTTTGAAGGGGAAGCGCTGGATAACGAGTTCTTTTTCCACGGCACGGTTATATACCGCCCGCAGGTTGCGCATGTAAAAAGAGATGGTATTCATGGAAACCCCGCCTGATTTCAGCCACGCCTCGTATGCGATCATCAGGTCGGAATCCATATCACAGGGCGGTATGTCCCTTCCCTCCATGAAACGCATGAAACTGTTAAGGGTAGAGGTGTAGGTCTCGCTTGTCCGTATCTTGCCCAGGCGTTTCAGACCGTTGGTGACCTCCCGCATAAATACGGAAAAAGACAGCCCGCAATGTCCATCGTAAAAGGCAGAGGTTACATCATCGGCGGTGAAAGTACCTCCCTTCCGTTCCAGAGCTGTGATGACATTCTCCAGACGGTCGGTATCTTCCGCTATTTTTTTATCCAATAGCAATAGATATTGTCGTCTGTCCTCATCGGATGGCGCGATGACAATCCGGGAATACCGTTTGCTCCACTCGGCAGGAAACAGCTTGTAGGAAGTGTTGATCTGCCTTGCCACACGTCCGTGAATCACTTGATAATAAACCGTACCCTCTCTGCCATCCACAGAAGAAGGTCTGAATTTAATTTTTACTGTAGCCATAAACTCTCTGATTTAAAATTATACAGAATGCAAAAGCGGTCTATATCACAGAAAGCCGCCTCCGGAGCATATTCTCCCAAAGTGTCCAATGTCCGGAAATAGTTCTTGCGGGTGGACTCTCTGATGCAGGTATCCATACATATGTCAGAGAAAAAATCGACAAAGGTGACATAGTGCTTGTCAGGTTCCCCTTCAGGCAGCATCGCCTTGACCTTGTCATAGTACCCTCCCAGATATTTTTCTTTCCGGGGAAGTTCTCCGTTCCCCTCACACAAGTCGGATATCGAGAGGGTGAATTCATCTCCTCCCAATAGTATATATACGTTTCCCTTAATATCACCCTTCCCGAATTGGAGAAGGTGGCTTTTTATACAATCACGCAGCCGGCCGCCCAGAATATTTAATGAATCCATTTTTAGAAACAAAAATAGTCCTTTTCATCGTGTTTCCAACAAAAACATCCCAACAGGTCATAAATTCGTTCTACGATCTTCCGATTGTGAGATGAGGGGTTAAATTCCATAGTCGTTTTGCTCTGCATGGGGCTAAAAACGGGCAAAAAAACAGGTACTGGAAGTTTTCCTGTACCTGTTGTCGTATTGGCTTGCCTTGAAAAAGAAAATTTTAATCAGCCAGTCTAAGAATGGAGTTGAAGGTTGTCTTGACTTTATTACCCGAATTGTCCCTTATCGGAATGGGGTCGCTCCAAGACATGCCGTCATTAGAGGATGAAATATATCCGTCTTCCCCGACCACAACGAATTTTCCATCTGAATATGTGACAGACTTCCATTTGCTCGTTCCGGTCATGAAAGCAGTTCCCCAGATTGTTCCATTTGTGGATGTGGAGATATATCCATCATCTCCGACAACGACAAATACTCCGTTTCCAAAAGCCATAGAATTGCATGTTCTCAGTCCTCCCGTGGAACGTGATGTCCATGTGATTCCATCTACCAACCTATACACCGTGCCATTCTTGAATGCCCAGAAAGCATCCTGCGCAAAAATTACACCTTTCAATATACCGATTCCGAGACCCGCCACATCATAACCGCTCCATGAAACCGCATCAGTTGAGACGGCCGATATCAATTGCTGGTTGCTGTAACTCCCCACAGCGACGTATTTACAATTGCCATGGGCTACACCATAATACGTGTTGAAATAACTGGTGCTGCTAAATTTAGGGGCAAATGACCAGTTATCCCCGTCATTTGATATAGCAATGGATGAATAGGGGTCGAAATCGTCAACGTTCCTTAGTCCGGCTGCTACAAACTTACCGCTCGCATATATGATTGTCTTGCAGTTTGTAGCAAAGCCGTTTTCGGGGACAACCAATCTTTTAGGAGTACTCGTCTGCCGAACTGGTAACATACCCGCTTAAGCCCCATTATTGCCTTTGGATGCTCCAACCGCAACATATTTGCCGTTTCCGTAAGCTACCGAATACCAATCAGAGGTACCGATCACATAACTTTCACCCCGGAAAGTATAACACCATTATTTCCCGTGAGCACATAATCCGAGATGGAGAGCGGAGATTCAAAATTTGCTGTAATAGTACTGTTGGGATTATTCGCTTATATTTCGCTATCTTTGTTACCTGAATTAACTTTTAATCAAAAACGAATAAAAATAATGCTTTCTTTGAAATGAAGCCCCGGTGCATCACTGCAGCGGGACTTCTCCACCTTAAATTCATCTTATGTCATTTTAATGAATTACATTTCTATTCCGGTATCCGTTGTCAATTCCTTTATCCGGGCCATCTGCCTGTCCAGAAAATAATCTGTATACAGACTGTATGTTTCGTTTTCATAGAAACTGATTAGCCCTTTGCGGTAATTCAAAATATCGGCATCCTTCGATGAGTAGACCGGTATGAGTCCGGCATTCACCATGACGATACTTTCCACAAGGCGTGCCATACGTTTGTTGCAGTCAATGAAGGCTGTATTCGTGCAATATTGCAATGAAGATACACTGCGTTCAAGGGGATTCTCCAGCTCCGTCTGCCGGTAAAGCACCTCGCTTAGCTTGAAACGTATCTCATATACATCCCGAGGAGGTACATAATCAATTCCGGATATTCTTACCGGACGTGTGCGGAACTGGCCGGCTTCCTCATCGGAAACCAGGCCGGAAGACAGCCCGGAATCTAGCCGGAGCAGAGTACGCTCATCTATTATCTCAGTATTCTTCCCTTTATGGATATACTCCATTTCAGAAACAAAAAGATTATGCAAGTTTTTCAGCATTTTGGCATTCTCGTACTGCTTTTCTGATGTTATGCCGTCCTTCAGCAAAGCCTCTGTTTCGACGTATGTGTATGTATTTCCTTCAATCTTTCCTGAATAATAGACCATACAACTGCCAGATTCCGGATATCGGAAGAAGTCAAATCCGATAATTTTGAAAGCGGAGATTGAAGTATCTGCTCTGCTTTTCGCAACTGATTGTCTGTAAAAATACTCATCTTATTTTTTATTACATCCAACTCTGTGGAACAATATGTAAATAATTAGTTGTTTCATCCCAGATATAGCCTCCTGTATAATTACAGTTGAACAGATAATCCGCATCACATCGGAGCAATACCCATTCATCAGAATTTTCAGCTCTCCAATACAAATGTACGATTGCTCCTGCATATCCAACTCCTCCGTATTGTGGATCCAATCTTTTAACTGGAAATGTACAACTCATAATACCCTTCCAGAAACGTGTTCCTGCCGGAATGTCCACAGAAACCTTACCGATTTCATCTCTCCATTCCTCATCGTTTACCGCACCCTGTCTTTTTATACTTGGTCTATATGAATTGGACTTCAGCTTGAACTCACGTTCCCAGACCGCTTTTATTTCGCCTCTCAGCGCCTTTTCTCCCCGGTTGGATAAAGTATATACCAGATTCCACGGATCATCATCAGGAACCGGATATGCAAGAATAGAGGTATATCCCTGTCCTTCCACTTCCATCATGCGCAATGCCGGCAAGTCGTCCGATGCAGGCGCTTTCACCTCATACAACCATTCCTCGTCCGTACTGCCATAGGAATATCCCACTGCCCTGCACCACATCGTTTCTCCTTTCTTGCGGAATAACGGCACAAGCTGGTATGTACCTGGAGCGGAAGTCACATAGCACTGGATACGTTTTCCATCCCATGCCCCATTCGTCTTGATGTCTATCGGCTGGAACTGCTCCACAATCTCATTCGTACCCGGCCTCATAAATACAAACCGTAACTCTCCCTCGCCGTTATCGCAATAGGGATTGTAAAAGGTTCCGAACACCTTGCCTTCATTCTGATAGCAGTCATAGCCGTATTCGGTATAATTGGGCCATACCTTGAAAGGATAGTCGTCCGGATTCGGGTTGAGTATAATCTGGTCCGTCTTGCCATACCGGCTCCAGTACTCCACATCGATGTCCGCCTGCTCCATGTTGACCGGGGAGTTGTAGTTTCCCGTCATCTTCAGTGTATAGGTGTATTTCATTCCCGCCTCCCATTCATGGTCCCTGTGGAACTCATAGGCATATTCCTTCCCGTCAATGGTAAAACTGACCGCCGCTTTCTGGTCATAACCGTAGACAGGGGGGAGGATTGTCTCCACCACCACCGGATCTGCATCGTTCAGATGATAGTTGCCGCCCGCCTGCAGACTTCCCCTGCTTGAGAAATCGAATATCAGGGGGGAGTTGGTTTCCCGCCTGATGTCAAGCGTCATCCTTGTGATCACATTGTCAAACCTTATGTTTGAAACAATGCCTTCTCCCATATATTCATTTTTCAGAATTTTGATGCGTACCAGGCTCATGGCATGTCTCATCTCAATATCCGCTGTCGGAATGTCCCTGGTGACCGATGCCCTTCCATACAGGATGTCGTGCTGGTCCGCCAGTTCAAAGGGGATGAGCCTGTCCCCTGCCGTCTGTCCGTTGTACGGCAGATAAGCGGCCACCTCCGCGTCGTCCTCCACCGGAGCGTCCCCGCCGGCATTCCATTTTTTGCCGTCAAAGGCATAAGGCACATTATGTACATATGGAGACTCGGCGCCGGCAGCGCTGATGAACACCCCCATCTCATGTCCCGGCAGAAACGCCTCTATGATTCCCCTTGTCTGTTGCATCGCCTGCAACGACGCGGTTATTCCGAGCTGTATCTTTTCTTCCTCATCCTTTCCCGGATCATCCCCCTTCCGGTCCGTCGTCACCCCCGGGGTGACAACCGGAGGTTCAGGTTCCGGCAGAATCTCATCCTTTTCACATGCGGATAATGCACATGTGAGTGAGGCCAACAATATATACCCTAAAATTTTCATTGTATTACTTTTTCAGTTTATAAGTATCTTACTTAAAAAGAATCGTTACCTAACAAGTAATATAGAACTTTACTTCTTTACATATTCTTTCCAGAACTGTTCCAGCCTGTCGCGGTCCAGTGTCCCGTCCTCCCTGAGAAAGCAGCCTATCATCGCTTCTATCACCGTCTTGACTCCCCTGTAACGGTGGTCCGCGGCAAATGTCCTCAGTTCCCATACCAGATCCTCGGTCAGGACAATGGTCTGGTTATACGCCTTCCCCGGTGTCCCCGCCACTTTTTTTTCTTTCATAGGTTCTGCCCCCACCATATTTTCCAGGGAAATCCCTTTCGACTTGAATTCTTTCATATTCCTTCTCCTTTATTATTTGTTCATTTTCCTGATTCTTTTAAGGAATTCCTCGGTCAGACTCCGGTAATCCCTTGCCCCGTTTGACGAGGGTGCATAATCGAAAATGCTCCGTGCATTGTACTGCGCCTCTCCCAGCGCCACATTGTTCCGTATGGTTGTCTCGAACACGCTCTCCCCCAATGTCTCTATCAGGCTCTCCCTGATGTCCACGTCCAGCTTTCTTCCCGCATTGTATTTTGTCATGAAGTAACCGAGTATGCGTACCTGTGCGCCCAGCTTCCTTCTGAGCAGGCCGATGATATAATGTATCTTCTCGATTCCTTTCATGGCGAAATAGTTCCCGTCCGTGGGTATGATCACAAAATCACTCGCCATAAGCGCGTTCTGTGTGATGATGCCCAATGAGGGAGGACAGTCTATCAGAATATGGTCATACTTCTTTTCCAGGCCTCTTATTATTTCCCTGAAAAGAAATTCCCTCCCGGGGGGTGGTGTTCATGATCACTTCCGTGGCCGCCAGGTCCAAGGATGCCGGTAGCACATCCACCCTGTCCAGCCACGTGAGAGGCTTCAGCTCCAGAGGCCTGTCCTGCATGACTTCCTGCAATACACTCTCAAGCATGACATCCTGGGGAAGACTTGCCATTTCCTCTCCGAACGCCGCCATCGTCGTGTTCGCCTGCGGGTCCGCATCTATGATACATACCTTCTTTCCGTGCAGCCGTGCGATTCCGGCCGCCAGATTCAGCAGCGAAGTGGTCTTTGCCACACCGCCCTTATGGTTTACGCATGCTGTCGTAATTGTTTTCATGATTTACCTATCTCCTTGATTATTACGCTGTAAAGATACGCATTTTTGAAATGTTTACCAAATATTTCTCTATATATTTACTTTGTAAGTATTGTACTTTAAATATATTTCACACTGTAATACTTAAATATATAAATACACATAATCATATATATTACTTATTTACTTTAATATATAAACAAGTAAATCATTCTCGAGAGCAAACGTGTTTTTCTGAAAATAAAAGTCATGCTGCAACGAATTTGCAGCCTTGTGGTATATCTTGCAGCCTTAAAGGCCCGGAGCCTGTCACATACGCACATAATAAAAAAGAACTGCGGGGATTTTTGTACGGAAAGTAAAGTAAAAAAGCCCCCGGCCTGTTAAAAAGTAACGCCAATCACTTATTAACTACACGAGCGAAGCCACGCGACCGGGGGCAAATACCCTCTGTCGTGGCTTCGTTTTTTTGTGTTTAATAAATGATTGGCTCTGCAAAGATAGAAAAATATTTGCTATGACACTGTTTGAGATTCTAAATTTTAATAGGGAGCTTCTGGAGCGTCTGGCCGGGACAGGTTACAAGCCGGACGACTATAAATATATCGACCTGTACAAGGAGTACGAGCAAATGCGCCGCAAAGGTGACAAGGTGACGTATTGTGTGGCCTTCCTCTCGGCCAGACATGGCGTTTCCGAAAGAAAGGTGTATGAGATTCTCGGGCGGTTCAAAAAGGAATGTACGTTTCATGCAGTATGAAAAGAGCGGAACTTTTGCTTTCCTGGGGGGAAGAGATGAACTTTGCATCCGAAACTTAAACACTCAATTACACGACAGAATGACTACAGCAATGAAAAAGTGCTATTACAGCCAGGCCCCGCTTCCTTTTGTGGGCCAGAAACGCATGTTCGCATCGGAGTTCAGAAAAGTCTTGAAGCGTTTCAGTGACAGGACGGTGTTCGTCGACCTGTTCGGCGGTTCCGGACTGCTCTCGCACATCACCAAGCGGGAAAGACCCGATGCAACCGTAATCTACAATGACCACGACAACTACCGCGAGCGTCTGGAGAACATCAGCCGGACGAACGCCCTGCTTTCCGACCTCCGCCGCCTCTCGGAAGGAATCCCCCGCCACAGGATGCTTTCCAGGGAGATGCACGGCATCTTCCTGGAACGTATCCGCCGGGAGGAAAGCACCGGCTTCGTGGACTATCTCACCATCTCGTCCTCCCTGCTGTTCTCCGGCAAATATGCCAGGAACATCGGGGAGCTCGGAAAACTGAACTTCTACAACAATATGCGCCTGAGCGACTACAGCTGCGAGGGCTATCTTGACGGGCTCGAGGTGGTATGCTGTGACTACAGGGAGCTGGTGGACAAGTACAGGGACTCCCCGGATGTGGTCTTTCTGATAGATCCCCCCTACATGGCGACGGACATCAGCACATACAGGATGGACTGGAAACTTACGGACTATCTGGATGTCCTGCTGGTACTGAAAGGACACCCTTTCGTCTATTTCACTTCCGGCAAATCCCCCATACTGGATTTCTGTCGGTGGATGGAGGAACATCCGGAAACCGGCAATCCTTTCAAGGGGGCCGGCATGTCCACCCTTACGGCCAGAATGAACTACAGTTCGTCCTATACGGACATCATGCTGTACAAGGAAATGACTGAAGCGGCCACACCACCTTGAATTCCACTTGCGGATATCCCGGATGTGAGTCCCGGATATCCGTTTAATTTTTGTTAAGTGCAATATGATTGCACTGCATCCTTCTATCATTGTCCCTGAAATATAACATAAAAAAGAAACTACCATGCCAAATGAAAACAACCCGTTGCCGGAACGTGCACAACTTGCAGCAGTTCTGGACAATCCGGACGCAATCCAAAGGATCAAAGAGCCGACAGAAAAAGTGCAGATTGCCGCCGTACAGAAAAAGCCGGAACTTGTCCGGCTGTTCACCAACACTACGGAGAAAGTACAGCTTTCCGCCGTAATTGCCTCTCCTGAAAGTGTCCTTCTCATGCAGGCCCCATCCCCTCTGGCTTGCTTCACGGCCGTGGAAGGGATGTTCAAGGCGGACCTGCCGCCCACAGCCGGTATTCTGGCCGCAGCCCGGCGGCTGGTATTCCGGATGAAGGGGAACAGGAAACTCGGAGAACCGGATACGGAAGCCGTAAAGGAGTTTTTTGATGAAGTCAAATCCTTTAAACATTGAAAGCCATGCCTACAATCCTGGAACACCTTGCCGCGCTGTTCGACAAGGACATGAGGGCGGTATTGAACAACCCCCGCGCCATCAGCATGATCGCCAACCCTTCCGCCCGTGTCCAGATGGCCGCGGTCAGAAGGGACAAAAGTGTCATCTGCTTTATTGAGAGACCGACGGAAAAGGTACAGCTGGCAGCTGTCAGAAACGCACCGCACAACATCCATTTCATCACTTCGCCAAGTGAGAGGGTGCAGCTGGCGGTCATAGGCAACAGGCCTTCCTATATCGGTTTCATCCCAAACCCTACGGAAAAAGTACAGCTGAAAGCCGTCGAGAAGAGACCGGAATGCATCTTCCTGCTGCAGAAGCCCGCAGAAAAGGTACAGCTGACGGCCGTCCTGAAAGATCCCCGGTATCTCTCGGCAATCAGGGAGCCGACAGAAAAAGTACAGCTGGCAGCCGTACAGAAAAATCCGGAATGCATCCGTCATATAGCGGAACCGACGGAGAAGGTGCAGCATATGGCCGTCAGAGGAGTCGGATATCTTCCGGCAGATCAGGCAGCCTGAGGAAAGCGTGCGGCTGGCGGCGGTGCAGGCCAAGGGGGAGAACATCAGGTACGTGCCCGCCCCGTCCGAAACTGTACAACTGGCGGCTGTCAGAAACGATCCGATGAATATCCGGTATATAGAAAACCCTACGGAAAAGGTGCAGTCCGTCGTTCTGAACGCAGACCGGGATGCGGCACCGTTTATCAGTTCGCCTACGGAAGAGATCAAAAGACTGGCGATGGAAATGTACGGTCTCAGACTGGAAAATGCGGCCGGCAAGCAGACGGCAGCGGCCCGGACATCCGAAACCTCCGGAGCCTCCGGAAAGAAAGCGCTGGAGGGCGTGGCAAAGAAACCTTCGGCAAAGCAGGTCAGAGAGGCGGTGGAGAAACTGGATAGCGAGATCAGGGAAATAAACAGGGAGTACTTCCAGGCCACTTACGAGGCGCAGTACTCGGACAACCCCGCGGAACGGGAAAGCGAGGTCTCAGCTGCCGGGAAAAACAGGGAGAAGAAACTTGTCAAGGCTTATGAAAAGTTCAACTCGGCAGCCGTTCCGGAAAGGAAGGAATGCAATGTGGGGAAGATTGTCAAGGAACTGCGCAAGGAAAGGGTGGCCGTGGAAAACATGAAAGCCGGGGAATGGCATTCCCTGATGAAGGGGAAGGCCGTACATCCGCCCCTTGTTTCCGGCGCATCCAAGGCCGCAGGAAAAGGAAGCGCACTGATGCTTGCCAGAACACCCGCAGGATATGCGCTGAAGGCGGCAGGCGCCATAAACCAGGCAGGCCGGCAGGCCAATGCGGAAATGTAAGTAACATTTGCATTCTACATATATCACTTGTTTACTTATTTACTTTAAATTGTAGAAATGTAAATAAGTAAACAAGTTTTTTGCTGATAAAACTCTTTATGGACAAGGTATCATATTAAGCCGGCAGACAATGACACATACTTCCGATAAACATTTCACGGACGAAGAACTGGAACTTGTCGCGCGCGGCAAGGCAGACGGCATATACATGAAAGCTCCGAACGGCAGTCCGACGTCCCTGAATGAGAGACAGTGGGTTCAAGTGCGCACCAAGGCATTCAAGAACTGGTTTGGAGACTGGGAAAATGCACCGGAGACAGCTTCAAGGATTGTCGATGACAATGGCGAGCCTCTGGTTGTCCACCATGGAACACCGTTGTGCAGAGACCAGATTACTCCCGAGAGGGGATGGCAGAGGGACGGGGTCACTTATATACCCCAAAAGGCTCCGTTCCACACATTCAAGGGCGGTGAATATTCCGGCATGATTTTCACTTCCGTTGATGCGGAAAAGGCAAGAGATATTGCAGAGACGCGTGCAATGAGCATTCCTGATGACAAATATGGCAATGAACAATGGACGGAAGAAGGATACGTGTATGACCTGTATGTAAATTCAAGAAACCCTTTTGACCCGAAAGACGGGCAGGCCGTAAAAAAAATCCTGCAGTCATTGGGCAACGAGATACCTGTCCTGTCTTTTTATGGAGGAAAAGGAGATACGGTATCCCCGGAGAAAGCGCTGGAGCTGGCATCAAGCGAAAGGAACTGCTGGATGCTGACGGAAACCCCGGAGTTTTTGTCCAAAGTCAGGGAGGCGGGCTATGACGGGCTTGTCGGTTACGACGAGGGAGTGAAATACATCGCCGTGATGTCTCCCGGACAGTTGAAGGACGCTTATGAAAACACGGGCGCGTTTTCCATATCAAATGACGACATCCGCTTCCGTCAGGTCTATCACGGCAGTCCGGCCTCCTTCGGGCATTTCGACCATGCCTTTACCGGAACCGGTGAAGGGGCGCAGGCCTACGGATGGGGGACATACGTGACGGAAGTGGAAGGAATCGCCCGCAAATATGCGGCCACCGGTATAAAGCGGGGAAACCACATCACCTATGACGGGGAGCCTTTATCCCCGGTGCTTGACAACGAATATTATTTTGATGACGTATGGAGGATATGGAAACGCCAGCTCCTTTCTTCCACCGATGTGGACAGTTTGAAACGGAACATTTCCTCCGTGTATATGGACGGGCGTACCGCAAGCGCACACAGCGGACGGAGGAAGGCATTCGAGCGGCAGAAGCAGGAGCTGCTTTCCGACATAGATGCGGGCAGGATACGCATTGAGCCGCCGCGACACCTCTATACGGTGGAAATTCCGGAAGACAACGGGATGAACTATCTGTACTGGGACAGGCCGGTATCCGCGGAGCAAAAGGGAAAGATATTCCTGCAGCTCCGCAAGGAACGTTTCTTCTTTCCGGAAGCCACGGCGGAGTTCTGGAGCGGCAGGTCGCATGTATGGAACAGCGGGAAAGAGTTCTACGGCTTTCTGGACTATATGTTCATGAATCCGGACCGGGATATCGATTCACAGCGGCTTGCCAGCGGGTTTCTTTCGCGGGCGGGTTTTACCGGGATTGACTATCCGGCGGAGTGTTCAACCGGCGGCCGGGCCGACGGCGCGCGGAACTATGTCATTTTCAGCGAGGCCGACCTGAAGATAACCGCACATGAGCGCTTCCGCTTCATCGGAGAGAGAAGGGGCCTCCAGACTTGACCGGTCTGAAGGGGCCTCCTTGCGGCTGGAGAACCTTGCCGTCGCCCGCGAAATGGAAAAGTCCGGCAAGGATGCCGGAACAATAAAGGCGGCGACAGGCTGGGAACGCGGGGCTGACAGCAAGTGGCGTTATGAGACGGCGGATTTCGAATACCATCCGGCCGGAGATCTGGGTTATTCACGCCTGCTGGAAAAACAGTCCTGGCATGGGGAGCTTGAAAATCTTCTTGACCGGCAGATAGAGGGCGAAGCACTCTCTGAAGCGGAGTGGAAACGTTTTGAGGAACTGACGGAGCTGGCAGCCGGACTGGAGGAACAGGACGCGCTGCGTGAACGGATCTATCTTGATGACTATGTGAAGGACGATGAACTGTTCCAGGCCTATCCTGAAATGAAACGGACCCGGATGGAATTTGTGGACCTGCCGTCGGCCGACTATTGCGGGGCCTACCTCCATTCGGACAACAGAATCGTGATAAACATCTCCCGGGCTGATGATGTGAGGTCTGTCCTGGCCCATGAGATACAACACGCCATGCAGGCCATGGAGGGGTTTGCGCGGGGAAGCAATCCCGGGGAGTTTAAAAACACGGCGGAGAATGTGATTCTGGATATCGTGCGGGCCACTGACGGAAGGATTCTGGAGGGCGGCGGTTTTGACAACACGCCGGACGGAATTTTCGCCGCACTAAACCGTGAGACAGCTTATGGCGGGACAATATTGAGGGACAACAGTTCCAGCCTGGACGCGGTGGCAGGCAAATACGGGTATGAGACGATATTCGATCTTGTGAACGACATCGGCAGCTTCAGGAGCAGTATACAGGAATACCGTTCCACTGCAGGGGAGGTGGAAGCACGCAACGTGGAAAGCAGGCTGGATTTTACTTCCGCCCAAAGACGGAACACGCTTGCCGTTTCCA